>Ga0194138_10000064_pt1 | contig 52283 bp, 46 predicted proteins | sample TARM_MetaG_T2_14_FD_134022 | JGI IMG/M metagenome (GOLD analysis project Ga0194138, IMG submission 134022) | Freshwater microbial communities from Pennsylvania, USA, analyzing microbe dynamics in response to fracking - TARM_MetaG_T2_14 (version 2) | ecosystem: Environmental > Aquatic >...
AATATATTCTATATTACTATTATAGCATGTTTTGAAAATCCTTTTATCGTTCAATATTAAATACTAAGAAAATTTCGAGAAATGCTTTCGGTAAAGAAAGAACTTGAGCTAAATGTGTATAGTTCCCGGAAACAGGGTATAAGAAAACAAAGAGTGATTATAAGTATCTTGTGATGAAAAAGCTAAAAAAAGAAGAAATGACCGTTGTTTACATTTCCATCAGAAGGGTATTTAAAAAAATAAAAGAGGAGGAATCATGGTGTTTACAAGAAATGAGTTGGATAAACTATTAGAAAATCGGAAAAAAGTAAACCTGTCGATTTTTTTATCTACCGGGGTAAAGGAAGGAAACCCCCAACAAGGAAAAATCCGGTTCAAAAATCTTATTAAAGAAGGGGCAAATCATCTGGAAAAACTGGGGCTAAGCGATACGGAGATTAAAAAATTCACAGCCCCCATGGAAGAACTGGTGGACTATACGAAGTTTTGGAACACACTGGATAAAGGTTTTGCAATTTTTGCCACGGAAGATGAAATGTTTCATTATAATATGCCCGTAGAATTTGAAGATACCGTAGTAGCTAAGGATCACTTTTATATTAAACCGTTGTTTCCTATATTTCAGCGAAACGGTCAATTCTATATATTAGCCATCAGCCAAAATGATGTTCGACTGCTACATTGTACAAGATATGAGGTCTCGGAAGTTGAACTGGAAGGTGTTCCGAAGAACTTTACGGATGCTCTGCAGTACGATACTCCGTCTCCAACCCTACAGCATGGGGCAAGAACCGGAAACGGTTCAGCAGTATTTCATGGACATGGGTACGGAATGGAAGATGAAAAGGTGGATATTGCAAAGTATTTTCAAGTAGTAAGCCAGAGCATTTATAAAGCCTTGGAGAATAAATCCATCCCCATGATATTGGCGGCAGTGGATTATCTGCATCCCATATTTAAAGAAAACAACAAATATCCCCACTTAATGGAAGAAGGTATCGTGGGAAATCCCGATAATAAAAAAGAAAAAGAATTACAGCAGGAAGGTTGGGAGATTATCAAGCCCCATTTAGAAAAAGAGGAACATGAGGCGTTGGATAAATACCATCAACTGATAGGATCCGGGAAAGCTTCCCATGACGTTGAAGAAGTCGTTAATGGTGCATATAACCAGCGGGTAGAAACTCTGTTGGTTAAAGAAAATACTCAGCTATGGGGAACTTATGACTCGAAAGAACAAAAGGTACAAATCGGAGAAGGTCCCGACGAAAATCAGGAAGAATTGTTTAACTTTGCATCCCTTCATACCTTCTTAAACAGCGGGAAGGTTTATATCCTTGAGGAAGATAAAATGCCTGAAAATCATAATTTAGCGGCGATTTTCCGGTACTAAAAAACCTAAGGAAAAACCGGAGTAATAACAGAAATATAACATTATATTTAAAGAGCTTTGGAACCTATATGGTATCCGGGGCTCTTTGTATTTTGTACTCTTTTCATTCACTTTTAAACGCCTCGAAAAAGAAATTTCTGAAAAATGCAGGGAATTTAAAGACTTTTCTAGAATAGTATTTAAGAACTTTAAAGGGAATCCATAAAGGAGGTAGAAAAATGTTACTGTTACATAATAAGAAGATTCAATCCTTAGAAAAAAAAGTTGATCAGGTGGCCAAAGGAGATTTAACGCTGAATTTCAGTGAGAGGGAAGTAAAAGACCTAGGAAAACTGGAGAGCTCCTTAGGGGAACTGGTTGGCAATGTAAAAAAACTTGTGGGGAATATTAATGGTGCCAATGAAAAGAATGTGATTTTCACGGGAGAAATTGAAAGCAACACCAAACAGATTTTTGATGCATCCCAGGAAATTTCCCAGGCAGTCATGGATATTGCCTCAGAGGCAACGGAACAAAATGAAGCTTTAGGAAAGATGAAGAAAGTTTCTGAAACCATGTCTGAGGATATGGAGGGGATACTGCGTTACAGTGAAGAGACTGAAACGATGGCGAATAATACATTAAAAGTGGTACATAACAGTGTACAGTTATTAGAACGGATTATAGACAGTTATAAGAGAAACGGACAGTGGAGTGAGGCTCTAGGGGAAAAAATGAAAAATCTGGAGACCCAGGCTAATGATATTCAACAAATTACCAGTTTAGTGGCGGGTATCAGTGATAATACCAATTTGTTAGCGTTAAACGCCTCTATTGAGGCTGCCCGAGCAGGAGATATGGGGAAAGGCTTTTCCGTTGTGGCGGAGGAAGTGAAGAAGCTGGCCACGGAATCCGCTGAGCATTCCGGGGATATTGAAAAAATCATTTATGAAATGGTAAGCAACACCAATAGAATTGCGGAAGAAATTGAAGAACAAAACGAAAAAATCACAGAAGAGTTAACCCTGGTCAACCAAAGCAAAGAGGAATTGGATATGATTGTACAATCCACGGAAGAGACCGCAAAGGCTATCGGAACCATCCGTAATCTTGCAAAGAATCAATACGATTTGGTAGAAAAGGTAAAAGGCTCTATTGATGCCATTGCCCTGGCCATGGAGAACACCTCCAGTTTTTCTCAAGAAGCCGCATCCTCATCCCAGGAGCAGACCGCTTCTATGGAGCTGATTTTTGAAGATATAAAAAAGTTAGGAGCCATGACAAAGGAAATCGATCAATTGATAGAAGGATTTGTGCAGGAATTTAAAATAACGGAAGAAACCCGTAAAATCATGGAAGCAGGCAGGAAAGAGGTTAAGAGTATAGCCGATAACTCCGATGTTAGAAAAATGAATTCCGGAGTTTTTCGAGGTCTTCTCCTGGATCGAATTAAGAAAAATCCTTACTTTCAGTTGATCAGTATTATGGACAAAGAAGGGGATTTAAGAAGTATCGCTATTAAAGACACGACAGAGGAGTTGGAAGGGAATTTCAAACACCGACCTTACTTTAAAGAAAGTATTCAAGGAAAGAATTTTACCTCAAAGCCCTATATTTCTGACTATAGCTATCAATACTGTGTTACCGTAGCAGTACCGGTGTATGATTATGATCAAAAAATCATTGGAATTGTGATGGGAGATTTACTTTTAGAGTAATAATTGTGGACAAAAGGGAAAGAAATATATAGAATGGTGTAGGCAATCATTATTTTGAAAAGGCAATTTAGGAGGAAATAGGATGTCAGGAAAACAAAACACCTATGGGAATCATAGTTTATCGACACTATCGGAAAAAAACAAGGTACGTTTACGTCCGGGAGTAATATTCGGATCCGACGGCTTGGAAGGCTGTCAGCACACCTTAAGTGAAATCGTGGGAAATTCCAGAGATGAAGCCAATGCCGGCTTTGGAGATAAAATCATGGTCAATCGTTATCAGGACCACTCCATCGAGGTGATCGACTTTGGAAGGGGAATCCCCATAGAATATAATGAAAAAGAAGAAAAATATAACTGGGAGATCGTATTTACGATCTTATACGGAGGCGGAAAATACCATAATAATCAAGCGGGAAGCAGTTATAAATTCAGTGTGGGACTCAATGGACTCGGCACAGCTGCAACCCAGTTTGCTTCGGAATTTATGGATGTGGAAGTTATCCGAGACGGATACCAGTATACATTACAATTTAAACAGGGAGAGAATATCACCGGAACCCCTGAAGGGTATCGTAAAGTGAAAAATCCTTCGGACCCTCCGGGTACGAGGATTCGATGGAAACCGGATTATCAGGTTTTTAATGAAATCAAAATCCCCCTGGAGTATTTCCAGAAAGTTTTAAAACGGCAGGCTATCGTTAATAAAGGCATCACCTTTGAACTATACGACGAATTTTCCGGAGAAACCTTTACCTATCTGTATCCCAAAGGGATTGTGGATTATGTAAAGGAACATACTGAAGAAGCCGCCTTAACGGAAGTGAAGTACTATGAGGCGGAGACCAAAGGTCGGGACCGTCAGGATAAACCGGAGTATCATGTTAAGATGGAAGTGGCCTTCGTGTTTAATAATGAAAATCCTACTCTGGAGTACTTTCATAACTCCAGCTTTTTAGAGCACGGTGGTGCGCCGGATAAAGCAGTGAAAAACGCTTTTATTGCTTCCGTGGATCAAAGTCTAAAAGAGCGGAATCTTTATAAAAAAGGGGAAAAGAAGATTACCTTTACGGACATAGAGGATAGTCTGATTTTGGTAAGCAATACCTTCTCCACGGAGACCAGCTATGAAAACCAGACGAAAAAAGCGATTACCAACAGCTTTATTCAGCAGGCAATGACCGCATTTTTAAAGGAAAAACTGGAGATATACTTTATTGAGAATGCAAAAGACACGAAAATCATATTGGAACAGGTACTGATCAATAAACGAAGTCGGGAAAAAGCGGAAAAAACCCGAATTGATATTAAGAAGAAACTGAATAAAAAAATAGATAATATTACCAATAAACCGAAAAAGTTTGTGGACTGCAGAAGCAAGGATAAAAACCTTAGAGAGCTCTTTATTGTGGAGGGAGATTCGGCCCTAGGGAGTACAAAAATGGGACGAAATTCGGACTTTCAGGGAATTATGCCCGTACGGGGAAAAATTCTCAATTGTTTAAAATCCGACTACGATAAGATTTTTAAAAACGATATTATTGTGGACTTATTAAAGGTGTTAGAGTGTGGAGTAGAATTGAACTCTAAGCAAAAAGACTTAAATACCTTTGATATTGATCGACTGAACTGGAATAAAATAATAATCTGTACCGATGCGGATGTGGACGGCTTTCAGATTCGGACATTGATTCTGACGATGTTGTATGTGCTTACCCCTTCTTTAATTGAACAGGGCTACGTATATATTGTGGAATCCCCTTTATATGAAATCACTGATAAGAAAAACACCTATTTCGCTTTTGATGAAGCGGAAAAACGGGAAATAGTAAAAAAAATAAAGGGAAAATATAGCCTGCAACGATCCAAGGGTCTTGGGGAAAATGAGGCGGATATGATGTGGGAGACCACCATGAATCCTGAAACAAGAAGACTGATTCAGGTAACCCCTGCAGATATTCATCAAACGAAAGCTGCTTTTGATCTGTTTTTAGGGGATAACCTGGAAGGTAGAAAAGAATATATCGAAACCCACGGGGCGGAATACATTGATGAAGTTGATGTGATTTAGTTTCAAGATGTATGCACAGGTAAGAATTAGGAGGCGTGAATTTTGCAAGGAAATGTGAATCAGACCAATATTATTGACACCTTAAAAGTTAATTATATGCCCTATTCAATGAGTGTGATTGTATCCAGGGCTTTACCGGAGATCGACGGGTTCAAGCCCTCCCATCGAAAACTCCTTTATACCATGTTTAAAATGGGATTGATCAAAGGGGCGAAGACGAAAAGTGCCAACATTGTGGGTCAGACCATGCGCCTAAATCCCCATGGTGACGGAGCCATATACGAAACGATGGTTCGTCTTACCCGGGGGAATGAAGCATTACTACACCCCTTTGTGGATAGCAAGGGAAACTTTGGAAAGCGCTATTCACGGGATATGAGCTATGCAGCCCACCGGTATACCGAAGCGAAACTGGAAAAGCTAACCGAGGAATTTTTTAATGACATCCATAAAAACACAGTGGATTTTATCGCGAATTATGATAATACCACGACGGAACCTCGCCTATTGCCCACCAGTTATCCCAATATACTCACCACACCTAATTTGGGAATTGCTGTGGGAATGGCCAGTAATATTCCGAGTTTTAACCTAAAAGAAATTTGCAAAACCACTATTGAGTATTTAAAGGATGAAACCGTAGCAATTGAAGAACATCTTTTAGCCCCGGATTTTCCCAGCGGGGGAGAGATAGTATATAGCAAAGAAGCCATGCGACAAATTTACAACAAAGGCCGGGGAAGTTTTAAAATCCGGGGGAAATATCGTTACGACGAAAAAAATAACTGCATTGATATTTTCCAAATTCCCTACACCACCACCGTGGAAGCCATCATGGAAAAACTGATCGACTATATTAAAAGCGGAAAAATCAAAGAAATTTCCGACCTTCGGGATGAGACGGATAAAAACGGACTGAAGATCACCTTGGATTTAAAACGGGGAGTGGATCAGGAAAAACTGATGACGAAGATCTTTCGGCTAACCGCTCTCGAAGATTCCTTCAGCTGTAATTTTAATGTGTTGATTGACAGTTCACCGAGGGTACTAGGGGTTCGGGAAATTCTTAGGGAATGGACAAGCTTTCGAATGGACTGTATCCGAAGGAAGCTCCAGTATGATATTACGGATAAGACGAAAGAACTACATTTGCTGAAAGGTTTGGAAAAAATCCTGCTGGACATTGATAAAGCAGTAAAAATTGTTAAGGATACCAAGGTAGACCGAGAAGTGGTTCCGAACTTGATGGAGGGTTTTACCATTGATCAGGTTCAAGCTGACTTTATTGCGGAAATCAAACTTCGAAACTTTAACCAGGAATACATTTTAAAGAAAACCAAGGATATTAAACGCCTGGAAAAAGAAATACAAAGTCTGGAAACCACATTAAACAGTGAAAAGAAAATTAAAAATTTGATTAGTAAGGATTTACAGCGAGTGATGGAAAAATATGGTCAGGAAAGACGGACCACTTTAATTCATGAAGAGAAAGTCCAGGAATTTAAAGAGGAAATATTCATCAGTGAATACAATGTGAAGTTTTTTATCACTAAGGATCAGTATTTTAAAAAGATTCCCTTAACCTCACTAAGGGTTAGCAATGATCATAAATTAAAGGATTATGACGAAGTCATGCAGGAGGTGGATGGAAGCAACAAAGAAGATTTACTGTTCTTTTCCAATAAGCATCAGGTGTATAAGTTAAAAGCTTATGAACTGGAAGATGCAAAAGCCAGCGTGCTAGGAGATTTCCTTCCGAATCTGTTGGAACTGGATGAAGGAGAAGAAATCATATATATGACTTCTACCCTGGATTATTCCGGATGGATGCTGTTCTTTTATAAAACCGGGAAAGCCGCAAGGATTCCACTATCCAGTTATGAAACCAAAACCAATCGTAAAAAACTGGCAAAGGCCTATAATGAGGAATTTCCCCTGGTTCATATGGAATTTATCAAAGAGGACAAAGATTTTGTTGCCATAAGCAGTATTCAAAAAGTGCTGGTTTTTAATACGAAAAAAATTAAGGAGAAGAATACCCGTCACTCTCGAGGGATCCAAGTGTTGAAACCGAAAAAAGAGAGTTACTTAAAAGAAATTAAACAATTGGAAGATGTAGACTTTGAGGATATGGATTATTATCGGGGAAGTATTGCCACCATTGGAACCTATCTAAAAAAGACGGATCATAAGGATCTTGGAGAGCAATTACAATTATTGTAATAAAAAGCGAGATATTGTTTATGTAAATACTCTGTAGTACAAACTACAGAGTTTTTATGTATAACCCTTTATTGAATTTGCAAAGGTTGAAGCAACGGGGGAGAGCGCTATTCTAAGGGAAAAAGGATCGTTATTTGTTAATAGGCCGTGTGAAAAGGGTATATTAATCAAAAGCAATTCGGAAAGGAAGTGATAGGAGATGAAGCCTACGGCTTTGATTTTAGCCTCAATAACCAGTCTTCGCCAAAGTATTAAATATGCACTGAATCCATTAGGACTGGATTTTTACGAATATGATGATGTTTTGCAACTATCCGAGCATTTGGAAGCTTCGAAAAAAGAAGCGTTTGCGCTGATATTCATTGATGTGGATTCACGGGATGAAAACCGGTTGGAAGATCTGAGGAATATTCAGTTAAAACATCCCCATATTCCCATTCTTGCCTTGACTGCGGATACGAAAAAAGAAAGGATTATGTCACTGATTATGGGAGGGGCCTCGGAGATTGTAGTGAAACCCTTTTCTGAGAAAATCTTGATTGAAAAGACGAAAAAAATGATTGGAAAGCAAGATGGATTTGCCACGGAAAAAATTCATATGGACTTTCCGGCTCTGTTAAGAAAAGAATTGTTTAAAGGCCGGAAGGGAAATTATTCGGTTTCCATTATGATTGCATCATTCTTTAAGACCAAGGACCTGCAGGACCAAAACATTGAAAATGAATATTATAGCCTCTCTTTTCAGATAAAGGAAGGATTTGAAGCATTGTTATTTGAAACCGATCATTTCTTACAGTATGGGAATCAAACTTTTGTTGGTATTTTACCTTTTTGTGATCAGCAAAAAAGAAAAGTCGTTCAGGAAAAAGTGCAAAGTCGCTTTGAAGAGCTAAAGGAAGAGTATAAAAACATGCAAGATTATCAACTAGGGATAAACTTCGTTACCTATCCTGACGAAGGCGACGAAGCGAAGATTCTTACAGAAAAGTTAACTCAAGGGCTTCAGCGACATGTTGAGCTCTTGGGAAATATTGATTAACTAAGAAAAGAGAAAAATAGTACCTAATGAATTTATTCATATAATTAATTAAAGGAGGTTTACTCATGGTCGTGATCATAGGCTGGATCAACATCGGATTGATTGTTATAATGGGAAGTATATTTCCGGTGAAATAAATGTTCTTAAAAAAAATGAAAACGGAAGGAAAGGAAAAAGCAGAAAAATTAGGAAAACTCTATCGCTTTTCCAGAAAAGCGCACCCGATCCTGGGGTTAGGCATTTTAGCCCTTGGTTTTTATCATGGATTTCAAGCGTTTAGTATAACCGTATTGCATACCGGTACCCTGTTACTCTATACCCTGCTTTTGATGGCGATTGTTGCGTTAGTCGGATCTAGAATTAAGCCCTTCAAAAAGCATTGGCGGTTAGTCCATCGAAGTTTGGGTGGAGTCGTGTATGTGTTGGCTCTTATGCATATTTTTTGGAGAAATCTGATATAATAAAAGATAAGCAATTGCTTTTTAAGAACAATAGATTACTTAATAACTACTGGAGGCTGAACTATGAACTATGGATACCGAGTATCAAAATCAAATAGAGTCAAGAATATTGCTTTAATCGCCCATGATAATCGAAAGCAGGAACTGATAAGCTGGGTGAAAAAACATAGAGAGATACTGGAATCCCATACATTAGTGGGAACCGGAACCACGGCAAAGCTTTTGGAAGAGCATACAAAACTTTCTGTTGCAGGTTATAAAAGTGGCCCCTTAGGTGGAGATCAACAGGTAGGAGCTGCCATTGCGGAAGAAAAAATCGATATGATGATTTTTTTCTGGGACCCATTGGAAGCCCAACCACACGATCCGGATGTTAAGGCACTGCTTCGAATCGCAGCATTATATGATATTCCAGTAGCACCGAATAAAGCTACAGCGGATTTTATCGTGAGTTCTCGACTGTTTAATGAAGTATATGAACGGAGAATCGTCACAAAAAGCCAAAACGGAAATACCGGCGAAAGTTAGGGAATATTTCAATGGTTTTATTGGCAGTTACGCAAGCATCTTTACTAGCCAGAGGGGGTTATTATGATGACAATGGTAAGCATGGAAGAAATTCTATCAAGTATTGAGGAAATGCCGTCTTGGCCTGTGGCCCTGAGAAATGTTGTACGTCTTACGGAAGATCCGAATTCCGATATCAAAGATTTAGAAAGAGAAATATTAAAGGATCAAAGTTTAACCACCCGGGTATTAAAATTATCAAACTCTTTACATTACGGATATCCCAGCAAAATCGGAACTGTATCCCAAGCCGTGATTTTACTAGGCTTTAATACGATCAAAAACATTGTTTTGGCCAGTACAGTCAATACGATGTATATTAAAGATCTGAGTGCTTACGGTCTAAAAAAAGAAGATCTGTGGAAGCAGTCTCAGTCAGGAGCGATCATCGCCCGTTTTTTGGCGAAAAAAATAAAATATAAAAAAGTGGAAGAAGCTTATATTGCCGGACTTTTACGAGACATCGGGAAAGTGATTTTAGACTATCATATGAAAGAGGATTACCGGGAAATATTAGAAAAAATAGAACAGGAAAAGATCAGCTTTCTTCAAGGGGAAGAAGCCGTATTAGGATTTAATCACGCAGAAATCGGATACCGAATTGCTGAAAAATGGAATCTTCCTGAAAGTTTACGGGAGGCCATTGCCTATCATCATCGACCTCAGGAGGCAAAAGAATATACAGAGTTGGTGTCTTTGATACATATTGCTGATGCCATTACTATGATGCTGATTGAAAATGTTGGGGTGGAGGGCTTGAATTATCAGTTCAATCCTTGGGCATTGGATCATTTGGGGATTACGGAAAAGGATTTGGAAGAAATAATTGTGGAAGTCTCTGATTTACTGGTGAATGAGCAGGGGGATGTTTCCTAGCGGAATTTTATCTATAGGGAAACAATACACAAAGAGAGCTTTATGAACGATGCAATTAATACTAGATATTACTTAGTAATGATTTGAAATTTTTTGACGAATCAAATAAAGGAATTGCAATTTTTCAGAATAATGGTATAATAGTACTATATTTCATCGGAATAAGTGGATGGATGTAGTTTCATATGAAAAAAAATCAACCGGATCGTTGAATAATTTTATATGGCAAATTTGCCGAAAGGCAAAGACGCAAAGCTAACAGGGCCTAAAGTGAAGACACTATGGTAGCCAGCTGCGAATTTATTTGCCTCGTTGCTGTATATAAGGAGGATTTTTTTATGGGTAGAGGAGGAGGGAAAAGATGCAAAGCGCAGTGAAAAAAAAGGAACAACAAAAAACGAATCGAAAAACGAAAGTACGGGAGTTACTAGACGAGGCCAAACTCAAAGAACGTAGTCATCCGGAAGAAGCGCTGGCTTTAGCAAAGGAAGCGCTGAGTATATCGGAGATGAACTTTTACAAAGAAGAAAAAGCGGAAAGTTTAACCCGAATTGGCCGCTGTTTGTGGATGACCGGGAAACTTAACGAAGCCATTGAATCCTTAAACCTTGCGCTGGAAACCTCGAAGCTCTTACGTAGAGGGAATATCGAAGCTGAGGCCCTCAATGCCCTGGGAAATGTCCATCTTTATATGAAAACCTATGATCATGCCATGGATTATTATGGCCAGGCACTGGAAGTGGCAAGGAGTGAAAAACTATTAGAGTTGGAAGCGGGAATTCTAAATAATTTGGGGGGGCTCCATAAGGAACTTCATGATTTGGACACCGCCTTGGGATATTATCAGGATAGTCTTGAGAAGTATGAAATGAATAAGGATCTCTATGGACAAGCAATTCCGTTGTTTAATACAGCGGAAGTCTATATGGAAAAGGAAAACTGGATTCGGGCAAAAACGAAAATTGATCAGGTACTGGAGATTTGTAAAGAAAAAGACGCAAAAGTCATGTATTCCTATACATTACATCTATTAGGAAAGATGTATAAAAATCAGGGACACTACGATCAGTCGTTGGAGGAGTTTCGAAAAAGCTTAAAGTTAGCTAAAGAAACTAAGGATTATCATCATCAAGTGGTAGTGTATAAAGATGTATATGAGATCATGATGGATAAAAATGATCTGTTAAAAGCGATCGAAAACTTGAGTATAGCCCTGGAAATTGCAAAGAGTATCGATGGAGAGGCCTTAATACCGGACATTTATGCATCCATGGCTGGGGTTTATGAAAAAATGGGAGATGAGTCCTTAGCTTATAAGTATTATAAAGGATTCTATAAAACCACTATAGATACCGAAACCAAAAGAAGAAATGAAAAACTTCGAAGTATTTCTTTCCAGTTGCAGTTAGGAAAATCTCAAAAAGAGACGAAAACCTATCGTTATCTGGTTCAGGAACTGGAAAAGAAGACAAAGGAACTGCGTTACTCCTATAAGCAAATGGGAGTGGTTGGAGAAATAGGACAGAGCATTACGGCAACCTTGGACTTAGAACAGATTTTTGATTTATTATACGAAAGCTTAAATCAATTAATGGAGGCGATGGTTCTTGGAATCGGGTTGGTTGATGACAAAGGAGAAAAAATTCGCTATGAATTATTTATTGAAAATGGAGAAAAACAGCCTTCCTTTGAAGTACCCATAGACAGTAAACATAGCTGGGCAGCCTGGTGTTTAAATAATAATAAGGATGTCTTAATTAACGATGTGGAGACAGAGTACGACAGCTATTTAGAAGGAACCTCACACACTGTGGGGGACCCGATGCAGTCGGTTTTATTCTGTCCTTTGATGATAGAGGATCGATCCATTGGTGTAGTGACAGTGCAAAGCTTACAAAAGGATGTTTATACGGAACATCAACTAGAAACGTTAAAAACCCTGTCTTCCTATTTGGCTATTGCCATTAATAATGCACGGAAATCGAAGGCATTGAAAAAAGAAATTGAAATCAGAGAGAAGACGGAACAGGCACTGAAGGTGTTAAATAATAAATTGCAAAAAATTTCGGAATTGGACGGGCTGACCAATATTCCTAATCGACGTTGCTTCGATAAAAACTTCGAATATGTTTGGAATAACAGTCTGCGGGAACAGGAGGATGTCTCCTTATTGCTTCTGGATGTGGACTATTTTAAAGAGTATAATGATCATTACGGACACTTGGAAGGGGATCGAGTACTACAGCAAATTGCTAAAGCTATTGAAAATAGCTTAAAACGATCGACGGATCTGGTAGCCCGTTATGGTGGGGATGAATTTGTAGTATTACTTCCCAATACTGACAAAGCAGGAGCCTTAACGGTGGCTAAAAAAATTAAAGAGAAGGTTCTCAGCTTGAAAATCCTCCATAATCACTCGGATATTTCCGGAGTGATCACATTATCCATTGGGGTTTCCACATTGCAACCAAAAGCTGAGATGGATAAAAAGTTATTGATTGATCTTGGAGACAAAGGGCTTTATGAATCGAAGGATCAGGGAAGAAATCAAATATCAGTTTTTTCAGGGATAAATAGCTAATAAAACAGAATAAACAGCAAAAAAAACCAAATGCCGCTCCTTAAGTACCGATTCTATCGGTACTTAAGGTTTTTTTGTCAAGATGTCATTAATTCAACAAATGATTTATGTATATTATTTTACTGGAAAAACCTTTGACAAACATAATAGAAAAACATATAATAAAAAAGACCACCCCCTATGGGGTGGGAATTAATTCGGAGGTGGTTTTTTGGCAACGTATTACATTAAAACAAATCGAGTTTTTACAACCCTTAGAAAATATGGATGGATTTTCACGGTATTAGTCGCCCTGGGCGGAACCTTTCTGGAACCAAAACTGGGATTGGCGGTAATCGGAATTATGGCAGGACTGATTGGGACTTCATTTTTTAAAGGTCGCTATTGGTGTGGGAATATTTGTCCCCATGGAAGTTTATTCGATTCCTTGATTCATCCCATCAGTTTAAACAAAAATATTCCCGGATTCTTAAAATCCAAACCCATGGTAATCGGATTTTTCTTATTTTTTATGTACAACTTTGGAGGAAACACCCTTAACGCGTTGGAACACTGGGGAGATGCTTCATTTTGGGATCGACTGGGTATGGTGTTTTCCAGAACTTATCTAATGGTTTTTGTAGTGGGTGGCTTGTTGGGACTTATAAAAAATCCCCGAACCTGGTGTCAATTCTGTCCTATGGGAACATTGGAAAAAATTAGCTATACCGCTGGAACCAAACTGAACGCTAATAAAAATACGGATGAAAAGCTAACCATTGAATCAAAAGAGAAATGTCATGCTTGCGGAAAATGTGCCAGAGTTTGTCCCTTTCAACTAGAACCTTATACGAACTTTTCCGAGAATAATCAGTTTGATGATATCAACTGCATCCGCTGCGGAACCTGTGTAGAAAATTGTCCCGCAGGAATTTTATCCTTTGAAAATGAAAGAGACGCACTGGAACTGAAACTAAATGCAGACTTAGAGGGATATGAGGAACGTCAAAGAATTATATCTACTCTATCCGAAATTCAGGATTTAGGAGAAAATATTAAGGAATTCACTTTTGAATTTAAAAACCCTGACCGTGTAGCTTACAAAGCCGGACAATTTATCCTTGTGAAGCTAAAAGGTCACGAAAGTATGTATCGTGCTTATTCCATTGCTTCCTATAATGAAGACAACCGAAGCTTAAGTGTCATCATTAAAAAGGTACCGGGAGGATATGGTACGGAAAATATTTTTGATCAGTTCACCGTGGGAGACACCGTAGAACTGGAAGGACCTATGGGTGAAGAACTGGTGGTAGATAGGGATGTAAAAAAAGTTCTATTTGTGGGTAACGGTATCGGTATGACTCCATTTATTGCTTTAACAAAGGATACCCTCAAGCATCGAGAGGAAATAGAACGGGTAACCTTTGTACACGGACAACGAAAGGAAAAGGATTTTTATTATCAGGATTATTTCCTGGAGTTAGAAAAAAACTACGATCGATTTAATTACCTTCCTATTGCTTCCCGACCTGAGAAATCCACGACGACGAAGGGCTACGTTATGGACGGAATTAAAGATCTTGATCTTACCGATCATTATGTATATATGTGCGGTTCTCCACGAATGATTACGGATACGATGAATCTTTTAGTAGAAAAAGGAGTGCCTAAAGAGCGGATCTTTTATGAAAGTGAAGAAAAAGTAAAAGAAGCCGATGCTAAAGGAAATATTAAAAAACAGAAAAAAAGTGCATAATTTAAACTAAAAAAGCTTTGCTGACTCCTCAGCAAAGCTTTTTTGCGGTAAAGTGTAAAATTTCTTTCGATCTTTATAAAAGTGCGAATAAACACCTTAAAAGAAGGGTAACAATACATCATCATATCAATCATGAAAGGAGTTTTTTTATGAAATATTATCAGGAGTTTATGAAATATCTGGAAAAGGAAGATAAGGAGAACAGTGTGAACTATGTTATGCAGCTAGTTTCCGGAAGAGAATTGGATATTGTGACACTGTACGATAAAGTTTTAAGACCTGCACTTTACGAGATTGCATCCAACGATAAGGAGCAAAGTATAACCATCGGACAGGAACATATTCGAACGGCAATTGTACGAACCATCGTAGAATGTTGCTACCCCTTTGTGGTTGTTGAGCGGAATCTAAACTTTGAAGCGAATCAACTGAATCAAAAAAGAGTGGTTATTTATTGTCCCGAGGATGAGTATCATGAAATCGGTCCCCGCATGGTGGAGGATTACTTTGCCCTAACCGGGTTTGAAACCTTGTTTCTTGGTGGGAACACTCCAAGAGAAAACTTGATCGAATTGATGGAAGACTTGGAACCTGACTATGTAGCCATCAGTGTGTCGAATTATTACAACATCGTACCGGCAAAAAAAAGTATCGAATTTCTCCGAAGCAAATTAAAGAAAGTGCCGAAAATAATTGTTGGTGGATATGCTCTGAAAAATAAGGAAAATGTAGCCGAGGATATGGGTGCAGATTTATACTTAAAAACCTTTGAGGAGATTAAAGCCCTAGGGGAGGAGGAAAACCATGAAATTTCCTCTTAAAATAGCCTGGCGATTTCTAAAATCCGGTAAAGGACAGACTTTGCTGATTCTAGCGGGAATTGCCATCGGCATTTCTGTACAGGTTTTTATCGGTTTATTAATCCAGGGACTGCAAACCAGTCTTGTAGATTCAACGATTGGGAATTCTTCTCAGATAACCATTGAAGCCCAAGAAAACAACGGAGAAATCACTGATTACCAAGGAAAGGAAGAAACTATTAGAGGGCAAGTTCAAGGGGTTAAGGAAATTTCTCCAACTCTTACGTTACCTGCATTTATCAGTTTGGAAGAGGATGCGGAATCCGCATTGATAAGAGGTTTTTCCTTTGATAAAGCGGAAGGGATTTACGGATTCCGGGATAAAATTACTGAAGGAAATTTACCGGAAAATTCGGGAGAAGTGCTGGTGGGGATCGGTTTAGCTGATAACCTGGAATTAGCAATTGGAGACTCCCTCGAGGTCTTTAACTTTGATGGAGATCGGGGAGATGTGGAAATTACGGGTTTTTTTGATATCGGCGTGACGAACTTGAATGAATCCTGGATTGTAAGCGAACTGAGAACGGCCCAGGAAATATTTCAACGGGAAGACTCCGTAACCGCCATAGAAATCCAGTTGGAGGAGGTTTTTGATGCGGACATTCTGGGAGAAGAAATTGATGCTCTGCTTGATGATGACGTAAAGGTTACGAACTGGAAAGATGCCAATCAGGATTTACTTAGCGGACTGCAGGGTCAGGATATTTCCAGTATTATGATTCAAATTTTCGTTGTGGTGGCAGTGGTACTGGGTATTTCCAGTGTATTGGCTATTTCTGTGTTACAGCGTTCAAAGCAGATAGGAATACTTAAAGCCATGGGGGTGAATGATCGGTCCGCCAGCTTGATATTTTTATTCCAGGGGCTGATACTGGGAACACTTGGTGGGATTATTGGAATTGCCTTCGGTTTGGCACTTTCCTATAGTTTTATGATTTTTGCAACGAATCCCGATGGAAGTCCGGTGGTGGAAATTGTGATTAACTACAACTTCATTGCCCTTTCTTTTAGCATTGCTGTGGTAGCTTCAACTCTAGCCGCCTTAATACCTGCGAGAAAATCATCAAAATTACAACCGATTGAGGTGATACGAAATGGATAGCATTTTGACTCTACAAAACATTGATAAAGTATATGGAACAAAGATTAAAACCCAGGTTATTTTTGATTTGAATCTCAGCTTTCATCCCGGATCTTTTAACTCCATTATCGGTCAATCCGGTAGCGGTAAAAGTACTCTGCTGAATATTATGGGAACCTTGGACCGTCCCACAAAGGGAAAGGTGCTGATCGAGGGTCAGGATACGGGAAGCTTAAAGAAAAACGATTTAGCGAAACTCAGAAACGAAGCGATTGGTTTTGTTTTTCAATTTCACTACCTTCTACCGGAGTTTACAACTTTAGAGAATATTTTAATGCCCCAATGGGCGAAAAATAAAAAGCTGGATCCGGAAATTAAAAAGCGGGCGGAAGAACTGATTGAAATAGTAGGGCTTGAAAAAGTTAAGAATAATCTAGCCACAGATATGTCAGGAGGCCAGCAACAACGGGCTGCTATCGCCAGAGCATTGATGAATCGGCCGAGAATTTTACTTGCCGATGAACCTACGGGAAATCTGGACTCTGAAACCAGCAATAATATCTACAGACTGCTTAAGGATATTAACAAAGAATTTCAATCCACCTTTATTGTGATTACCCACGATAAAAAAATTGCGGAACGAACCGATCGGATTATTGAATTAAAAGACGGAAAAGTTTATACCGACATAAGTCAAAAATAATTTCATCAAACACTTTACCCGGGAGGGGAGGGGTGTTATAATGAGGATAATTGATAAGCAAAAGGAGAGATAAATATGTCCAAAATTGAAGTGGGATTTTCGAAAGGAAAGCGAGTAAGTGCAAATATGAAAGGGTTTACTATTGATACGGATCAGCCTGTTGATGAAGGCGGAGAAGGAGAAAATCCTTCCCCTTTTGATATGTTTTTAGCATCGATCGCTACTTGCACCGGATTTTATGCGTTGCGTTTTTGTGAGAGCAAAAATATTGATATGAAGGGGATGAAACTGGTCCTGAATACAGAAAAAAATCCTGATACGGGATTGATCGGGGAAATGGAACTAAAGCTTACTCTCCCGGAGGGATTTCCGGAAAAATATGAAAAGGCTATTATTCGGTCCATGAATCTATGCACCGTAAAGAAACATATGATGGATCCTCCGGAATTTAATATTGTAACAGAGTGACAATCAAAATGAAAAATCGCCGAAGAAAATTTCTTCGGCGGTTTTTTCTTTAAGTAAATACATTCGTATTTAATAACATCTCAGGTTGAAGAAGAATCTGATGATGAATTTGAAGAAGTTTCATTACTATGATTAGAGTTCTTATACCATAGCCTAGTTGCATTGATTTCTCCTCCCAGAAGGACAATGAGACTACTGATATTGAGCCAGATAATTAAAGCAATGACCGCGCCAATGCTTCCATACAGTCTGGAAAAAGCGCCATAATTGTTGACATAAAAAGAAAAGATTAAGGAAATGATAATCCATCCCAGGGTAGTGAAAATTGCTCCGGGATATACATCTCTAAATCCTAAGTGATAATTCGGACCAATGCGGTATAGCAGGGTGAAGATAAAGAATAACACCAGTAATGGAGCACCAAAACGTAGGTACTCCCATAAAGATAAAAAAGCCTGGGTAAAACCTAAATACTCCGAGATGGCTAAACCGATAAATCGGCCAAAAACCAGGGAAAATAAAGAAAAAACTATAATAAAAGCCAAACCGAAGGTAAAGACAATTCCCATAATCCGTTGGTGAAAAAAGGAGCGGTTTTCGGTAACATTGTAAGCCTTGTTCATTCCTTTGATAAGAGCTGAGGTACCCTTAGAAGCCGCCCAAATGGTACCCAGAGAACTGATGGATAGGAGTGTGGCATTGAGGCCGCTTCGAATTTCATCTAAAATATTTAATGTCAGTTGAAACACTTCGTCGGGAAGAATATAAGACAGCTGCCTAATAGTTGAGCCTTCGGTTAAAGGCGTAAAGTTTAGTAGAACGATCAGAATGATTAAAAAAGGAAAAAAAGACAAAATCATATAATAGCTGAGTTGAGCCCCTAAAGCCGTCAGCTCATTTTTAAAAAACTGTTGTTTTAAATGTCCTAAAAAAGATTTCCATATTTTTAATCTTCTTGTCAACTTACTCATGAGCCTCATCCTTTATGTAGGTGTGAATATATGTGGACACATTAAACTTTCGTTTTGCTCCGTTATAATTCATATACCTAATTTTTCCAAACACAGGTCGTTCCTTCCAGGCCCGGTCATGAACTCCGCCGATACTCCAGGCAATGCCGGTATAGCCGTTAGGGTCCCGTCCGTCAAGACTGTAGCTGTCATTAAGTCTGATGGCAATTTCCATGGCTTCTTCGGGGCTTTTTGTCCACTCGAGAATTTTTTTGCACCAGTACATTCGAAGATAGCTATGAATCTTTCCGGTTTTTAACAATTCCCACTGTGCTGCATTCCATAACTCATCATGGGTTTTGCCGTATAAAAAATCCTGATACTCATATAAGTACTCTCGAGGATCTCCCCGATGGGCCTCTAAATTTTTCTTTGCCTAATCGGGAAAGCCTTTTACATTGTCATAATTGGCATTATAGTAGCAGTAGTTATCGGACAGTTCTTTTCGAACAAAAATTTGCTCAACAAAATCAGAAGTTGCGGCAGCGGAGAAAGTACTTTCTTCTAAGGCCAGTAAAACCCGCTGAGCGGAAAGTTGACCAAAATGCAAGTAGGGAGACAGACCGGACAGTACATCCTTTGTGGGAACGTTGCTTTGAGCACTGTAGTTTTTTAGGCGATTATCAATAAAATTTTGCAATTGATTCCGAGCAGCCTTCGGTCCCGACGGATAGGTAATCTCTAAATAAGGATTCTTTTTTAAATTCATTTCACATAATAAAGAATCCCAGGAGATATGTGGAAGATCTTTTTCGTAGACCACCGGGTGCTTATGAATTGTAGGAATTTGATGTAAAAACTCATCCAAATGCTTATGAAGTTTCGGCCTCAGGGTATAGGCCCCATACTCTTGCTTAATTGAAGCGGTGGTTATAGGAACGATGTTGTGCCCGTCCACAATATCTAAAGATACGGCGATTTTATCTGCAATACGATGTTGGAGTCTTCGTTTTTGCTTTAAGGGGTCAAAATCTGTGACAACATGGGCGATATGATGTTCTTCGATGAAATGGGGAAGGACTTCTATGGGATTTCCTCGTAAAAGCACAAAAGAAATATGGTGATTATTTAGATCCTTTGCAACTTCCTTAAGTCCACGAAGCATAAAATCGTAATGGGAATGGTTGGCATCTAAATATCCTTCCATCAACGTAAAACCCACAATTAAAGGCTTTTTTTCCGCCAAAGCTATTTCTTGGGCATAGGTAAGGGGCCAATGGTCCTCGCTCCGTTGTTCCCGACTCATCCAGTAAAGAATAGGGCCACGGGATTTCTCTCTTGCCCTACCCTCAAAATGCTTTATAATTCTCCTTCGGTCCATGATGATCCTCCTTTGGTTGTTTCGTAATCGTTATACATATATACCCTGAAAAAGAGTAGAGATAAACATAATTTAGGATAAAATAATGAATTAGAGTTATTTAGTAAAGACACAATGAAGGGCACTTTTACGTAATTATGAGAGAGAAATATTCAACAGAAGAGTGGTTAGAACTTGTGTAAAAGATTGGGTATCGGGTATAATGTAGGAAGAAATAAAAAGGAGGGATATCATGGAAGTATCACAAGACTTTCAAGAAATGATCATTCAGTATGGTATTCGAGTATTCATCGGCCTGGTGGTTTTACTAATCGGTTTGGCAGTCATTAAAACGCTGCTTAAGATTTTGGAAAAAGCCCTTAAGGCCAGTAAGTTGAATGAATCCTTACACGGGTTTATCAAGTCCTTATCAACCTTCGGACTAAACATAGTACTGTTTATAACGGTACTTAGTTATTTAGGAATTCCAATGACCGCCTTTGTTGCTATAATTGGAGCTGCAGGTCTGGCCATTGGCTTTGCCCTACGGGACAGTTTGGGGAATATTGCCGGGGGGATTATTATTCTCAGTGCGCGGCCCTTTAATGTCGGGGATTTTATTAGTGCACAGGGTGAAATGGGTACGGTTAAGGAAATTTTAATACTACATACCCGACTATCAACGCCGGATAATAAAAAAGTTATGATTCCCAATGGTCAACTGGCCAATGGAAATATCACAAACTTTAGTGCGGAAGATTTGAGAAGAGTAGACCTCACTTATGGTGTGGGCTATGATGATGACATTCGTCAAGTAAAAGCCATTTTAACGGAGTTAGTGGAAAGTCATGAGCTAACTTTAAAAGATCCGGAACCTATGGTTCGAGTCATTGAACATGGTGACAGTTCTGTTAACTTTACGGTGAGGGCTTGGTGCAATAAAGAAGACTATTGGTCTATTTACTATGATCTTCAGGAAACGGTTAAAATCCGATTTGATGAAGAGAATATCAGCATTCCCTATCCTCAAATGGATGTGCATATGAACGCTTTGGAAAAACTTCAATAGTTAGTAATAGTAACAATTAATAAAGAGAGAGGCATACAGTGATAAAAAGGATACAGGGGTTTTAGAGGAAACTTAGAATACGGGGGAGTAGGTGATTGATGCCGTGGAAGAACAACAGGTCTATGTTTATGAAAAAGCATTAGGGGAAATTTTATCACGGGATGTGTATATCCACCAAAATATATTGTTTATGAAAACGGGTACAATTATAAACCGATATTTTTTAAAGAAGCTTCAAGACCGAGGGTTTCAAAAGATTTGGATCTACAGCAATGAGCAGGAAGTTGCTGCACATCGGGAAGTACAGAAAGAAAAGGTTCGACTGGAGTATCAAAAAAATACGGTGGGTATTAAAAACATTATGCAAAGTATTGCAAAAGGGGATAAGTTGGATTTTACCAAAGTTCAGGAGATTTCCCATGTTATTTTAAAGGATATGGACCGGTACTCCTATGTTATGGACTGCATGAATGAACTGCGTAGTGCTGATGAATATACCTATAATCACAGTATTAATGTTTCTATTTATGGAATGCTGCTAGGAAAATGGTCCGGATTAAAAAATGAAGATATTGCAAACATTGTACAGGCAGGACTTCTCCATGATATGGGAAAGGCCAAAATTCCTAATGAAATTCTGAATAAAAACGGAAAACTGACGGAAGAGGAATATGCTGTAATGAAAAAGCATGCCCAACTGGGCTATGAGTTGGTTAAAAGCAACAAAATGATTCCAAGGGCGGTGAAAGATTCTGTACTTTCCCATCATGAGCGCCTTGATGGTTCGGGATATCCGAAAAAAATTAAGAAATTAGACTTATACTCTCGAATAATAGCGATTGCCGATGTGTATGATGCTCTGACTTCCCAGCGGGTTTATAAAAAGAAAAAAAATCCCTTCGTAACCGTCAAAGAGATGAAAGAATTTGGATACAACCATTTCGATACTAAACTTTTGATTATCTTTTTAGAAAATATTACGGATTATTATATCGGATCCAAAGTAAGGATGGTTAACGGGAAAGTAGGGAAAATCGTTTCCGTCATGAAAGGGAATAAGCCTATCATCGAAGTGGAACAGGAATTTATTCAACTGTCATCCTCAGAATATCAACAGATTCATGAAATGATTTCCTGATTAATGTAGGATGATCTGGGTATGATTACAATGAAATGAAAAGGTTTCTTAAAATATTAACAAGGAGGTTTTTTTTTGAAAAATGCATTAGATATTCTACAATTTGCAATGGATATGGAACTACAGGGACAAAACTTTTATGCAAGCTTTAGTGATAAGGTGGAAAACCCGGTGGCAAAGAAAATGTTTGAATCCTTAGCGAAGGAAGAGAAAAGACATTATGATATTCTAAAAAAAGAGTATGAAAACATCGAACTCAATCAGGAATGGTCAGGAACAGAAGATCTCGATGAGTTTAAAGGAGATAATATTTTTGAAGTTCGTAAGGAGGCGGAAGATCTCTCCACTGAGGATCTAAAATCTTCAACCTCGGATATTTCCATTCTAAGAATGGCTTATCTGATTGAAAATGATTTTGCAGAGTTTTACAAGAAAGCGGTTGAGAATACAGAGGATCCAAAGGGGAAAAAAATGTTGGAAACCCTGTATGAATGGGAAAATGAACACCGAAAAGTGTTTTATGAAGAATACCAAAAAGCTATGAAGGACAATTGGGCTGATCAAGGATTTGCTCCATTCTAGAATAGTGTAAAGACTAATAAAAACCTGAGACCGGATAAACCGATCTCAGGTTTTTATATGGTACTATTTGGGAAAATTCAAGAACGCTTTCTTTAATAACTCGAACCCATAATTTAGGATAGTTCCTTCAGCATCTTTAAGGACGCATCGATAAAGGCGGGAAGATCCTTTGGTGTTCGACTGGTAATTAGATTTCTGTCGACAACCACTTCCCGGTCTACGTAGTTTGCTCCTGCATTTTTTACATCTACGATCACGGACTTATAGCAGGTAAGCGTTCTACCACTTAAAACTTCAGCGGTTACCAATAACTGAGGTCCATGACAGATAGTAAACACCGGTTTCCCCAAGGTGAAGTAATTACGAAGGAAGTTCACGATTTTTTCATCGGACCGTAGTACATCGGGAGAAAATCCTCCGGGAATTAATAAGGCTTCGAAATCCTCCATGGAAATATTGTCCGGGACCTCATCGATGGTTACTGGATTTTCTCGGTTCTTATCAATAACCTTCTCCCCTTTTTCCTTCCCGATATGGACTAACTCGTAACCCGCATCTTTATAAGCTTGAGCCGGTTCACTATATTCCGATTCTTCATAAAGTTTTCCGATTAATACACCAATTTTTTTCACATTATTACCTCCTCGTATAATATGTTTAAGGCTATTAGACTTCGGGTTTTTCGTATCCCGAAGGATATATCAATAATAATACCCGAAAATTAGTTAAATAATCAAAGCGATAATGGATCTTTCTTTTGCTGTAGGGTGGAAAAAGCTTTTAAAAAGATCTTGAATGTTATATGATTTTAGATAGGAGAAAATGAACACTAAAGGAGCTGGGTAAAATGGTTAAAGGTTATAGTTATCAGACCTTCATTGGTCCGATAACAATTATTGAAAGTGACGGACATTTAGAGGAGATTCGGTTTGGTGATAAAAATGAAGAGAAAGACTCTATTATCTTCGAAGAGACAGTTGTAATTAATAAGACTTACCAACAATTGCAAGAATATTTTCGAGGGGAAAGAAAGATTTTTGATTTACCCTTAAGGCCTAAGGGCACTGATTTTCAACGACGAGTATGGGCGGCTCTAGTGAATATCCCTCATGGAGAGACCCGAAGCTACAAGGATTTAGCGATAATAATCCAAAATCCAAAAGCTTATCGGGCCGTAGGAATGGCAAATAATAAAAATCCACTGCCTATTGTAATTCCCTGTCATCGAGTAATCGGAAGCAACCGAAAGCTTGTAGGTTACCGGGGCGGCCTGGATATTAAGAAAAGACTGCTAGAGATTGAAAATGTTCAGGAGTATTAATAAAATTGACTAAAGGAGTAGAAGTATATGAATAATGAAGTACCCTATGTAATTACCTTTGATTCCACCCATGCCGCTATGGAAGCGGAAAAACGTTTTTTGAAAACCGAGGCTAAAATTCATGTAATCCCCACACCTAGACAAATCACTGCAAATTGCGGTCTTTCTATTAAAATTACGGGGATCTCCCGAGAGGATTTGGAGGAGTTATTAGTAGAGTTAAAAATAGAAAGGAAAGCGCTTTACCGTATGGAAAGTTTTCATAAAATCGAAAAAATCATTTAAATCTATCCGCATTATAGATATTTGAAAATGAATTAAGGAGGAAGAGTATGGCTCATAAATTTAATCCGAAAAATAAAGGAAAGCTCCAATCCAAAGAAAGAAGAGAGAATTTGCCCCCGGGTAGAATTCTTCAGGAAGCCGGACTTCAGCCGGGGCATCACTTGATCGATATTGGCTGCGGGGGAGGCTTCTTCAGTATTCCTGCTGCTGAGATGGTAACACCTGGAGGAAAAGTTTATGCACTGGACACTTCTACGGAAATGACGGATTTTTTGACAGCGGAGCTAAAAGCATCCCGCATAGAAAACGTGCAGGTGGAGAAATCTAACGAGTACGGCTTTCCATTGGAGGACGACACCGGAGATATGCTATTGATGTCCATGGTGCTCCACGAAGTAGAGGATAAAAAAATGTTTTTACTGGAAGCTTACCGAACCCTAAAGAATCAAGGAAAGATTATCATCATAGAATGGGAGAAAAAAGAGACGGAACAGGGTCCGCCTCTTAAACATCGCCTGGGCCACCAGGAGACGAAAGAATATTTAGTTCAAGCAGGATTTAACAATCCTGAAATAGTAAAACTTCAAGAGGTTTCCGATGACTTCTACGTTGTTATCGCAAGAACTTAAGAATAATTGAGCTCTTGATAAAGAAAGCTTAAGAAATCCGCCCATTCTTCGATTATTTTATAGGTGGGCTTTCCATGGCCATGGCCCGCTTTTTTTTCCAATCTGAGAATTACCGGATTGGAACCATCGGGATGTTTTTTTGCCGCTTCTTGTAAAGTGGCGGCAAATTTCATGGCATGGGCTGGAACCACTCGGTTGTCCCCCTCTGCTGAAGAGATGAGTATTGGAGGATAAACTATATTTTTATCAACATTATGAAGTGGAGAGTACTGATATAAAAACGGAAAGTGCTCCGAATTATCCGCTGTACCGTATTCCGGAATCCAGTAGCGACCGATGGTGAACTTGTGATAGCGAAGCATATCAATCACCGGTACGGAAGAAATAACCGCACCGAATAGATCCGGGCGCTGGATCATGGAAGCGGCAACTAATAGTCCGCCGTTACTCCGACCGTAAATACCCAGTTTTTTAGGAGAAGTATAACCTTGATCCACCAGCCACTGTGCGGAGGCTATAAAGTCCTCATAAACTCTTTGTTTATTTGACAGCATACCTCCTTGATGCCAATCATCTCCGTATTCCCCGCCGCCTCGAAGGTTAGCAACAACGTACAGTCCCCCCTGTTCCAACCAGGGAAGGATTCCCGGATTATACTGAGGTGTTAAGGAAATATTAAAGCCCCCATAACCGTAGAGCAATGTTTGATGGGTCTGATCAAGGGAAAAATCTTTTTTTCCTGTAATGAATAGGGGGATTTCCGTTCCGTCCTTGGAAGGAATAAATACCTGACGGGTTTCGTACGCCTCTTGATCAAAGGAAACTTTGGAGCGACAGATTTCTGTAAGATCTTCAACTTCAAAGTTATACTTATACAAAACTGTAGGTGATAAAAAGTCGGTAATGCCGATATACATTTCCCGGTGGTTTCGTTTCCCGCTCAGACCGATGACACTAGTGAACTCAGGTATGTCAATTTTGTCTTTAAACTCTCCACCGATGGTGTAAGTAACCAGTTCGTGACAACAGTCCTTTAATAGGGTTAACACAAAATGCTGGTGAACCATGCGGGCCTCTTGAATGACAGCGTTTCCTTCGGGGATGATTTCTTTGGGGGCTCCATTGGTACCGTTGATGGAAACCTGGATAACCCGCTTTTTCCCAGCTTCTAAATCCGTTAAAAAATAAAAGTCGGTTCCGTTATTGGAAATATAGCGAACCTCCGCTTCTCCTTCTTCAAAAACCTGATAAAAGCCTTTTTGAGGACGTTCCAGATCCATTACATAAAAACCGTTCTTCGGCGAGGTTCCCCGTCGAAGGTAAAGACACAAAAAACGGTAATCATCAGTAATCAGGGGTTGAAAACCCAACTCCTTATCCTTCGGATTTTCATGGATTAATCGATCTTCTTCCTGAGAGGTTCCCAGTTGGTGGTAATACACCTTTGCGTGATTGCCTTCATCTTCCGGAGATTGGGTGGAAGGGTCGGGAAAGCGGGTATAATAAAAGCCATTGGAGTCTCCTTCCCAGGCAATTGCAGTAAACTTTACCCAGGATATCCGATCAGGAAGTTCTTCTAAGGTATCGCTATCGATGATGCGAATTTCCTGCCAGTCACTTCCCTGTTTAGAACGGCCATAAGCCACATACTTTCCGTCTTTGCTGATAAAGTAATTACTAAGAGCGACGGTCTGATCATCACTGAATTTGTTTGGATCAATCAGGACTTTTGTGGTAGAATCCCGGTCTTTTTTTACATATAGTTTCGGTTGATTTTCATTTTCCAGAGCTTTTAGGAAGTATAAAGAGCTTTGAACCCGCTCCGGTACAAAGTAATGGGTATATTGAAAATGATTTTGCAGCTGAAATTTGTAATTCTCTCTTTCTGCTATTTGAGAGAAATACTCTGCTGACTGGTAATCCTGATTTTTAAGCCACATTTTGGTATCATCTAAATCCAAATTCTCTAAGAAGCGGTAAGGGTCCGATACTTTGGTTCCATGAATGATCTCTTCTGTTACGTAATCATTTGAATTTGTCATAAGATTCATCACTCCCATTTAAAATTTTTAGAAAAATCCCGGGTTTCAAGCCAAGGGAATAAGTCTTCGGTTAAATTTTCATAGGTGAATTCTTCCATTTTTCCTTCGTAGTTTTTAAGAGACTTCCGGTAAAGTGGATCATAGTAATTGAGCATTAAGGTCTCGAGCATTTTCTCATAATCCTTTGTCTCCAAAGCTACAAGGAGAGCATCCACCTTTTCCTTACCAAGAATTTTTTTCAAACGTTGTATTTTTTGTGCTAGATCTGCTTGGGAAAGGTTGTGATTTGTTACATAATCCTGAATAATGATCCCTATGCGATTTTTTAAAGAAGTTTTAACCAGTATATGATTCCGTGATGTGACCAGGCCTCGGTAAAGCTCTTCAGGCACCGTAACCTTTCCAATTCGTCGACTCTCCATTTCCACATAACAGTAGTTTTCGTGTATCGAGGATAAGGTGAAATACATCAAAGACTCAAAATATTTTTGAGAGGGAGTGTTTCCCGGATACATGATTTCTCCGAAAACAGAACCGCTGTTTTGGGCCAGTCCTTCAAGGTCCAGCACCGGAATCCCTTTTTTTTGTAAAATGGTTAAAATTTCGGTTTTACCTACCCCGGTATAGCCGTGGAGTACGATGAAGTTCATTTTTTCACCGTAAGTTGCCAATTCACGGCGAACAAAGCTTCTATAGCTCTTATACCCCCCTTCCAGCTTTACTACGGGGAAACCTAAGGAGTCTAGGTGGGCAACTAATAAACCGCTTCGCATCCCCCCCCGATAACAGTAAAAGATTACTTGTTGGCCGGCATTTGAATAGATTTGGATCTTATTTTGTAAAGCTTCTAATTTTCCATGACCGTATACAAGAGCCAGATTTTTTGCCCGATCAGGGTCCTTTTTGTAGAGGGTACCCACTTCATGTCGTTCCTCATTGGTCAGAATTGGGAAATTCATTGCTCCCGGAATATGATCCTCTTCAAACTCTTTTGGGGTACGAAGATCAATAACCGGTTCCCGGTTATCCGGAAGTACTTTTTCAATAGTTATGGTTTTCATATTGCACCTGCTTTTACTTGGATTCTTAAGATAATATTATTGTACCTTAGTTGTAACAAAAATCAAAATGCTAAGACAAATTTCTTCGATATACGTATATAAAAGTATAGAGAGAATAAAAACGGAATGGAGGAGTTAAATTGAAAAAAGTGTATGCCGGAAAATGGACCTTAGCGGTTACCTTTATTTTGCTGGGGGGCAGTATTTTATGGAATATGTATGCAACGCCGAAGATTGCCATCGCCGATTATTATCCCGTGGTACTGGTCTTTTTAGGAATGGAGCTGATTATCAAAGCCCTCACTCGAAAAGGACAAAAGGTATCTCTGGAAGTCGGCACCATTATTTTATTGATTCTGATTATGATTTTTGTTAACGTGATTCCTTTTTCTTTTATCGGACCCCGGTCCAATGATCTTTTCTCCGAAGAACACCCCTTTGGAGAGTTTTTTCGGGAGCTTTCCCAAGGAAATGTGGTAATCAATTTTGACGGGATCGGTAAATTTAATACCAATTATGAAATAGAAGAGAGTTTTTCCATAGAGAATTTTGATAGGGTGAAACTGCAAAATGCTTTTGGAGACATTACTGTGGAGTCTTGGCAGGAGGAAGAAATTAAAGTGATAATCCAGGTGCAGTCTAATAATGACGATGAGGAATATGTAGAGGGATTAAAAGAAGAATTGTTCTCTTCAGATATTGAGTCGGAGGAAACATTGGTGCTATATTCTAACAATCGCCGGTACTTAGAAGATTCGAGAGTCCAGAGTCTTAGGATGAACTACCGGATATTCCTGCCTGAAGGAAATGGGCTTTCTTCCCTGGAGATTATTAATGAATTCGGAGATGTATGTATTAAAGAGATTGAGAGCGCATTGATGGTAAATAATCGACATGGAGATGTAAATATCGATGGAAATGATGAAACCATCGATTTGGAAAACAGTTTTGGGGATGTAACCCTTAAGTCTTTAAGCGGAGAGGTAGAAATTATCAATCGTCACGGCGACGTTACCTTGGAAAATGAAGAAGAAACGGCAATCGGGCTCACGATCGAAAATGAATTCGGTTCCGTTCATTTACAACTATCCGAGGGTCAGTCGGGAATCTTTGACTTACACACCCGGTTTGGAGAAATTAATCAAAATCTTGGTTTGGCGGATGGCGGATTTGCGGAAGAACAGGGGTTAAATGAGGTGACTTTTCAGGGAACTGTCGGCTCGGGACAGGGAGTACTATCCGTTGATAATCGCCACGGTGATATAACGATAGAAATAAAGGAGTAAAAACCCAAATATAAGAGTGAAAGGACTCCTAACGCAGATTTATGATCTACGTTGAGGAGTCTTTTGGTTTTTCTGAATTTCTCCCGAGTTAACCATGTATCCCTATTTTTTCTTATGTTATAATGAAGATTACTACTAAAAGATGGTGATAAAATGGATATTAACAATTACTTGAATAAAAAATTCTCGATCCTCTGCAACTCTCAGCAACTGCAGGCGATGGAGCATGTGAAGGGTCCCGCTATAGTTTTGGCGGTGGCAGGTTCAGGGAAAACTACTACTTTGGTGTCCCGTACCGCAAACTTAATCCTGAATCATGGGGTGCATCCCGAAGAAATATATACCATGACATTTTCCAAGGCTTCCGCCCGGGATATGGAACAGCGTTTTGAAGAATTATTTGGTAAAGAAGTAAAAGGGCGACCGAATTTTTCTACGATTCACAGTTTTGCTTTTCGTATTGTAAAGTTTGTATTCCAGCAAAAGAAACGCCAACTTTCCATTCTGGAAGAGGAGAGCAAAAATCCGAAGGAGAAAACCAAAACCGCCGTGCTGGGAGCATTATTTCAAAAGTACAACGGAGAGTATCCCACGGAGGAAAAAATTGAAAATCTTGTAACAAAATTGAGTTTTGTAAAGAATCGGATGATCCCCTTCGATCAATTAAAAGACCATGAGGTCGCAGGAGAGCTACCGAACTTCGAAAAAATCTATAAAGATTATGAAATCTATAAGAAACAGCGGGATGTGATCGATTACGATGATATGTTAATGCTTGCGCTTAAAATCCTGCAAAACAGCATGGATCTACTTCAGCGTTGTCGGAGAATTTATCCCTTTATTCAGGTGGATGAATTTCAGGATACCAGTCCTTTGCAGTTTGAGATCATTAAAACCCTGGCCTTTCCTGAAAACAACTTATTTGTGGTGGGGGATGATGATCAGGGAATTTACTCCTGGCGGGGGACGGATCCGAAGATTATGTTGGATTTCCCGGATATTTATAAAGAAGCGAAGGTTTATTTTATGGAAGAGAACTTTCGAAGCACTGCGGAACTGGTTAAGCTGGCCAATCGTTTGATCGAAAAAAATAAGGATCGCTACCGGAAAAAAAGTTTTACGAAAAACCCTTCGAATCCGGGAATTATGAAAAAAGTGTACCGGGATGAGAACGATCAAATCCAGGGAATTCTTCAAGAGCTGAAAGAAGAGGAAGACCTGCAATCCGTGGCAATTCTTTTTCGGAATAATGTTTCGGCGATCCCTCTAATTAAGGCATTACATAAAGAGGCCCTTCCTTTTTATATTCGGGATTATCGGAATAAATTTTTCAATCACTGGGTGATCCAGGATTTAAAAGCCTATATGGCAGTAGCCATGGATCCGGGAGATTTATCGGCTTTTAACCGAGTTTATTATAAAAATGATGCCTATCTATCAAAAAAATTGATGTACTATACAGAAGAAATGCTGAGGAAACGAACTAGTTTGACCAATATATTTGATGCCATGCTTACGTATCCCGGATTAAAACGGTACCAGGGACAGCGGATTGAAAAAATGCAACGGGGACTTGAAGATTTGAGCAAGAAAAAGGGCGAAGAGATTATTACCTTTATCGAACAAGAACTGGGGTACGGACATTTCTTAGAAAGAAAATCCGACCATAGCGGAGCCTCTATGGAAAACGGGAAGGGAATTCTGGATACTGTAAGAGCCTTGACGGAAGACTTGGATAACATTCATGGTTTTGATGGGGTCATGGAAGAGTTCAAAGGGATACTGGAACAGGGGAAAAGAAACTTTGGTAAAGGGGTGACTCTTTCTACGGTTCACTCAGCTAAGGGATTGGAATTTCAGAAAGTGTACGTTATGGATTTAATGGATGATGTTTTTCCAAGTGCAGGCAGTTTAAAAAAATCCAAGGATCAGCGAGAAAAGGCTTCTCTAGAAGAAGAACGGCGATTGTTTTATGTGGCTGTAACCCGGGCAAAAACCCGACTTTTATTGTTGACTATGGAAAAGCGTTATGGAGCCGCGGTACAACCTTCCTGCTTCTTAGAGGAAATAAAAGGAGATTTGAAAAGTCGAAGCTGGAAAAATCAGTGGAAGGACCGTTTATTTGAAAGAGATCATAAGAAGTCTCAAAAAATTCCAATGGATAACCTTCCGGGGATTAACCGCGAGATTTATCATAAAAAGTTTGGTAAAGGTATCATCACGGAAATTATCGATGAGGATCGCATTACCGTTTACTTTCAGGATGTGGGGGAAAAAATCCTGCACCTGCAGTATTTAATGGATAAGGATTTAATCAGTTTTTAATATGGATTCATCATAAAAGTAATTTATTGTGAAAAAGAGAGCAGAATAATTCTGAAAGTATTTTGGAGAAAGAAGGGAAATCATGAAATCGAAAACCATGAAGTTACAAGATCGATCCGGCGTAAAGTTTTACACCTTTCCTCAATTGGAAGCTCTTGGCTTTATAAAACACGGATTCAGTACCCGTTTTGGCGGAGTAAGCGAAGGACAGTATCGATGGATGAACCTGAGTTTTTCCAGCGGAGATGAGGAAGGGAAAGTACTGCGTAATTTTCAAATTTTTGCCGAAGCTTTGGCGGTGGATCCGGATTCCATGGTCCTCTCGGATCAGGATCACGGGGTAAATATTCGCCGGGTGGAAAAGGGTGACCGGGGGAAAGGGATTGTTAAAAATAAGGATTATCAAAGTGTTGACGGTCTTGTGACAATGGAGCGGGGAATCACATTAGTAACTCAGCACGCTGATTGTGTACCATTATTTTTTGCAGATGCTAAAAATAAAGTGGTGGCCATGGCCCATTCCGGCTGGCGAGGCACTTGGGGAGAGATTGGAAAAAAAACCGTCATTAGAATGAAAGAGGAGTTTGATTCCAAAACGGAAGATCTATATGTCGGTATCGGCCCTTCTATTGGACCCTGCTGTTTTGAAGTGGAAAGTGATGTGCTTGAAAAATTGCGGGAAGTAACAGCATGGACAGAAGAAGATGTGGTTGTTCAGGGAAAAGGTAAATATCGGGTGAATCTATGGCAACTGAATAAACGGATGCTTATGTCCTTCGGAGTTCCTGAAGATCAAATTTTTGTTACGGATTTATGTACCCAATGTCATCCCGAAGTGTTTTTTAGTCACCGGGTTTATGGAAACCAGCGGGGAAGCCTTGCAGGGATGATTTCTATAATCGAATAGTTAAAGAAGTCCTTAGAAAAAAAGAGGACACCTAAGATCAAGTAGGGTAATGTCAAAAAAACAAAGAAAGATCCAAAAAGGTTAAGGAAAGATCTAAAAAGAAAACAAGCTAGTAAGCTAATAAAACTAGCTGATAAATTACTAAAAAAGAGAAAATGAAAAAATAAAAGAAAAATAAAGGGATAATTATGGGTGAATCCTCTAAAAAAAAGGGTAAAAATGGGGTTAGGAGGGGATTGATTTGAAAAATAACAAAGAAGCCATAACGGAGCTTAAAAGAATATTAAAGGGAGCAGAAAATCTGGTATTTTTTGGTGGGGCAGGCACTTCGACGGAAAGCAATATTCCTGATTTTCGAAGTAAAGAACAGGGGCTTTATACATCCGCGAAAAAAGAGGATTATCCTCCGGAAATAATTTTAAGTCATTCTTTTTTTCTAAAACATCCGAAAGTATTTTATCAGTACTACTGGGACAACCTGGTTCATGAACAGGCAAAACCGAATAAGGCCCATTACGCTTTAGCAGCTCTAGAAGAAAAGGGACTGCTTAAGGCCATTATAACCCAAAATGTGGATGGGCTTCATCAAAAGGCAGGAAGCCGAAAAGTATACGAACTACATGGAAGCATTTACCGAAATTATTGTATGGAATGTCGTAAGGAATACGAATTTAAGGAAATCATAAAAAAAAGAGGCGAGATTCCTACTTGCAGCAAATGTCAGGGAATAGTTCGACCGGCCGTAACACTATACGAGGAGCCTCTGAATTTATCAGTAATTGAAGGAGCCATAACAGCTATTGAACAAGCTGATGTTCTGATTGTAGGAGGAACTTCCTTGGTGGTGTATCCGGCTGCTGGATTTTTGGAGTATTTCCATGGGGGTAAACTCATCATCATCAATCATGAAAGCACCCCTCAGGATCGTCGGGCAGATTTAGTGATACAGGGGTCCATTGGTGAAATTTTAGCGGAAGTCGCCGACCTTTAAGGGTTCTGTTATGGAAAAACTATTATTATAGCTGAGGATAGTACAATAACATATTGTATGAACTGTAACCTTCTCGATTGAATGTTTCTTATAAGGGTATATACACATTAGTGTTAGATAAGAATATATCAAAGGAAAGGGGCGATCACTTTTGGATTATAATTTATTAATTGGAGGCTCTGCAGGGCAGGGAATTGATACCTTAGGAGCTCTTCTGGAAAAAGTTTTGCAACGGAGTTCGTATTATTTATTCACCAATAAGGACTATATGTCCAGGATTCGTGGGGGTCATAATTTCACCCAAATTCGTTTAGGAACAGAACCGGTATACAGTCACAAGAATGCATTGGATATCATCGTGGCTTTTGATGAAACCACAGCCAATGAGCATTCCCCACGCTTAAAAGAAGGTGGGAAAGTCTTAATGGATCAGTCTTTGAAAGAAGATTTACAAATTCCTGGGGGTCAGGGAATATTCCTACCGATTAAAGAGACGGCAAAGGAGCTTGGGAATCCCAAGGTATTTAGTGTGATTCTACTAGGGGTTTTATGCAAAGCCTTGGATCTTGATCTGAAAATCGGGAAAAAAGTTTTGGAGAAAACCTTTAAGGATGAAATCCTTGATGTAAATCATAAAGCCTTGGTGAAAGGCTTTGAAATGGATGTGGATTCCTGGGATATGGAGAAACCGGGAAACACCGATCAACGGATCATGATCAATAGCAATCAGGCCATTGCCCTGGGAGCACTAGCGGCAGGAGTAACTTTTTACAGTGCTTATCCGATGACACCTTCCACTAGCATTATGAGTTTTCTAGCTGCCAATCAAAAGAAGGCGAAAATTGTTGTGGAGCAGGCAGAGGATGAAATTGCTGCTATCAACATGGCAATCGGCGCCTCTTATGCAGGAATACGGGCGATGACGGGAACCTCCGGAGGAGGCTTTTCCTTAATGAGCGAATCATTAGGCCTTGCAGGAATTACTGAAACCCCATTAGTTGTGGCTAACGTCCAACGGCCGGGCCCTGCCACAGGCTTTCCGACTAGAACCGAACAAAGCGATTTAAGCTTCATTCTAACTGCCTCCCATGGAGAGATTCCAAGAATGGTAACCTCCATGAGAACTGCGGAAGAAGCCTTTTATAAAACTGCAAAAGCCTTTAATATTTCAGAGAAATATCAAACGCTGGTAATTCTTATGAATGATCAGTACCTGGCCGATGCCAATCAAACCATCAAGCCCTTTGATTTCAGCAAGGTAAGCATTGAGCGTCACATTGCCGATGAGGATGATCTTTTGGAAGGAGATTATCAACGTTACCGATTTACCGAAGAGGGCATATCTCCACGGATTATTCCGGGTAAAATTTCGGGGAAAACCGTGCTAGCAGATAGTGATGAACATAATGAAAACGGAAATATCACGGAATCTGCCGAGATTCGTATCAAGATGATGGATAAGCGGATGAATAAATTGAAGGCTTTGGAAAAAGAAGTAGAGGAGCCCTGGTATATTGGGAAAGACAAACCGGAAGTTCTGTTGGTTGGTTGGGGGTCCACCTATGGAACCCTTCGGGAAGCCGTGGAAATTCTTCAGGAAGAAGGTCACTCTATTGGTGCTTTAAGCTTCGGTGATGTGTATCCTCTTCCGAAAAAGTCCCTGGAAGAAATGGCTAAAAATGCGAAAAAAGTGATTAATGTGGAACAAAATTATACAGGACAATTGGCAAAGTTGATTCGACAGGAAACCGGAATTACTTTCGATCACTCGATTTTGAAATACGACGGACGTCAAATTGCTCTGGAAGAACTCATTGAATCAGTAAAGGAGGTATTATAATGGATCAGCAAAATCTCTTTGACTGCAGTGTAGATAAAGCCTGGTGCCCCGGTTGTGGGAATCACGGACTGTTGGAAGGCATCAAACAAGCCCTGGAGGAACTTGGGAAAGAACCTCACGAGGTGGTGGTAGCATCGGGAATCGGCCAAGCTGCGAAGCTGCCCCACTATATTAATGCAAATGGGTTTAACGGGCTTCATGGTCGATCTATACCCCCTGCATTAGGAATTAAAATTGCCAACCCGGAACTAACGGTAATCATCCATTCCGGTGATGGAGACTCCTATGGGGAAGGCGGAAACCATTTTATGCATAATGTTCGAAGAAATATTGATCTTACCCATTTTGTTCACGATAATCAGATTTATGGTCTCACAAAAGGTCAGGCATCCCCAACTTCCCGGCCCGGTCACGTTACAGGGATTCAAACGGAAGGGGTAATCTTACAGCCCTTTAACCCTATTGCAACGGCTATCAGCCTTGGCTGCGGGTTTGTTGCAAGAACCTTCATGGGAGATAAGGAGCACATGGTGGAAACGATGAAAGCCGCAATCAATCACCGGGGTTATGCCTTAGTGGATATTTTCCAGCCATGCATAGTATTTAACAAAATAAATACTTTTAAGTGGTATAAAGAAAACACCTATAAACTCGATGAGGATTATGATCCCACAGATAAAATTGCAGCTTTCCAAAAGTCATTGGAATTTGATGATGGCATTCCTCTCGGGATCATCTACAAAGAAGAGAAACCTTCGTTCCTTGACACCATAGAATATCTTAAGGAAGAGAAACCCTTAGTGGATCGAGACTTGGATCCGAAAAATGCCGAAGAATTTATGGATGGGTTTTACTAAAGATAGTAAATATATCTGTAAGTCCATAAGGTTCTTTATAAGCACTACAAGCATTAGGACGCTGTATATCAAAAGGTCGAAAACCGTCGTCGGTTTTCGACCTTTATTTTAGATTGATTAATCTCAAAGAAAACTTGAAGGTTTTAATATGGGGGTACTCATGGATAACTTAGAAGACTATTTCTCTTAGAGGACTTTTTTCCCGATGGTTGTTTGCTTGACTTCCTAGGGGATTGTTTATTTGTTTTTCCTGATCTTTGTTTGTCCCACTTCTTCGAAGAGTGATCTCCGGGAATTAAAGCTTTGGGATGTGATCCGATTAAATCCTCACGGTTTCCTCTAATCAAGGCTTTTTTCACAAGAGCCCGGTTCTTCGGATTTTGAAATTGGATCAGTGCCCGTTGCATGGCTTTTTCCTCTGTAGACCGGGGTACATAGACCTTTTCCATGGTTCTCGGATCCAGCCCGGTATAATACATACAGGTAGAAAGGGTTCCCGGTGTTGGATAAAAATCCTGAACCTGTTCCGGCATGTAACCCATATCTCGAATGTACTCCGCCAGTTCTATAGCATCCCGAAGCTCGGAGCCGGGATGACTGGAAATGAAATAAGGAACCAAAAACTGATTCTTATCAAAGGTCCTGTTGTAGCGGAAATATTCCCGGGCAAAGCCGTCGTAGACTTTTTTCGAAGGTTTGCCCATTTTATTCAGTACCCTGGAGGATACGTGTTCCGGAGCGACTTTTAACTGTCCGCTGACGTGGTGTTTGACCAGTTCTTTAAAAAAGGTTTTATTCTGATCCGCCATTAAATAATCATAGCGGATGCCTGAACGGATAAAAACTTTTTTTACTCCCGGTAGGGATCGGAGCTCCCAAAGGGTATGGACGTAGTCCTGATGGTCCACCTTCAGCTGTGAGCAGGGACCGGGAAATAAACACTGTTTATCCTTACATACTCCGTGCTTTTCCTGTTTATCACAGGCGGGGTTTTGAAAGTTTGCCGTGGGACCGCCTACATCATGAATGTAGCCCTTAAAATTCGGGTCATCCAAAAAGGTTTTCGCTTCCTCCATCACGCTTTCGTGACTTCTGGAGCGGACTTTTCGTCCCTGGTGAAAGGTCAGGGCGCAAAAGCTGCATCCCCCGAAACAACCGCGATTGCTGGTAATACTGTACTGGACCTCTTCGATGGCTGGGACGCCTCCCAAAGCGTCGTAGCTTGGATGAGCTTTTCTTGCAAAGGGAAGTCGGTAAATTTTATCGAGGGCCTCTTTATCCATGGGATCTGCCGGTAGGTTTTGTACGATATACTGATTGTCATAGGGTTCTACCAATACGTCGCCGTTTAGATTATCGGTATTTCGGTACTGAAGCATAAAGCTTTTGGCATAGGCTTTTTTATTTTCCGTTATTTCCTCAAAACTCGGTAGCAGTGTATAGTCCGGTATGTCTTCCAAGGATCCGGTCTTAAAGACGGTCCCCTGAATGTAATGCAGGTACTCCACAGAAATTCCCGCCTCCAGTCCTTCGGCGATTTCCACAATCGGTTTTTCACCCATACCGTATACGATCAAATCCGCTTTGGAATCCAAAAGAATCGACCGCCGGACCTTGTTTTCCCAGTAATCATAGTGAGCCAGGCGACGAAGACTTGCTTCAATACCTCCGAGAATAATCGGAGTGTCTTTAAATAAGGATTTTAGGCGATTGGTATAGACAATACTGGCCCGGTCCGGTCGCATAAAAGCCTTGCCTCCGGGACTGTATACATCCTTGCGTCGTCTCTTTTTGCTAACGGAGTAATGGTTCACCATAGAGTCTACATTGCCCCCGGTTACTAAAAATCCGTAATTCGGTTTGCCAAGACGCAAAAAATCCTCATCCTTTTTCCAATCCGGCTGGGCAATAATGCCCACCCGGTAGCCTTTGGCCTCCAATAATCGGCTAATAATCGCAGAGCCGAAGGAAGGATGATCAATGTAGGCATCTCCAGTAACTATGATAAAATCCAAGTTATCCCAACCCCTTTTGGCAAGGTCTGCCCGAGAGACGGGTAAAAATTCTTCATTCATTTATATGGCCTCCAATGTAAGGTATCCAATAATATTCCAACAAATTCTATAAAATCAAAGGTATTACATAGTACAATTCTTTGCAATATATCATTGTATCACAATAGAGAAGAAAAATAAATTCCTCCATTTTACTGAATCTCTGAAGCAATTACTGTATAATGAAGGGAAGAAGAAAATAGAGGTGACGGAATGATACGAATTAGCAATATGAAAATCAGCATTGAAAGAAAACAGGATTTAGAAAAAGAAATTATCCATCGACTAAAAATTACAAAAGAAGATTTACTCAGCTACACCATTGAAAAAAAATCCATTGATGCTCGAAAAAGTACCATTAATTTTACTTATCGGGTTTTGGTAAAGGTAAAAAATGAAAAAGCGGTTCTAAGGGGCAAAAATCTCAAAAATATTGAGATTGTAGAAAATCCTGGGAAGTTGCCGGAGGTTCAAAAAGTCTCTTCGAAGACTTTTAATAAGCCGCCGATCGTGGTGGGTTCAGGCCCTTCAGGGCTGCTTGCAGCTCTTTTATTAGCAGAGAGTGGTGCCGAGCCTGTTCTGCTGGAACGAGGAATGCCCGTTGATGAGCGGACTAAAGATGTGTATGAATTCTGGGAAAAAGGCCTATTGAAGGAAAACTCCAATGTACAGTTTGGAGAAGGCGGTGCCGGAACTTTTTCCGATGGCAAATTAACCACCCAAATTAAAGATCCCAGGGTAAAAAAGGTACTTAAAGCCTTAATTGATGCTGGAGCACCACCGGAAATCGGTTATTTAAATAAACCCCATGTGGGTACTGATATCCTTGAGGTGGTGGTTAAGAACCTTCGGGAAAAGATTAAGTCTTTGGGAGGGAAGGTCCTCTTCGAACATCAGGTGACGGATCTAATTATTGAAAAAGAACAGATCCGGGGAGTGATTGTGAAGAACAGGGAGGAAATTTTATCGGATCATGTGATTTTAGCCCTGGGACACAGTGCTCGGGATACCTTTTTAATGCTTTATGAAAAAGGAGTCGCCTTAGAACAAAAACCTTTCTCCTTAGGACTTCGAATAGAACATCTTCAAGAAAAAATCGATAAAGTACAATACGGAAAATACTATAATCATCCAAGGCTAAAAGCCGGAGACTATAAACTGTCCTATCACGGGAAAAACGGCCGTGGATTGTATACCTTCTGCATGTGTCCCGGAGGAGAGGTCATCGGGGCTTCATCGGAGAAAAACCGCCTGGTGACCAACGGAATGAGTCGTTACAAAAGGGATGAGCGTAATGCCAATAGCGCATTACTGGTAAGTGTATATCCGAAGGATTTTGGGAGTGAGCATCCTTTAGCCGGCGTAGAGTACCAGCGAGGGTGGGAAGAAAAGGCATTCATTCTGGGAGGCGGTAATTATCACGCACCGGTGCAACGGGTAGAAGACTTTTTACAAGGGAGAAAAACCAAAGCCCTTGGAGAGGTAATTCCTTCCTACAGACCGGGTTATGTTTTTGAAAATCTGGAGGAAACCCTTCCATCCTATGTGGTGGAAACCATGAAAGAGGGGCTGCCCCAATTGGATCGAAAACTTCGAGGCTTCGGTTATGGTGATGCCATTTTAACCGGAGTGGAGACGAGAAGTTCCTCGCCGATACGAATTGTTCGAGATGAAAACTATGAAAGTAATATTAAGGGACTTTTCCCTGCAGGTGAAGGAGCCGGCTACGCCGGAGGCATTATTTCCGCTGCCGTGGACGGACTAAAAATTGCGGAGGATATTATAAAAAAGCGGCAAGGGTAAATGGTTGATGTAGTTAGGTACAGAAATAGATACTGAAACAAATACTAAAACAGATACTAAAGTAGATACTAAAACGGGATAGGTGAGCATATGGCGAAGAAAAAGGTGTACGGCGTAAAAAATGGAAAAATGCCAGGGGTTTATCAAACCTGGCAGGAATGTGAAAAACAGATTAAAGGCTATTCCGGAGCAGAATATAAAGGCTTTTCCACGGAAGAGGAAGCCAAAATTTATGTTTATGGTACCGAGGTGGAAATCTCGACGGAATCGGAGAAGAAAAATTCAAAAAAAACGTTAGAAGAAAAGGGAAAAACCAAACCGATGTCGAATAATACTATAAAGGACCCGAATATACTAAAAGCCTATGTGGATGGAAGTTATAATCAGCGGACAAAAGAATACAGTTGTGGTGTGGTGCTGCTTTTAAATGGAAAAGAGTTATTGTTTTCGAAAAAAGGAAGCGCTCCCCATTTAGCATCCATGCGAAATGTGGCGGGAGAACTGTTGGGTGCTCAATACGCCATGGCCTTTGCACTGAAAAATCAGGGGAAGTTTAAAGAGTTATGGATTTATCATGATTATTCCGGCATCGAAATGTGGTGTACAGGACAATGGAAGACGAAGCAGGCCGGAACGGAAGCCTATAAAAAATATTACCAGGAGAAGATCAGAGGGAATATTGTTGTCCGCTTTAAAAAGGTTAAAGCCCATTCGGGAGATTTGTATAATGATAAAGCCGATGAATTGGCTAAGAAAGCCTTGGAATTATAAAACAAGGAATACTACGGGAAAGAAGAGGGTGATGATTTTGAAGGAACATATAAAAATTGACGCATCCGTTGCCAGTCATAAAGGAAATATTCACAGCAAAAATGAAGAAAAGTTTTATCTAAATGGACAGTATATGGATTTACATCAGCAAAAGGACTCTACCAGTAAATCTGCTACTCACAGCTATAAGCAAAGCGTGTATGGAATCGCATCCGGTACGGTTCGGGGAGAACTGGGAGAACAGTCAGCTTTTATCGTCATTGAGGCCTTAAGTCGTTATCATCTGTACTTAGAAGAAAATGGACCAACTTCTTTTGCCGTAAAAAAGCAGCGTTTAGTTGAACACCTGGAAAGTGCTACGCAAAAAATCAAGGAACTCTTTAGAAAAGACGAGATCGACGGCCTGGGAGCCACCATGGTGGGATTGATTATTGACGAAAATAGGGTCTTCGGTTTTTCTATAGGAGAAGAGGGTTTTTACATGGTGGAAGAGGATGCGGTACGAAGAGTACCTATGAATAATGTGCAAAACCATCACTATATTGGCTCCGATGAGCCCATAGAAAAAATTCTAAGGGTAACTGATGAATTTATATTGGATCAGGAAGACCGATTATTACTTACTTCGAAGGAGACTTATCAACATGCTATGGAAGGGCGTATTCTAAGCTTGACAAAAACCCTAACCCCTAAGGAGAGTACAAAAGCTTATATAAAGGAAATGTTGACGAAGGAGGGGCAAAAAAATCTGACGGCGCTGCTGATTTATGTAGAGAAGCTGGAAGGCTATGCTACGAATAATCATGTGAAAGCCTTTCCAACCGGTACGGTTGCTTTTGATAGTGAAGAAGAACCTCCGGTCATCGATAATGAGAACTTTAAGGTATCGGAGAGTGATCAGGATATAGAAGTGGATGATGATATAGATCCAGGGTATCCTTCCGGGGAAGCTCAATTTACTTCTTCCCTTAAACAGGAACACCAAGATAATTTTAAAGAGAAGGGTGAGGGGAATGTAACAGAAGATCCGGAAAGAGAACGGATTTTTGAACAGCGTTATGCTGAGAGTCGGATGCTTTTCAACAAGAAACTGCAACGCAATGACTTTGAGTTCTCTTCTACTAAAAATCCTTCTAAAGAAAGGCATGAATCCCTTATTATGGAGGATATTGAGAATGAAAAAAGTTTCGAAGGAGACTCCGGAAGAGATGCAGATTTAGTAGGCTCACGCTTCGATGAACACGATGAGGAGTTCTATGAAGAAAATCCGGAGGGTGAAGAAAGTCCCTGGAGGACTCGATCGAAGTTTCTACTGATCGCCCTGTTGGCGGTAGGAGTTATTGTGATGGCCTTTGCCTTTGGAACTATTCGAAATCTGGAAGATCGAATTTTTAACAGCTCCCCTGTAAGTGTTAATGGAGAAGACGACGACGGGGTAGCCGGGGAAGACTCTACTAATGAAGAAGCCGGTGATGGAGAAGAATCCGGTGAAGAAGCAGCCCTGGATGATGAGGAAGATATCGGGGAAGAGGATCCCTCAAATGAAGATGAGAATACGGAAGACACTGAGGAGCCGGATAACGATACGGAAGAAGCAGTAGTAGAGGGACCGGTGGAGGAGGAAGCTTCGGAACCCGTGGGAGAAGAAACCTATGAAATTCAAAGTGGAGATACCTTGTTCTCTATTAGCCGAGCTTTTTACGGAGACGGAAGTATGGTGGATGAAATTATCCGTCTAAATAACATTGAAGACATCAATAATATTCAGGTAGGAGATGTACTTCGTTTGCCGCCACAGGATTAAAAATCTGGAGTTTAAGAACAAAATTAGGAATGTAACATTAAGTAAATAAGAACAAGCAAAGAAAAACCCTCTTAACTATACTCATCGGTGTTAAGAGGGTTTTTCTTTGCTTGTTGAATTTTAACCGCCGCCTACCGGTGGGAAGATTGATAATACGTCACCTTCTTGAAGCTTCTGATCCAGGTTTCCGTCGACGCCATTGACTAATAAAATAGCCACATCCTCTTCAGCAATGTTTAGGTCTTCTAAAACTTTTTTGGGGGTGGTGGGGGAGGAAAACTCTTTGGTTACAATTTTCCCTCTTCCTTCCCGAAGAGTAGCGAATAGTTTAATTTGCAGTTCCATCATTCAACCTCCTTTCGGATAATTATCAAAGGAAAAGGGTTTTCCCGGATAATAATGAATAGAAGAAGAGCTTCCAAGAAGCTCTTCTTGTATGGGTAATAAAAATACTTTGAAAACTTGAACTAGATTTTTAGGCTGTTTAGCTTATCTTCAGTAGGAACTCCATTCTCGTCCCATCCCCGTAATTCATAGTATTCAGGAAGCATTTGGTCCAATAAGCTGGTTTTATCCTTTGCAGGACCATCTGGGATTGCTTCTTTTAATAATCGGTGAGGCAGGGTGTCATCTTTCTTGCTTAAACCGGATTTCATATTGAACAATCTTTCCAGATTCCAAATTCGGTCTCCGGCTTCTAAGATGGTTTCATCAGTATGCTTGGTGCCGGCAACCGCGTTATACATATCGGCATAATCTCCTGCCCCTGCAGCAAAGGAAGTAAACAGGCAAAGTCCTAAGGAATCAATAGAAGCGGTTAAATCCTGGAAGATTTTTACCCATAATGGCTTTCCTTCGATGGAGAATTTATCCAACTTTTCAGGAAGACCCAGAATTTCAGGGGAAATCAAGTAAGCTCGAACATGGCAGCCTCCACGGTTGGAAGTTGCATAGGCCAGTCCTTGTCCTTGGATAGCTCGCGGATCATAGGCAGGTAGCTCCTGCTTCTTAACACTCATAGATACTTCAGGAGCGCCGAAATGTTCTCCTAATCGGTAAGAACCTTCCGCTAACTTGTCTCCTAAACCTTCCCGAAGACCCATACGCTTCGTCCATTCAATAATAGCATCATCGTTACCGAACTCTAACGGAGTGCCGTTAAGATCCTTATCGGTAATCAGCCCCTTTTGATATAGTTCCATAGCAGCTGCAATAGTAGTGGATGCTGAAATTGTATCCAGACCCATTTCATTACACCAATAGTTGGCTTTGATAATGTTTCCGAGGTTGGAAAGACCACAGTCTGCTCCATAACCCCAGATGGTTTCGTATTCCGGTCCGCCGGCTTCCAAATCGTCAACTTTGCAGTGACGACCGCAAGCGATAGGACATCCGTAACATCCGGTACGTTTTACAAGATATTTTTCCGCTAAGGTTTCTCCACTGATCTCTTCTGCCTTATCAAAAGTCGATGTTTGGAAGTTATTCGTAGGAAATACTCCGTTTTCGTTAATAATATTTACTAATACGGCGGTTCCGTAAGTAGGAAGTCCTTCCCCGGTAACACCGTTTTCTTTAATTTGTTTATTGACTCTAGATACCACTTGTTTTAATTCGTCTTTGTCATGAATTTCCGGTTTACCGGAACCTTTTACGGTAATGGCTTTAACGTTTTTGGAACCCATAACAGCACCTACACCGGATCGTCCCGCTGCACGGTCCATATCGTTCATAACGGAAGCAATACGGGAAAGTTTTTCTCCTGCAGGACCGATATTTAAGATTTTTGCTTTGTCTCCCACATCTTTAGCCAGAAGTTCCATAGTCTTTGAAGTCGTTTGACCCCAAAGATGTGCCGCGTCTTTAATTTCCACTACATCATCTTTGATATCAATATAAACAGGTTTATCGGCTTTGCCTTCAAGAATAATCATATCATAGCCGCAGAACTTTAACTCTGCACCCCAGCGACCACCGGAATTGGAAGAAGCGATGGTATCAGTCAGTGGAGATTTTGTAATAACCATGTATCGTCCGCCTGTAGGTGTAGGAGTTCCGCTTAAGGGACCGGTGGCAACGATTAGTTTGTTATCTTTACTAAAGGCATCCACCTTTGGATCCACTTCTTCGTAAAAATACTTTGTTGCCAATCCTCGACCACCTAAATAAGCATTGGCCCATTCCATATTCAGATCTTCCTTAACAACCTTTCTTTCGTCAAGATTAATTCTTAAAATTTTGCCACAATAACCACTCATTAAAATTCCTCCTTTTTAATATACAGATCATGAAAGATTTGCATTGCACTCTATTAAACTGCAAATATCGTGCCAAATTATTATAAAATTCAAAAAAATATCAAGTTTTATATTTAAGCGAGGTCTTTACTAAGTGGAAGGGTTGTAAAGGATTGGCAATTAAAATATTAAACCGTCATAGAAATTAAGAGGTAAGTTTTTTGAGGGGTGTTCAAAAGTGAAACAAATCCAAAAGATAACATTGCTCCAAAAACGAACGGTGTTCGTTTTTGGAGCAATTAATAAGTGATCTGGTATTTATCCATTTTTCGGTACAATGTATTCCTTCCAAGACCTAAAGCTTTGGCGGAAGCGGTAATATTATGATCGAAATGTGTCAAAACTCGGATAATATGATCTTTTTCAACCGCACTCAGTGGTTGTAGAGAGGTGTTGGAATCCGCTGAAGAACCATAATCATCGGAGTTAGGAAAGTTCTCAACAACCATTTCTTGATCCGGATGATTAGTTACTGTAGTTTGGGCATTAACCAATTGTTCTACGATGTTCTCCAGCTCTCGAATATTACCGGGCCAATGGTAATGTAGCAGTTCCTCCAACTTATCCTTTGATAGAGAAAAGGGTTTTCTTCCAAGCTTTAATGATTTCGTTGTCATAAAATAATCAATAAATAATGGAATATCGTCTTTTCTTTGGCGCAGTGGCGCAAGGGATAAGGGCAAAACATTGATCCTATAGTACAAATCCTTACGAAAATTTCCTTTTTCAACTTCGCTTCGAAGGTCCTTATTAGTAGCAGCTATAATCCGTACATCCACAGGAATCTTTTTCCCTCCTCCGATCCGAAAAAATTCCCGCTCTTCTAAGACTCGAAGAAGGTGGGTTTGCATAAATAACGGCATTTCTCCGATCTCATCAAGAAACAAAGTACCCTTGTGGGCCAGTTCGAACTTCCCTTTATTTCCACCTTTCCGTGCACCGGTAAAGGCTCCTTCTTCATATCCGAAGAGCTCAGATTCGATCAAATCCTTAGGGATTGCACCACAGTTTAAGGGAATAAAAGGCTGGTTTTGTCGATCGCTGGACCGATGAATGGACTGGGCAAAGACCTCTTTTCCTGTTCCGCTTTCTCCGGAAATAAGGACTGTGGAGGGGCTGTTGGCGATCTGTTTAGCATACTCCAAAGTGTTTAGAAATTTCTTGTTTCGACCGATAATTTTATCAAAGGTATACATACTGTGATGAACCGAGGATTGTTCTTCTTGGGAAATTCGTGGAACCTCGGAAAAAATACAGATCATACCTTTCTCTTTTTCTCTTGTATCGAATATAGGATACAACTCTACATCAATTTCCAAAGTTTGATGCTCCTGTTGAATGTAGGTTCTCGATTTTAGATGAAACTTCTGATTGGTAAACGAAGTTTTGATTTTCGGCCAATCCATAAAAAATTCTTCAATGCGCAGTCCGATTAACGCTTCTTTTGAATACCCTACGATTTTTTGGCCTTTTCGATTGATGCTTTTTATGAATCCCCGGGGGCTAACGGTTAGTATTCCCTTAGGAATAGAGTCGATCACGGTATCTGCATACTGTCGGGACCATAGTAATTTATCTTTTATCTGCTGATGCTTTAAAGCCAGTTCTATGGATTGTACCGCTGCTACCACCATGCCTAAAGTGTGGGAATGAACCAGATTGCTAAAACCTGTGAGATTCAGGGTTCCGATTATACTTCCCCTTGGATCTTGAATGGGAGCTGCAGAACAGGTCCAACGATGGTAAACCTCAACAAAATGCTCATCACCGGAAATCTGCACCGGTTTCTTTTCCCAAAGGGCAGTACCCATTGCGTTGGTACCAATATGTTGTTCGCTCATATAAGCTCCGGGAACCATATCCAGATTAAATGCGGTTTCCAGTACGTTTTCATCTCCCATAATATTAAGAATACAGCCATTGGCATCTGTTAGTATGCCGAAAAAACCCGACCCTTTAACGAAATTATATAAGTTATTGATGATTGGTTCCGATAGGGCAATCAGCAGCTTATTTTTTTGCAGGACTTTTTCTAAGGCTTCTTCCTTTAAGATTTTGGAGCTAAAGGTTTGGCGTGTTTGGATTCCAAAAGCCTTGCTCCGGTCATGGGATTGAAGAATAGCATCTTTTTTCATTGGTAAAACCTCCGTGGCTTCATGTCTTTCTTCTATTCTATCGGATTTTTGATATAAATTCCAAGAAAAATGAAAAAATTATTGAAATTGATTTTATTTTTATTATGAAACTTTGTATAGGTTGTAACATGTGGGTTCTATAATGTTGATGCATTTAGTATATTTGACAAAGTGTATAAAAAAGGTATATTATGAATTTTGGTTCAGTTAAAATATAAAAAAATGAGGAAATAATATGATGACCCATAGCGAATTACTAGGGAATGAAAAAATAAAAACATTGTTAGTTAAAATGTCGGCTCCCGCAATGGTGGGTATGGCTGTGCAGTCTATGTATAGTTTGGTGGATGCTATTTTCGTCGGTAGAGCCGTGGGGACCATCGGCATGGCCGGACTGCAAATCGCCTTTCCTATACAGATTCTTGTGATGTCCATCGCCCAAACCGTGGGAGTGGGAGGGGCTTCTATTATATCCAGAAGTCTAGGGAAAGGAGATAAGGACCATGGGGAAAAAACCGTGGGAAATATCTTTTTTCTTTTGATTTCTTTGAGCCTTTTAATTTCTATTGTAGGTCTGTTATTTACCACTCCGATATTGAAACTTTTTGGGGCTACCGAAGCATCGCTCCCTTATGCCTTAGAATATATTCAGGTAATTTTACTGGGTTCCGTAATCTTTGTTTTTGCCATGGGAAGTAACAATATCGTGCGGGCGGAAGGAAATGCTAAAGTGGCCATGGTTACCATGATTATTTCCGCCGGTCTTAATATTGTTTTAGATCCTATATTTATTTTCGGACTGAATATGGGAATACGAGGGGCGGCTCTAGCCACGGTGTTAGCACAATCCTTCGCAGCAATATATCTCTTGTATTATTTTATTCGGGGAAAAAGCAGCTTGAAAGTTCGAAAAGCTTATTTTCGTCCGGACATAAAGATTATTCGGGAGATTTTTTTAATAGGGGCATCAACCTTTGCCCGAATGGCAGCGGGGACCTTAATGAGTGTAATTTTGAACCACTCCTTAACGCACTATGGAGATGAAACCTCTTTAGCCGTGTTTGTGGCCATCAATAAATTATTAACCTTTACTTTAATGCCGTTATTAGGTATAGTACAAGGTATGCAGCCGATTATCGGATACAACTACGGTGCAAAGGAATATCCCCGGGTCCATGAGACCTTGAAATTGGCAATTGTTGCAACTACAGGAATTGCCACGTTGGCATATCTCATCTTGATGATTATTCCGGGGTTTATGATCGGTCTGTTTAATGATGATCCTGTGTTAATTGAGCAAGGAGTTCGAGCTATTCGTATTAATATTTTTGTACTACCCGTGATCGGTTATCAAATTGTGGGAGCGGGAATGTTTCAGTCCATCGGTAAAGCGAGACCGGCAATCATACTTTCTCTTGCGAGACAGGTACTGATTTTAATACCCTTAGCCTTGATACTTCCCGTATTTATGGGTACCGACGGGATCTGGCTGGCCTTTCCCATATCGGATTTACTTTCTACGTTAATCACCCATTATTTGATGCGAACCCAGATGCGAAGTTTTCGATTGCTGCGGTAAAAGAGAATTTATTTTTGAAATTCGTAAAAAAAACTGAATTTTACCATTTTAATTTTCCTTGAAATGGTTTAAAATTATATAGTAGAAAAGAAAAGGAGGAATATCATGGAACAATATTCTGGAATACTGTTGATGTTAGGTTTTCTGGCGATTTTTTACTTTTTAATCATCAGACCCCAACAAAAGAAGGAAAAGAAAGTGAAAGAAATGCGAAGCAACTTAAAGGTTGGCGACGATGTTTCCACCATTGGTGGAATTCATGGAAGAATTCTAACCGTTAAAGAAGATATTGTTGTGATCGAAGTCGGATCCGACAAAGTAAAATTGACTATGGCGAAATGGGCCATTGGAAATGTGCTGAGCGATAACTAAAAAGATCAATAAAAGCCCCTAATCCTAAGGATTAGGGGCTTTTGTAATCGAGGTGGGAAAAGTGATTAAACTCCCTAGCTCTTTAAGAATCAAGGGACTTAATTACTTCTAAAGCTTTGTCATAATCGGGATGATTGGTGTTTTCTTCTACGTATTCTACATATTTTACGATATTATCTTTGTCGATAATGACAATTCCTCGGTTTAACAAGCGCAACTCTTCGATTAGAAAGCCATAATTCTTTCCGAAAGAGGCGTCTTTATGATCCGAGAGGGTAATGGCCGTGTCAATATCCTTATTGGCGCAGTAACGACCAAGTGCAAAGGGTAGGTCCATGGTAATGGTAATGGTAACCGTATTTTTCAGTTTTTTGGCTTCGTCATTAAATCGAATTCCCTGTAACTCACAAACTCCCGTATCGATGGATGGCATGATGCTGATCAGTTTATGTTTTCCTTCCATGTCCTTAAGTCCGAAGGGTGTAAGATCTTTTGTTAGTGCATTGAAATCCCGGGCTTTGTCTCCGACTTTTACTTCTTCCCCGAGTAAGGTTAAAGGATTTCCTTTCATAGTGGTGTTTGGTCTGGTCATAAATTATTCCTCCTTTTATTTTGATAATCATTATCATTAATACCCAGAAGTGACAATATTAATCAAGGATAGTTTCTGGAAATTTCTCTAAACGTACTCTTTTACAATCCCATGAAGATAAACTTTGTCTCCAGAAAAGGTAGAAATAACCTCCACTTCTATCGGGGTTAGTATCCGGAGCTACTCCCCTGTATTTCAAGACAGCTCCTATTGACAGTGCAACGCTGACCTGATCCGCTACCTTTCCGTAAGCACTTTCGTCAGTTAAGGGACCCAGATCCATATCGGAGGTTAATCCGTTGCTTTGGCGATGATTTTTCAGATTTTTCTTCACTCCTTCAATAAAATCAGCGTGAATACCTCGCTGAACATAAAAACGGTTGGAAGAAAGGGAGTTCCCTGTTCCAGAGTAATGGTTCACCCCAGCTCTTCTTCGTTTTCCAAAATAAGATCATACAGTCGCCGAAGATAGGCGGAACGGGTATTGGCAGTTTCTTTAGACCATGATCAAAAAGCAATTTCTGCATCATCCACTGCCGACTTTACCTGGCTCGGGGAAATCTTTGGAACTGAGGCCGGAATCTCTCCGGTTGCAGGATTTTTAACGGAGAGATGTCCGGAGTCTCCCATAGACCATTCTCCATTGATATAAATTTTCAGGTCTTTCATTGTCATTACACCTCACTTAAAATAGTTTATTTACGTTTGGTATTGGATTATTTACTTTTATACCCTAAGTGATGGATGACAAAAAGGGTTTTATTTAATATAATAAAAACAGAATTATGCAAAAGGAGGAATTGGGTAATGGAACAGATAAAAAAAGCTTTTGGGATGCTACAGGAAAATTGGGTATTGCTAATCCCCATATATTTGACTCGGCTGATCCCTGCATTGTTAGGTATTTACATATTTTCTGAAATTTCTACGGAACTAGTAACTATGCTCTCCGTGGAAGAAATAGGGGAAACCCAACATGTGTTGGAAAATTACGAACAGGTAACTCGAGATTTTTTTCAGGCAAATAGAGACTATATTTTAGCCAGTGTTATTGTTGCGCTACTCGGTCTTTTAATGAATTTTATTGCAGTGCCCGCCACCGTTGGTATGATTAAAGAAAATCTGGAGCAGGGAGAAAAGCTCGACTTCTCACGAATAGTTCCAAATGCAGGGCGCTATTTCGTTAGATATTTATTGTATCGTATTGGAAAACTTGCCCTTTGGATTTTTTTCTTTCTTCTGAGCATCCTGATAGTCGCCCTGGTAGCTTTCGGAGGTTCTATGGTGGACGAAGGGATGGCTGTGCTTTTGGTAATGCTTTTAGGACTGGCCCTGATTCTAGTGGCGGTTTTGCTGCATTTAATTTTAAAATTGTGGTTTCCTGCAATGGTGTTAGAGGACCTGGGAGTATTTGAAGGCCTAAAAGAGGCCTTTCGAAAGAGCAAGATCTGTTTTTGGCCTCTTTTCGCAGGATTTTTAGGGATTCGTATTACCGCTTGGGTTGCTAACATGTTTGTGAATATGATCATCGGAGACTCCGCTTATCTAGGTTCCTTTATAAACAATGTTATTCCGACTGTGGCCACTGTGGCATTACTGATCTTTTATCTTCTGATTTACCGAAAGACTCAAAAGGAATTGGTTAACACCGAGGAAAGCGGGTAAATAAACAAATATAAGTTTTTTCTAAGGAGGAGAGGTCGATGTTAGCCAAGGATATTATGACGAAGGATGTAATCTCTGTTAAAAGTCAAGATTTAGTGGAGGATGTTATTAAGATTTTAATGGAAAAAAATATCAGCGGGGTACCCGTTGTGGATGATGAAGAACGGGTAATCGGCATTGTTACCGAAGGAGACTTGATTTATCGTAGCAAGAAATTGAGAATTCCGACTTTTTTTAGCATACTGGACGGTTACGTTTTCTTAGAGAGTACCAAAACCATCGAAAAACAACTTAAGAAGATGGTTGGTTATCGTGTGGAGGATGTAATGACCACGGAAGTCATCACCGTAGAGGATGACCAAACTGTAGAAGAAGTAGCCACTCTTATGACAAAGGAAAAAATCAATCGCGTACCTGTAATAAAAGACAACCGGTTGGTGGGCATCATCAGTCGAAGAGATATTATCCGGTCTTACTCCAACTAAAAGAATAATTTTCAGTTCAATACCATCCCCTTAGGTGATTCTTCCTTAAGGGGTTTTTTGTTGAAATCATAAATAATAGGGAATAGTAAATGGGGATAATTGAATAGCGAAGGGAATAGAAGTAGGGCATGAAATCTTTGTGATTTAATTATCTAAAAGGATTGACAAATATTTGACGAATCTTTAGAATGAAAGAAGTAATCATCAGTAATACATATTACATAGGTAGTTGCAGAATAGGATTTTAAGGATTATGTCGAAGTTATCCACAGAAGAAAAATAGAAGGATTATGAAAATGCGTATATCTCCTAGGTTTCACTAAACAAA
>Ga0194138_10000067_pt1 | contig 51336 bp, 47 predicted proteins | sample TARM_MetaG_T2_14_FD_134022 | JGI IMG/M metagenome (GOLD analysis project Ga0194138, IMG submission 134022) | Freshwater microbial communities from Pennsylvania, USA, analyzing microbe dynamics in response to fracking - TARM_MetaG_T2_14 (version 2) | ecosystem: Environmental > Aquatic >...
TCGTATTCCTACGTGAAAATGGCGGCGAAGTATCCTTCCGCGGGAGGAATCGCCATGTTTTTGAAGAAAGCCTATGGTCGGTCGGTGATGACGGGGACCTGCGCCATTCTGATGTACGTGTCGATGATTATCAATGAGAGCCTGGTGGCCCGGACATTTGGCACCTACACATTGCAGATGTTCGGGGGCGTCACGCATTCCTGGATGGTGCCGGCGCTGGGGGTGGGGTTGCTGGTGCTGGCGTTCGTGGTGAACATCGCGAGCAACGACTTCATCCAGCGGTTCTCGTTTTTCATGTCCTTTGTGAAAATCGCGGGGCTCGTGGTATTGGCGGCGGGGGGATTGTACGCCTCCGGCTGGAATTTCGAGGCGGTTTCGGCCGCGCCGCGGCAAACGGGGCTGGTGTCGTTTGTGGGCGCGGTTGCGTTGGGGATCCTGGCCTACAAGGGGTTCACGACTATTACCAACAGCGGCGGCGCGCTGAAAAAACCGGAGAAAAACGTGGGGAGGGCGATTATGATTTCGCTGGGCATCTGCACCGTGCTGTATCTGTTTGTGGCGCTCGCCACGGGGGCGACCTTGTCGGTGGAGGAAATCGTGGAGGCGAAGGACTACGCCCTGGCGGAGGCTTCCCGGCCCGCATATGGCGAGGTCGGCTTGTGGATCACGGTGGGCTTCGCGATCGCGGCTACGGTGTCGGGCATCATTGCGAGCGTGTTCGCGGTGTCCCGGATGCTGGCGATGCTGACCCGGATGGAAATGGTGCCGCACCGCCACTTCGGCCTCCCCGGCAACGTGCAGCGCCACACCCTCATCTACACCATCGTGTTTGCGATGACATTGACGATCCTGTTCGACCTGAGTCGGATCGCGGCGATGGGGGCGGTATTTTATATCGTGATGGATATGTTCATCCATTGGGGCGTGCTGCGGCATTTGCGGGAGGATGTGGAGGCACGCGCCTGGGTGCTTGTCACGGCTCTGGTGTTGGACGCGGTGGTGTTGGGAGCTTTCATTTGGGTCAAGCTCCGCATGGATCCCATAGTGGTGGGGATTTCCCTGGCGGGATTGGTGGGAGTATTTGTGGCGGAACGTTTTTTTCTGCGGGTTCATGGAGAGGCGCAGGACGACCCGAATTATCATGTGGAGTAGTCCACGTCGTCTCAGGCGTGGATATGTGTGTTGAATGGGAGGCTTGGGACGGTGGCTTTGCGCCCAACCGCGCGGACTACGGGATCCTCGAAGAGAGGAATGCGTAGAATCACGGATGGAGGGAGGCGGTTCTGTCTTTTATGGTGGAGGTATGCGTACTTTCGATGATTTAAAAGGAAGCGTCGATGATTAATGCGAGCGATAAAGGTGGGTTCTTTTCGTATGAATGAAGTGGACGCATTCCCTTTTACTTCCGGTTTGAGCCGTCGAGAGTTCGTGAAGTTGGCGGGCGGCGGGCTGGGGGCGATGTGTCTGTCGTCCCTTTTTCCCCTCCCGGCCTGGGCGCAATCGGCCGGGCACGGGCTGTTGGAACACGGACCCCGATCACGGTACGATTTGAACTTCGAACCATCGCCGTTGATCGTGAAGGGACGCAAGGCAGTCGCCACGGCGTTGAACGGGACGGTGCCGGGTCCACTGGTTCGATTGCGAGAGGGCGACAAGGTGGATCTGCATGTGACCAACTCCCTGGAAGACACGGAGCATGCCTCCATCCATTGGCACGGCCTGCTGGTGCCGTTTCCGATGGACGGGGTGCCGGGCGTGAATTTCCGGGGGATCCGGCCGGGAGAGACCTATCATTACCGATTCACGGTCCGGCAGGCTGGCACCTACTGGTATCACAGTCATTCGGCCTTCCAGGAGCAGACCGGAGCCTATGGTCCGCTGGTGATTGACCCAAAGGATGGAGAACCGTTCGCCTACGATCGTGAATACGCGGTGGTGTTGTCGGACTGGTCCTTCACTCCGCCGGAGACGATTTTCCGAAACATCAACCTCATGGGCGGGTACTACAACTTCCAAAAGCGGACGGTGGGGGATTTTTTCCGTCAGGTCCGGGAGGAGGGGCTTTCGACCACGGTGGCCAAGCGGAAAGCGTGGGGTCAGATGCGGATGATGCCGGTGGATCTGGCCGATGTGACCGGGGCCACCTACACCTATTTAATGAATGGTCAGTCGCCTGACATCAACTGGACGGCGCTGTTCGATCCTGGGGAGACGGTGCGGTTGCGGTTTATCGACGCGGCGGCGATGAGCAATTTCGACGTGCGCATTCCCGGTCTGGACATGGAGGTGGTGATGGTGGACGGGAAGGCGGTCAAACCGGTGAGGGTGCACGAGTTCCGCATCGGGGTGGCGGAGACGGTGGATGTGCTGGTGCGTCCGCGAGAGGACACGCCCTTCACGATTTTCGCGGAATCGTTGGACCGGAGCGGCTACGCGCGGGGCACGTTGTCGCCCGAACCCAATCTGGAGGCGCCGGTGCCGGAACTCCGTCCGCGTCCGGTGCGGGATCTGGAGGACATTGGCATGGGCGGGATGATCGGAAAAGGGGGGATGAAAATGGGGGACACGTCCTCCCCTCCAAAGGCGACGACCGACGACATTCCCGGGCCGATCGGGCCGGAGCCTTTCCGTCCGGAACCGGGCGCCAACGTCGCGATGAGGGTCATGAATCCGCGGGATCGCCTGGCCGAGCCGGGGATCGGGCTGGGGAACGATGGATGGAAGGTGCTCACCTACGCGGATCTGGAATCGGCCGAGCCTCAGCCGTACTCTCCGGAGGTCGACCGGGAGATGACGATCAACATCACCGCCAATATGGAACGGTACCTCTTTTCCTTCGACGGAAAAAAATTCACGCAACATCCAGGTCCGTATCTGTTCCGGCACCGGGAACGGCTACGCTTGTGGCTGGTGAACCACACGATGATGGAGCATCCCATTCATCTGCATGGAATGTGGATGCAGCTGGAAAACGGGCGGCCCCACGACCGGATTCCCTACAAGCACACGGTTCTCATCAAGCCGGGTGAGAAGGTGTCGGCTCTGATCACCCCGATTGAAAAAGGGGACTGGGCCTTTCACTGTCATCTGCTCTATCACATGGAGGCGGGAATGTTCCAAGTGGTGAGGGTATCGTGATGCGAGGCGTTTTTTTGAAGATGGTGTGTCGCGCAGCGATCGGGTTGGGCATACTGGTCGTCGCGACGGGACGGGCGCAAAGGTCGGAAGGAGAGCTCCCTTACGATGCCTCCCTGCTTCCGGAGGACTATCGCTCTCCCGGGGCGCCACCGGCGGAAGGGAAGCCTATCCGGAAGTACGCGGTGGACGCCCCCGGTCCGGCGGCGACGAACTTCGGGGTGTCGCCGGTTCATGACAACATGCGGTTCAGCACGCTGTCGGTCGATCGCCTGGAGATGCGGCGCGTGGATCAGGCAAACGTCGGCCTCTGGGACGTGCAGGCCTGGACCGGACGTGATTTCAACAAACTCGTGATCGAGTCGGAGGGAGAGTGGTCGTTTGAGGAAGACAAGGTGGAGGCCTCGGAAGTGGAGGTGCTGCTCTCCCACGTGTTCTCAAGGTATTGGGAGGTTCGCGGCGGCGTGCGGTACGATCCTGAGCCGGAGCCTCGGTGGTGGTACGCCACGTTGGGAGTGGAGGGGCTGGCGCCGCAATGGGTTGAAACGGAGGCGACTCTGTACCTGAGCGAGGAGGGGGATGTGACGGCGGGCCTCGAACTGGAATACGATATGTTGTTCACGCAACGGCTGATTCTTCAACCTCGGATGGAGGCGGCGGCCGCGATGCAAGACGTGCCGGAACGTGGTTTGTACGCCGGGCTGACCGGATGGGAGGTCGGGCTGCGGCTACGGTATGAGGCGCACCGAAAGTTCGCTCCATATATCGGTGTGAGTTGGGAACAGGCGCTGGGCGAGACCGCGGATTGGGTCGAGGATCAAGGGGGATCGACCGGCGATCTGGTCGCGGTGGCCGGTCTACGGTGTTGGTTGTAAGTCAACTTTTACTCTCCCTCTCGCGCAATGAGAGGGAGAGGGGGGAAGGGCTTCAATGGTGGCCGTGGTGCATGCCGGAATGAGGTTCCGGCGTGTTCCGGTCGTCGGCATCGGTGCCCGTGATCTTTTTTTTCACGGCGCCGCACCGGGCCATTTTCGCACCGTAATAGGGGTTGGAAACGTTTTTATCGGCTTGAATCCAATCCGCGCCCTCGCCTTCGAAGGCCATGGGGCAGTGGACCCGGTAGAGCGTGGTGTCCGCTTTCAGTCCATCCTGTTTTAATTGCGCGACCAGGGCGTCGGACAGTTTATGGAAAGCGGCCCGGGCGGCGTCCATGTTCTCGGCGTTAGAGAGGGACTCCGCAGGGGCGGCCAGGGCGTTTAAGGAGTCGTTGTCCAGCAAGCGCCCCAACGTGGCCGCGGCTTTTTTCGATCCGGCCAGATCATCGGCCGCGAGCCGTTTCTGGATATGGAGGTAGGCGGGAACGACGCCGGACGTGTCCGATTCCCGGGAAGGCGCGGATTCGGCGAAGGCGGTGAACGGCCCCCACAGGAGGAGGGCGGCGAGGAGGGTTGGGATGGTCTTCATGAATCAGTCCTTGGATCGGAGTTGTGTGAGCTTCAGTTGGATTTCCGCAATGCCGCAGTACATGACCGGCACGACGAAGATGGTGAGAATGGCGAGCAGCATGCCTCCGAAGGAGGGGATGGCCATGGGAACCATGATGTCCGACCCGCGGCCCGTGGAGGTGAGCACGGGCATCAGGGCGAGGATGGTGGTGGCGCTGGTCATCATGGCGGGCCGCGCGCGACGGGTGCCCGCCAGGATCGTGGTTTCACGGATCTCGCCCACCGTGGCGGGGTTCCGTTCTCCGAAGACCTGCTGCAGGTAGGTGCAGACGATCACGCCGTTGTCGGTGGCGATGCCGAACAGGGCGAGAAATCCGACCCACACCGCCACGCTGAGGTTGATGGTTCCCATCTGGAACAGATCGCGCAGTCCGTGGCCGAACAGGCTGATGTCGAGGAACCAAGACTGGCCGTACAGCCAGATGAGGATGAAACCTCCCGACCAGGCGAACAGAATGCCGGAGAACACCAGTAGGGTCGTGGAAATCCGCTTGAACTGGAAATAAAGGATCATCCAGATAGCGAACAGGGCGATCGGCAGCACAATCGCGAGCTTTTTTTCGGCCCGCACCTGGTTCTCGTAGCTGCCGGTGAACTGGTAGCTCACACCGGCGGGAATCACGAGGTTTCCGCTCTCGATCCGTTCCACGAGAATTCGCTGGGCCTGTTCCACCACCTCCACTTCGGCGTAGCCGTCGCGTTTGTCGAAGATCACGTAACCGACCAGGAAGGTGTTTTCGCTTTTGATCACTTGGGGGCCGCGCACGTAGCGGATGTCCGCCAGTTCACGCAGGGGAATCTGGGTGCCGTCGGGCGCTGCCACCAGAATCTCCTCTATGGATTCAATGGTGTCGCGGAGCTCCCGCATGTAGCGGACCCGGACCGGGTAGCGCTCCCGGCCCTCCACGGTCATGGTGACGGGTTTTCCCCCGATGGCCACCTCGATCACGTCCTGCACCATTCGAATTTTCACGCCGTAGCGCGCGATGGCGTCGCGGTCGATGTCGATTTCGAGGTAAGGTTTGCCCACGATCCGGTCGGCGAGCACGGCCTCCGATTTGATGGACGGCACCTCTTTGAGCACACGCTCCATGTCCAGGGCCACGGTTTCCAGGGTTTCCAGGTCCGGTCCGAAAACCTTGAGTCCCATGGGGGCCCGCATGCCGCTGGACAGCATGACGATGCGGGCGGCGATGGGTTGGAGTTTCGGGGCGGAGGTCACCCCGGGGATCTTCGCGGCGGCCACGATCTCCTCCCAGATGTCGTCGGGACTCTCGATGTGGTCGCGCCACTGCCGGAAAGGACGTCCATCCTCGTCGGGAATCAACTCCCCGGCGGCGTCCCGCTCGAACGCTTCGGCCGCCTCGTCCCAAGCGAAGGTGAGGATCCGACCGTTCTCGTCGGTGATGAACTCGGATTTGTAGGTGATAATGGTTTCAATCATGGAGATCGGCGCCGGATCGAGCGGGCTCTCGACGCGACCGGCTCCCCGTCCAGCACGCCTACCAGAAATCCCTCCGGGTCGGCGGCGTAAAAGCAGTCGGCGTCGTTCAGCCCCGGATTCCATCCCTCGTCCGCGGCCCAGTCGAGGACGAGGCCCACCTCGTCGGGAGACATGCTGCGAATCGTGTAGTCCGTGTTGATCATGCTAAGCTCCAGCTTTTCAGCTCGTCCGATCATTCAAGCACTGGAGACGGGAGGCTTCAAGCGCTTTAGCTTGGAGAAAGGTTTTGGTTTTGATGTGCTGGTTCAATTTGACAACAGAAGGGCCGTGCGTTGAAACACGGCCCCTTATCTGTTTATTTTACGCGGTTTATTGCTTGAGAGGAATCACTACCATGCATTCCTCGCCCTTTTCATTCAGGTATTTCACTTCCCTGTGGACGTGTTCCTTTCCTGGCGGTCCTGTTCGTTTGATCTCGTATGTTTTCTCGCAGCTTTCACAATGCACTTTACCCCCGTCATGGCAAAGTTTCTCGACTTCGGCTTGGTTTTCCACGGTCTGGACGGTTGCGGACTTGCATTCCATGCAAACCTTCACGTACTGATCTCCAGCCTTCATCGACTTGATATTCTTGACGGTTCGGGCTGGTCGATTGAGTCCTCTCGGGAGATTTATCGACTTCGACTCCGCGGCCTGGACGTTGACGAAACCCATCGCCATGACCAAGAGTAGGATCGATTTGGTTATGCTGTTCATTCTGACGAACTCCTGTTTTGAGTTGGTTGGTTGTGAGACGGTGGTCCATAGTGGCCTGTCTTCACACATTTCAACGAATGGATGACGCTCAACCCTTGAAAATTGATCAAGATATATCCCGGTGTTTTCGTTGGTTTTCGGCAATCGAATGTTTTGTGACGGCGGAGACGAGACTTTCGATCTCCGCCGCGGCGTCGAGAAGCGTTTCCCTGTCCGCCCGGTTCAGATCCGGATTGGATTTCGCCATCCGCCTAAGTTCGGGAGGGTGGGATTTAAGATTCCCGGGTAAAGTTTTGTGAGTATCGTAATGGAACCTCTCGATCATCAGGTTGATTCCGTCTTTCAGGTCGTGGATTTCCCGGATGCCGGAGTCCGCCTCTAGGAGACTGAGTTCCCCGCCGGAAACGAGGTAGAGTTTTTCCCGGAATTGTCGGATGGGCACGACCACCCGACGATACAGGACGAAATTCAGTACGGCGAAAACCAGCACCATCAGAAAAACCACATGGGCGAGATGTTCGCCGACAAGTTGAAGGACCGGCATATCCGGCCATAAAATGTATTGTACGCAGGCGTAGAGGGCCATTCCCCCCGCCAGGACCCACAGGATATAGGCAGCGAGAACGGTGGCGAGGGGTTTGCCGGCTCCTTTCGGCGATTTGGAGGTGTATGTGAGGCTGGGTTCGCTCATGGGGTCTCCATGGGTTGGGTGGTTCAAGGTGAGGGTTGGCGAGATCCCTCCTCCTCTCCCCGCTGGGAGAGGAGAAGGCGCGCGTTCTCAATGATGGCCGTGGTGGCCTTGTTGATCATCAATTTTTCCTTTCCCGCCGGCGTGGCCCGACACCTGTTCCTTCACGGCGCCGCAACGCGACATTTTCTTTCCGTAGTAGGGGTTGGCGACGTGTTTGTCCGTCTGGAGCCAATCACCGCCCTCGCCGCCGAAGGCCATGGGGCAGCGCACCTGGTACAACGTGGTGTCCGTTTTCATGCCGGGCTGTTTGAGGCTTCCGATCAACCCCTCGGACAGTTTCCGGAACGCGGCCCGGGCGGATCCGATGTCGTCGGCTTCGGCGAGGGTGTTCGCGGGGGCGGACAACGCGTCGGGCGCGGTGTCGTCCAGGGCCTTCTTCAAGGCGGCGGCGGCTTTTCTAGCGCCGTCCAGATCGTCCTCGGCCAGGTGTTGCTGAATCCGGAGGTAGGCGGGAACGATGGCGTCGGCCTTTGCTTCCGGGGTATCCGGGGCTTCGGCGGAAGCGGTGGCCAGGCCCAGGGTGAACAGGGTGGAGAGGAGTATGGCGATTTTTTTCATGGAATCAGTCCTTGGTTTTGCGTTGGGTGAGTTTCAGTTGGATCTCCGCCAGGCTGCAATACATGACCGGCACGACGAAGATGGTGAGAATGGCGAGCAGCATGCCGCCGAAGGAGGGAATGGCCATGGGGACCATGATGTCCGAGCCGCGGCCCACCGAGGTGAGCACGGGCAGCAGGGCCAGAATGGTGGTGGCGCTGGTCATCATCGCCGGACGCACGCGGCGGTCGCCTGCCTCGACGGTGGCCGCCCGGATGTCGGCGACCGTTTCCGGTTTGTTGGCGTGGAACACCTGTTGCAGGTAGGTGCAGACGATCACGCCGTTGTCGGTGGCGATGCCGAAGAGTGCGAGAAATCCGACCCACACCGCCACGCTGAGGTTGATGGTTCCCATTTGGAACAACTCGCGCAGTCCGTGGCCGAACAGGCTGATGTCGAGGAACCAGGACTGGCCGTACAGCCAGATGAGGATGAATCCTCCCGACCAGGCGAACAGAATGCCGGAGAACACCAGCAGGGTCGTGGAGATGCGCTTGAATTGGAAATAGAGGATCATCCAGATGGCGAACAGGGCGATCGGCAGCACAATCGCGAGCTTTTTCTCGGCCCGCACCTGGTTCTCGTAGCTGCCGGTGAACTGGTAGCTCACGCCGGCGGGAATCACGAGGTTTCCGCTCTCGATCCGCTCCTCGAGGATCCGCTGGGCCTGTTCCACCACCTCCACTTCGGCGTAGCCGTCGCGTTTGTCGAAGATCACGTAGCCGACCAGGAAGGTGTTTTCGCTTTTGATCACCTGGGGGCCCCGCACATAGCGGATGTCCGCCAGTTCACGCAGGGGAATCTGGGTGCCGTCGGGCGCGGCCACCAGAATCTCTTCGATGGATTCAATGGTGTCGCGGAGTTCACGCATGTAGCGGACCCGGACCGGGTAGCGCTCCCGGCCCTCCACGGTCATGGTGACGGGTTTTCCACCGATGGCCACTTCGATCACGTCCTGCACCATGCGGATTTTCACGCCGTAGCGGGCGATGGCGTCGCGGTCGATGTCGATCTCCAGATAGGGTTTGCCCACGATCCGGTCCGCGAGCACGGCCTCCGATTTGATGGACGGCACTTCTTTGAGCACACGTTCCATGTCGAGGGCCACGGTTTCCAGGGTCTCCAGGTCCGGCCCGAACACCTTGAGCCCCATGGGGGCCCGCATCCCGCTGGACAGCATGACGAGACGGGCGGCGATGGGCTGGAGCTTCGGGGCGGAGGTCACCCCGGGGATTTTCGCGGCGGCCACGATTTCCTCCCAAATGTCGTCGGGACTCTCGATGTGGTCGCGCCACTGCCGGAAGGGGCGTCCGTCCGGATCGGGAATCAGCTCACCCTCCGCGTCGCGTTCGAAGGCTCCGTCCGCCTCGTCCCAGGCGAAGGTGAGGATCCGCCCGTCCTCGTCGGTGATGAACTCGGACCGGTAGGAGATGATGGTTTCGATCATGGAGATCGGCGCGGGATCGAGCGGGCTTTCCACCCGTCCGATTTTCCCCACCGCGCTTTCGACCTCGGGGATGGCGTTGATGGCCATGTCCTGCTTGCTCAGCACGTCCATGGCCTCGCCGATGGAGGCGTGGGGCATGGTGGTGGGCATAAACAGGAAGGATCCCTCGTCCAGATCCGGCATGAACTCCTTGCCGAATCCGGGCAGGGCGTGGGCGAGGCTTGAATACACGCCGGTGTCGCGCACCGGCTTTGGCATCCAGCCGAACATGCCGTCCCATCCCCGCCAGGCGGTGAGTCCGAACAGGATCACCAGCGCGCTGAACGCCAGAAACGGCGTTTTCAGACGCAGCAGCATGCCCAGGATACGGGCATAGAATCGGATGACCAGGTAGAAGAAGCCCAGCAGTCCGCCCACCGTCAGCAGCACGAAAAGGATGTTGTGAACCTGTTGTGCCGGACCCAGGGGCTTCCAGTCCGCCGCCAGCCACAGGGCGACCAGCAAGGCCACCAGCATATTGAAGCCGAAGCGGACGACGGATTGCGCCCGTTCCGGGATCCGGTCCTGAAGCAGATTGAACATCGCGATGCCCAGCAGGAGCGCGCCGAGCCAGAACGGAAACCAGGACACCAGGATTCCTCCGAGCAGTCCTGCGGCTCCCACCAGCCCCCAGAGCAACCGGTGCGGGGTCCGGGAATCCCCCCGACCCGCGATGAACCAGTGGGCGAGGGGCGGGATGATCGTCAGGGCCACCACGATGGAGCCGATCAGCGCGAAGGTCTTGGTGTAGGCGAGCGGACGGAAGAGCTTGCCCTCGGCCGCCTCCATGGTGAACACGGGCAGAAAGCTGATCACGGTGGTCAGCACCGCGGTGACCACGGCGCCCGCGACCTCCGTGCAGGCGCGGTAGACCACTTCGAGACGGTTCTCCCCGGGCGGGGCCCCGTCCAAATGTTTCAGGATGTTCTCGGTCAGCACCACCCCCATGTCCACGATGGTCCCGATGGCGATGGCGATCCCGGAAAGGGCGACCACGTTGGCGTCGACCCCGAACAGCTTCATGCCGATGAAGGCGAAGAGCACCGCCAGCGGCAACACGCCGGAGATCAGGGCGGCGCTCCGCAGGTGAAGCACCATTACCACCACCACGATGATGGTGACCAGAATCTGCTGCCGCACCGCGTCTTCGAGGGTGCCCAGGGTTTCGTAGATCAGGCCGGTGCGGTCGTAAAACGGCACAATCTCGACCTGGCTCACGGTGCCGTCCTCAAGGGTCTTCCGCGGAAGCCCCGGAGAGATTTCCTGAATCTTTTCTTTCACCCGTTTGATGGTCGCCAGGGGGTTTTCTCCGTACCGGGCGACGACCACCCCGCCGACCGCCTCCGCGCCGGCTTTGTCCAGCGCGCCCCGCCGCAATGCGGGGCCGTACTCGATTTCCGCGATCTGCTCCAGGGTGATGGGCACGTTCTCCCGTTCGGCCACCACGGTTTTTCGAAGGTCGTCCAGGTTTTCAATAAAGCCCAGTCCACGGATCACGTACTCGACCGCGTTGATTTCGATGGTGCGGGCGCCCACGTCCACGTTGCTTGCCCGGACCGCGTTGAATACTTCATGGAGGGGAATGTCCCAGGTCCGGAGCGCGTCCGGGTCCACGTCGATCTGGTATTCCTTGACGTATCCGCCGATGGAGGCGACTTCCGCCACGCCGTCCACCCCTTGCAGCGCGTAGCGGACATACCAGTCCTGCGCGCTCCGCAATTCATCCAGATCCCAGCCGCCCGTCGGGTCTCCTTCGGGACCCTTCCCCTCCAGGGTATACCAGAAGACTTGCCCCAGCGCGGTCGCGTCCGGACCGAGCTGCGGCGAGACCCCCTGCGGCAGGGTCCCGGAGGGAAGACTGTTCAGTTTCTCGAGGATCCGGCTGCGGGTCCAGTAGAACTCCGCGTCCTCGTTGAAAATGATGTAGATCGAGGAGAATCCGAACATCGAGTAGCTGCGGATGGTCTTCACCTCCGGAAGCCCCAGCAACGCGGTGGTCATCGGATAGGTGATCTGGTCCTCGATGTCCTGGGGGGACCGTCCCATCCATTCCGTGAAGACGATCTGCTGGTTTTCGCCGATGTCGGGGATGGCGTCCACCGGCACCGGATCGCGGGGCAGGGTTTCGAATTCCCAGTCGAACGGCGCCACCATGACGCCCCACAGCACCAGTCCGGCGGTGAAGAGCAGCACCACCAGTTTGTTTTCGAGGCAGAAGCGGATCAATTTGTTAATCATGGGTACTCAGCGATTCTGTTCAGGTTTTGTGCCGTCTTGTCCGACGGGGATTCCAATTGTTCGGACGACTTCGCCACAGGTTCGCATGGCCGCTCCGAAATAGGGGTTGCTTAGCGGATCCGTCCGCTGAAGCCAGTCCGCGCCCGCGTTCTCCGCAGCCATGGGGCAGTGCATCACCCTCACCGGTTCCTCCAGGGATCCTGGCGCATTCTCCAGGGCGTTGATCATGGCGGTCGACAGGAGCTTGAAGTGCGGGATCCGCAGGTCGTCCAGGGTTTCCGCCGCGAGCATGTCGTGCAACAGGGCGGGAAGCGCGCCGGAATGTCCGGTGGTCTCCATCAGGGCGCGGGTTTTTGATTTTGCGGCGTCGAGATCGTCCACCGCCAGGGCCTCCCGCAGGTCCAGATACGTCGGCAGCAGTTCCGCGGCGCGTTCGGGAGGGATCATGAGTTCGGCGCCGTCCATCCCCTCCATGTCCATTCCCTCCATGTCCCCGGAGGAACCATGCTGGTGGCCGGGAGCCGGCCCGCCGCCCTGTGGGTTCATCATGCTGGGCTTGGCCTGGATCTGCAGGGAGCTGTCGATCTTGAAGGCGCCGTTGGTGACCACCCGTTCCCCTTCGCCGAGACCACTCTCCACCAGCAAAACATCGCCCGCGCGGGGGCCGATCACGATTTCCCTCCCCTCGTAGGTGGGACGCTCCGCGTTCGGGTCCTCGACATAGACCACCGAACGCTTGCCGGTGCGCAGCACCGCGGAGGTCGGGACCACCAGCGGCGCCTCCGCCCGGGGATTCTCCACATACCCGAGGGTTTCGGCGGGGACCAGATCCATGCCGCACACGTCGCATTGTCCGGGGTGGTCCTTGACGATTTCCGGATGCATGGGGCTGATCCATTTGCCCGCGAATTTCGGGGCGTAGAGCTTTCCGTCCGCGGCCAGCCTCGGATGGGCCACTCCTTTGGCGAACATGCCGGGCTTGAGGCGGCGGTCCGGATTGGGCACGTTGACCCGAACGGGAACGGTGCGGGTTTTCTGGTTCACCTCCGGTTCGATGAACGCGATGCGCCCGTGGAAGGTTTCCCCGGGGAAGGCCTCCACGGTGAAGTCCACCTCCTGCCCGTACCGCAGCCAAGTTAAATCCGACTCGTAGGCGTCAAGCATCAGCCACAGTTTCTCGAGATCGACGATTTTAAACAGCGACTCCCCGGTTTTCACGTAATCGCCCTCCTTGACGTGCTTGGACACCACCACCCCGCCGATGGGCGCCTTGAGGGTGAAGTGATCCAGTGCTTCACCGCGCTCCAGGATGGCGTCGATCTGTTCAGGCAACAAGTCCCAGAGGCGAAGCTTTTCACGGGCGGCCCGGGCGATATCTCCACCGGGGTTGGCGCGGTGGGCGGCGAGAAATTCCCGTTGCGCGGTCAGCAGTTCGGGGCTGTACACTTCCGCCAGATGCTCACCTTTTTCGACCTGGATGCCGGTATAATTGACGTATAACGTGTCGATCCGGGCCGGGAAGCGGGCGGTCAGGGACTTCACCCGGGTTTCATCGTAGGCCAGTTTGCCCACCAGGCGGACCGAGGCCTCGGGATACTCCCTCTTTACCGGCGTGGTTTGGATTTCGGCCAGCGCGCGGGAGGCTTCGCTCATGCGCAGGATGCGGGGCCCCGTGTCCCCCTCATCTTCCGAGGTTATGGGAATCAGGTCCATACCGCAGATCGGGCAGTCCCCCGGTTCGTCTTGCTGAATTTGGGGATGCATGGAGCAGGTCCAGGTCGTATCGGATGCCGTGGACGCCTGTTCGTCTTCATGAGAGGGTGCGGGTGCGGGAGGCGCGTCGCCGGAGGGAAGCAGGAAACGTCCGGTCAACAGCCCTGTGAGAAACAACGCGGCGATAAGAAGGATGGCGGTTTTGGTTTTCATGGTGTTGAGGTCTTGAAAAGGTTGCGGAGAAAGAGAGGGTGAACTCAGGGAGAGGCGGGGGACGGCGTTCCCGGATTGTCGGATCGCGATTCCATCGGGAAGTCGGTCAGGGTCTGGAGGATAATCCGTTGCTTCCAGGCGTCGGCGGCCGCCCGGCTGTGCTGCAGCTGTAAATCCAGCAGGGTGCGTTCGCTGTCGATCACCTCCAGAAGTCCGGTTCGTCCGCCCTCGTAGCTGGCGCGGCTGTTCTCCACCGCCTGCCGGGCCAGACTCAGCAGTTCGGTGCCGTACAGGTCCAAACGGCGCTGCGCGTCCTCCAGCCGGGAGAGGGCGGTGGCGAGTTCGGAGCGCAACGCGTGGCGTCGATCCGCCAACTCCCGTTCGACGGCCTGTTCCCGTTCCCGGGCCTCGTTCCGGGCGGCGCGGTTTTTCCCGACCCAGATGGGCAGGTTCAGGGCCGCGGTCACGCCCCAGGCGTCTTCCCCGCCGTCCGTGGCGGACATTGCGCCGGAGGGATCGCCGATCTGGCTGTACTGGACCCCCAGGGTGATGTCCGGATAGCTTTCCAGTCGTGCCAGCTCCCGCCGGGCGGCCGCGCTGTCGAGTTTGCGTTCCAGCATGCGCAGCTCCGGATGGGAGGAGAGCATCGCGTCCAGCAACGCGCCCGGATCCGGATCCACGGAGTCGGGCGCCTCCCATTCGGGCCAGGGCAGCGGCGCGTCGCCGGCCAGGGCCAGTTCGCGGCGGAGCATGGCCGACCGGGTCGCGCGCGTCTCCCCCAGCGACTGGAGCCGATCGTTCAATCTGCCGATTTCCACCTTGAGTCGAAGCAGGGCGTTGAGGTCGCCCCCGGTCTGGACCCGCGCCTCGACGGTCGGTTCGAGCTCTTTCAGGAGATCGAGGTTTTCCCGGGTGAGGTCCACCGCGCGTTCAATGTACCCATATTCGAAAAACCCCGTCCCCACCTGTTCGATCAGCTCCAATTGACGGTTCCGCAACGCGTGTCCAAGCGCCTCGGCCTCGGCCGTGGCCGCGCGCTCCCGATTTCGGAGCTTGCCGAACCAGGGGAGTTTCTGATTGAGCATCACCGCGTTTTCCTGCGGTCCGTTCCGGGTTTCGATCGATTCGACGAAACGCGTGGCCTGGATCATCGGGTCCGGCAGGGCCGAGGCCTGGGGAACCCGTTCCAAGGCGGCCCGGTACCGGTTCCGGAACGCCTGGAGTCCCGGGTTGGCCTCCAGCGCGCGATCGAGATAGGCCTCCAGGGTGCGGTCGGAAAAATCTTGGGGTGATGGGTCCTCCGCAAACGTCGGGAGGACCAGCTGGATACCGAGTGAGAGGGCCCCGGCGACGCCCGTGCGTAAAAGAAATCGGTTCATGTGCGCATTCTACGCGAATCGCCGCGGAAACCCTTGGAATAAGTTGAGAAAAATCATGGCTCAATAGAGAATTTTCTCAACCGGAGGGCATTCGAAACCACCGAAACGGAGCTGAACGCCATGGCGGCCCCGGCGATCATCGGGCTGAGGAGGATGCCGAAGAAGGGATAAAGAACCCCCGCGGCGACGGGGACGCCGATGGCGTTGTAGATGAAGGCGAAGAACAGATTCTGGCGAATGTTCCGCATGACGGCCCGGCTGAGGCGCAGGCCGCCCACGATGCCGCGCAAGTCGCCCTTCACGAGCGTCAGCCCGGCGCTTTCGATGGCGACGTCGGTGCCGGTGCCCATGGCGATACCCACGTCGGCGGCGGCCAGGGCGGGGGCGTCGTTGATGCCGTCGCCGGCCATGGCGACGCGGTGTCCCTTGGCTTTCAATTCGTTGACGATGCGTTGTTTGTCCTCGGGCGAGACTTCGGCGTGCACCTCGTCGATTCCCATTTCTTTGGCCACGGCTTGGGCGGTGCGGGGATTGTCCCCCGTGCACATGATGACGGTGATCCCCATGTTGTGCAGCGATTCGATGGCTTCTTTCGAGGTCTTTTTGATCGGGTCGGCGACGGCGACGAGGCCGAGGAGTTGCTCGCCCCGTCCCGCCCAAATCACGGTTTTGGCCTCGCCCTGCAGACGCTCCGCCTCCACTCCCAGGGTATCGGGAATGGCGATGTTTTCCGATTCGAGGAACGACCGTTTGCCAACTCGAATCACCTTTCCGTCGACCGTGGCCCGCACGCCGCCTCCGGTCGTGCTTTCGAAATCGGCGATGTCCGGCGGTTCGAGACCCTCTTCTTTCGCCTTGTCGACGATCGCCCGGGCGAGCGGGTGCTCGGACTGCGATTCGACGGCGGCCGCGAGACGCAGCAAGTCGTTCACCTCGACTCCGTCCGCCGATTGCGCGTCGACGACCGACGGTTTCCCCTCGGTCAGCGTTCCGGTTTTGTCGGTGATCAGGTGCGTGACCTTTTCGGCCCGTTCGATGGATTCGGCGTTTTTGATCAGGATGCCGTTTTGGGCGCCTTTGCCCACCCCGACCATGATCGACATTGGGGTGGCCAGGCCCAGGGCGCAGGGGCAGGCGATGATCAGCACGGAGACGGCCACCACAATGGCGTGGGCCATGGCGGGCGCGGGCCCGAAGGCGGCCCAGACTCCGAAAGCGATCAGCGCGGTCAATACGACCGCGGGCACGAAATAGCCCGCAACCTGGTCGGCCAGTTTCTGAATCGGCGCGCGGCTGCGCTGGGCCTCGGCCACCATCTTCACGATCTGCGAAAGCATGGTTTCCTCGCCGACGGCTTCCGCGCGCATGACAAAGCTTCCCGTCTGGTTGACCGTGGCTCCTATCACGTTGTCGTCTTCCCTTTTCTCCACCGGCATCGGCTCTCCGGTGATCATGGACTCGTCGATGGTGCTTTTTCCTTCGAGAATAACGCCGTCGAGGGGAATTTTTTCACCCGGACGCACCCGCAGGCGGTCGCCTTTTTCGATGGCGTCGATCTCCACCTCCTCCTCGTCGCCGTCGTCCTTGATCCGGTGGGCGGTTTTGGCCGCGAGGCTGAGCAGGCTCTGCACGGCTTCGCCGGTCTGCCGCCGTGCCCGGGCCTCCAGCCACTGCCCGAGCAGGATGAGGGTGGTGATGACCGCCCCGGCTTCGAAGTACAGCGCGACTTCGCCATGCCGCCGGAACGACTCCGGAAAAATTTCCGGGAACAGCACCGCCACCGCGCTGTAGGCGTAGGCCGCGCCGACCCCCAGCATGATCAAGGTGAACATGTTCAGGCTGCGATTAACGAGGGAACGCCATCCCCGGGTGAAAAACATGCCGCCCGCCCAGAGGATGACGGGCGTGGCGAAGAGGAACTCCAACCAGCCCTGGATTTTCGGAGAGAGAATCTCATTGAAAGAAAGGCCGGGAATCATGCCGTCGAAGGCGAGAAACAGGATCGGCAGGGTCAGGAGACCGGCGACCAGGGTTTTCCGCTTTAAACTCCGGATGGCTTTTTCATCTTCCTCGTCATCTTCTGCGCCCGCCCCCATCGGCTCCAGGTCCATGCCGCACTTCGGACACTGACCGGGATGGTCCTGTTGCACCTCCGGATGCATGGGGCAGGTCCAAAACTTGGTCGTGTCGGACGTGTAGGCGGGATTGCGCTCAAGCGCCATGCCGCATTTCGGGCAGTCGCCGGGCTTGTCCGACTCGACGCCCTCGCACATCGGGCAGAAATACTTGGCGGTTGCGGAGGGCTTTACGGATTCGGAGGCGTCGTGGTCCTCCTCATGCTGGTGGTCGTGGGAATGCGGCTCCTCGCAGTTCGAATCCTTGTCCGGGCGGTTTGGATGTCCTTTTTCAATTGTCATATCCTTTAAACGCAGAAGGGTCCCGAAACCCTCGGACATTTTTTGTCGTATTCAGTTATCGGGTGAAGGGTCGTCGGAGGATCGACGCCATTCCCGCGCCCGCAAAGCTCGGGCTCAAAAACATGGAGCCGAAGGTCAAGGTTGTCGCGGTCAACGCCACCGGAAGAATCCACTTCCAAAGTCGTTTTTCCGGAACCACCCGTTTTGAAAAGATTTTTGCGAAGAGAAGAATTGTCGCGCCGCCCAAAGTGGTTCGCAACCCCGCGAAGACGAACGGAGGGGCGGATTCCAGTCCCCGCAGGATGAGCACGTAGCAGGCTGAAGCGGTCAGGACGATGTAGACGAGCAGGCCGAAGCGTAGGGACGCGCGGGAAGGGGAGGGCAGGCTCACCCGGACCGCTTCTTTTCGGCGATGTGCGCCAAGGCTTCCCTGGTGTCGAGTTCCCGCGTGCTGTTTCCCGTGCGAACATAATAGCGATGCGTGTCGCCGTCCCGACAGTAGACTGGTTGACGCCTCGGCTCCACACGCACGATGACGACGGTTTCTCCGTTGCAAAAGAGAAACCGTGTTTGAATCCCGCGCGCATGCCTTCCCCCGAGGTGATTCGCGGCCAGGGTGACCAGCCGCTGTTCGAAACCGTCCTGGTCCGCCCGCTTCAAGGTGCCGCAGTCTTTCCCGATGCCGAGAATTCGCCCTTGATCGTCCACACCAATCAGCAAAATCCCGCCCCGGTGGTTCATCATCCCGCACAGGGTTTTGGCGATGACGTATTCGAGTGCCTTGTTGACTTTACCCCGTTGCCAATCCCAGCGCATGCTGGATTTGAACTCCAAATATTCATTTTCTCCAGTATCGATCAGCCGTTTCAAGGACGCCTCGTCGTCCGGGAGCGTCAAATGGAGTTTTGACGTTCCCCGGTCGCGCGTGAGCAGCGCCACCATCAAACCCGTGGACGCGCCCAAAAGGGCCAGCGCAAGCGTCATTCCTACCATCGACTCACTGTAAGCGCTTTGCAGAGCCTTCGATGCCATTTCCAAAATTGACTGTTTTTCATCGGGATCCATCCGCCACAGATGGAGAAATTCCAGCGCGGGATGACCCAGCGCGACCATCCCCATCGCTCCGATCAACACGCCGGCGAGGCATCTTCGAATTCGCATTCGCTTTTCGGAATTCCAGCGCTTCGCGACGTGCTCAAACATGAGGGCAATGCAACCCGAAGGTTTTCATGGCTTCTTCCCGTCATCGAAACGCATGGAAACATTATAGACCACCGCCACGAAGGCGCCGAACAGCCAGCTCAGGATAACGGTGTTCACGAAGCCAGTGAGGGTGGTCAAGACATCGACCGAATCCATCAAGATGGGGCGCAGGTCGAGGCCGTGAAACAGGCCGTTGAAAAAAAACGCCAGGTTTTGCGGGCCGGCCAACGCCATGATCAGCACGCAGCCCAGATAAAAGAGCCCCGCCGCCGATGCGAAGGCCAATCCGAATCGTCGTGGACTTAGTGACATGAGTCGCCTCCTTGCGTGCCGTGTTCCGGTTGTGGTGCGGAATCCGAACGAGCGCCGTCGTGTTCGTCGTGCGCATGGCCATGGCCGCCCATCATGAAAAGGTGGCAGGCGAACATCAGCACGATGAACGCCGTATAGGTGACGCCCGATCCGAAACCGAGGGCGGGAAGGATGAAGATCAGGGCGATCGGAATGAGGCAGCCGAGAATGTGGAGCAGTCCGTGTTTCATAGTGTTTTTAGGGCGAAAATCGAAGAAGGAATGAATAAATGGCTATTGATTTTCGTGGGGGCGGCCATTTTTCGCAACATGTAGGATTTTCGGTTTTTGTGATGAAACCCTTAGGGGACTGTGATGGCTTTTTTGGACTCGACGCGCCATGCCTCGCCCACGTCGGAAACGAATATTTTTCCATCCCCATGTTGCCCCGTGTGAGCGGCGTCCAGGATCGTGGAAACCACCTGTTCCTTCAGTTCCTCCCGGCAAGCGGCCTCGATTCTGAAATGGGTTTCAAAGTCCACCAGTCGCAGTCGCCCACGGCTCCGACCGAAACCCGTGACGGTGTTTACGCTGACGCCGCTCAATCCCTCGACTTTCGCCAAGGCGCTGACGACTTCGTCCAATTGCTCTCGGCGGATGTATGCCTTGATCTCTTTCATTGAGGGCTCCTGCTTTTTGGTGCATGGTGCTTCATTATCAACTCCATTTTTTCACGTATAAGGTATGGCTCATGTCATTCGCCCCGGGATTCTTTTTTCTGTTTTTGCGCGAGTTGGCGAGCTTGTTCAAGGGACAAAGGTGGCAGTCCTCGGAATCGGCCGCCGCCCGACCGAGACAGCAACCCGCCTCCGCGCGGCGCTTCATGCCGAATTGTAGCAGGCCGATACAAAGCGCGATGATCAAAATGGCAAGGATTGTGTTCAGTATCATGTGTATTCAACGTACGGTTTTTCCCAAACCCTCAGGATTTCCGGGAAAGACTGGAAAGTTCGGCTCGAAGAAGGTTGCGCGCGCGGTAGATGCGCGTTTCCACGGTTTTCCGGTTCACGCCCAGCATGTCCGCGCATTCGTCGTACGCATGTTCTTCGAGCACGCAGAACACGAAGGGAACCTTCAACTTGTGCGGGAGAGCGTCGATCGCCGCCTCGACGACCGCCAGGGTCTCCCGGGAGACCGCCTCCGCCTCCGGGTCCCGACCTTCCGCGGCCAGCCGGTCGCCCAGTTCCCGCTGGCGTTCCCCGCCTTCGGGTCGCTGCAGGGACAGGTCGCCCCGCCGCTTTTTCTCCCGACGCAGAAAATCCCGGCACAGGTTGCCGGCGATGGTGTACATCCAAGTGGCCACTTTCGCGCGGGGACGATAGGATTCCGCTTTCCGATACACCCGGACGAAGGTTTCCTCGGTCAATTCCTCCGCGTCGGCCTGGTTGTGGACGAATCGGTACACGAAACGGAACAGCGGCTCCCGGTGCCGGGACATCAGCTCGATCAGGCCCTGTTCGTCGCCTTGTCGGACTCGTTCCAGGGCGTGAAAATCGGGATCGGCGGCAGGCATGGGGTCCGTTCACTCGGGTTCGCTGAGCGCCCGGACGGCCAGCTCCCGCAACCGCTCCCGTTTTTCCTTCGGCAGCACGTCGAGCATGTCGAAGTAGTGGACGATGGAGAGTTCCTGCAATTGGCCATGCACCGCGTGCACGTTGTGAATGGCCTCCGCCACCTCGGGGGAATACCGGTCGTGGGTCCGGAGCAAACCGGCCAGGGAGGCGATGCGCCGGTTGAATTCTTCGCGCAACCGGGTCCGTTCCTCGCGGTAGGCGGGCTCGAAGTCCATGATCGCTTCGGCCTCGGCCTCCGTGAGGTCCAATTCATGGTGCAGCCACGCGTGGCTCATGGCGGAAGGTTTCTCCGCCGGGGTCCGGGCCCATTGCACCGTCCAGTAGGAGGCGGCGGCGCAAAGGGCCACCAGCATCCCCGCAAGCAGCACGGGGCCCCAGGCCGTGAACTTCCGCCCGGGCGTGTTCATGGCGACCTCCGGACGGCGGCCCGCAGGCTGTGATCCCGAAACACGTCGAAATCCAGAGCGCGGACCGTCATCCGGTGTTCCGCGCGTTGTTTGGCTTCGGCGGTGGTGGAGAGCAGGGCGGTGGTGGCTCCGAGGAGCACGGCCACCGCCGCGGCGGCCGTCACCGCGGAGGAGCGGCCCGGCAGGGTCTGGAGGAAAAGAGTCGGGCGGGAATCGGTCCGGGAAAGGCGGATCCGGCGCAGCACGTTCGCCTCCAGAGCGGCGGGACAGGAGGGCGGTCGCCGTTCACGCAGCGACTGGAGGATTGGTTCGAGGATCGGGTCTTTCATAATACCTGTTCAACGCGAGCCTATCGGAAAACCCTCAAACAAGGGGAGTTTTTTTCATGGAAATCCGCAAGGTCGCGTATTTGAACCCATTTTGTTTGAGGGTTCGACCGGATTCCGGCGTTAAACCTTAAGAAACACCCGGGAGACGTTATGACCAAATCTAGCCGAATGATATGCATCGGATTTTTTCTATGGGCGTCGGTCCCCGTCTTGCTTCGGGCGCAACCGGACCCCCATTCGGAACATGACCATGGAGCCGTTTCCGAAACGACCGACCCGCCCAGGGAAACGCCCGGATCCCCGCAGGGGGAGACCGCGCATGAGGAGGATGGAGCGCACCACGACCACGCGACGGACCACGGCGGCGCCGGCCCCTGGGCGTCGCTTGGAAAACTCCATGTGCTGATGGTGCATTTTCCCGTTGCCCTGCTTCTGGTCGCCGTGGTTCTGGAGGGGATCGGAGCGGCCAAGGGGTCGGAACGGCTACTGTCCGCAGGCCGCGTCAATTTCGTTCTGGGCGGCCTCGGCGCGTTGCTGGCCGCGCCCCTGGGCTGGATACAGGCCGCACAATCCACCTATGGAGAGAATCTGGACGGAATTCTGTTCCGCCACCGATGGCTGGGCGTTTCGGTGGCGGTCATCGCCCTCCTGGGGTGCCTGGGGCTTTTCTTGAGCCGGCGAGGGGGTGGAAGTGGGCTGTTTGTCTATCGGGTTGTCTGCGTATTGCTGGTGATTCTGGTGCCGCTCGCCGCCCACTTCGGAGGAAGTCTGGTGTTTGGTCCCGGCTATTTTCCCTGGTGACTCGCAGGAGCCATTCTGGCGCTCCTGCCGGTGCTCACCTCCACCGGACGAGGCGCCGACATCATGGTGCCCATGGCCATTCCCACTTTCGGCGGGATGCTGTTCGAGTTGCTCACCATCTTCGTGGTGCCGGTCCTCTACTGCGCCGGGGCGGAGGTGAAGCGGAAACTCCGGGGGTGAAGTATTGGCCGCGAAGAGGCGCCACGTGATGGTCGCGTTCAGCATCAAAACGTGGCCTTCGGCGAAAATTGGAGTAACCCTCGTCGCGGAAATCTGCGTCTGCCCTACGCGTGGGGTAGGTCGGTCCGAATGCGATGGTCGCGGCCTCGGCGGTACTGGCCGATGCGGAGTGGATTCTGACCCGGAATGGAAGAGACTACCGGTGTTCGCCGGTTCCGGTTCTGACACCCGAAGAGTTTCTTGCGAAGATATCGTGTTGAGAGGGGGCGGTGTGCCATGTCGGGCTGGAAACGGGCGGCGCGATCGATGTGGTTCGGCCTTTGGAATGGCGGGCTCCTTCTCCTGGAATGAGTTTGACGAGTGTCGCCCTCCATGCGTAACTGCATGGAAGCCCCGAAACCTGAAACGCCCCACTCCGGTATTGATATGGTAAACGCGATTGTGATGTTGAATGTGCAACGACGGGCGATTGATTCCGTGGCGGAGTCCGTCGCCGAAATGAAAGGGGTGACCGCGGTGTATTCGGTCAGCGGCACCTACGACCTGGTGGTGGTTGTCAGCGTTCCGGACAACGAACATCTGTCGGATCTGGTGACCCACCACATTCTCATGGTCGACGAAATTCAGGGGAGTGAAACCATGCTCGCCTTCAAAACCTTTTCCTCCTACGATCTCGACCGGATGTTTTCATTGGGAATGGAAGAGTAGACCGAGATGCGCGGAGGGGAGGGATGGCGGGATCCCGACACGTTCAACCCTCGGGAACTTCCTGAATGAAATGGAATCCGTCGGGATCGAGTTTCTTGCGTAGGATCGCGAGGATCCGCTCCGCGTTGTCGTACGGGCCCGCGATGTACAACGGTTTTCCGTCTTTGCCGTACGTGAAGGAGGCGTTGGAGGTTTTGGGATCGACGCCGCCGAAGACCCGGGCTGCCTTCTTATAGTCCTTATGGGGCGCGATCCCCAGAGCGTGGGCGTAGGCGACGGCACCCTCCACCAGCTTCCGTCCATCCGCCGCGGGGCGGGGTTCCGGGACATCATCGCGAAAGATGCGGGGGAGGTGGTTTCGTTCGAACTCGGAGACGAATTCCTTCATGTAGAAGGCGTCCTTCACCCCCAGACACCAGACGTCCACCAGAAACACCCCCGCCTCCACCCTGTCGTCCCCCTTGTAACGGCAAACAACCACTTGGTCGATGCCGGTGTCGAACAGGTTGGGGGGAAGGTAGGCGACAGGTTGACGTTTCATGGGGCCGCTTTCGCAGAAATCATCTTGGATGGCAACGGGTAATTTTCGGTGGTGCCGGTTGTGTGGGCTTTTTGGTATTCGAACAGGAGAGAATGGAGGTGGCGGAAGACTGAAGGCTCCGTCGCCGAAGCGGTCCGTTGAACGCGGCTTATCGGTAGGAGACGCATGTCAACTCCTGGATCCGACTGAAATGTGCATGATTTGCGGTCACCAGAGGCTCTCCCATGCGCAGGGCGGTGGCGGCGATCAGGATGTCCAGATCCCCAATCAGCATTCCGGTTTCACGTAACGACCGTCTGAGTTTTGCGGCAATTCGGCTCATGTGGTCATCGAAAACCACTTCCTTGAAAGGCGCCAGGCAGCGTTCTCCTTTCGCGGGATCGGAAAACCCCTCGAGAAATTCCACCGAGGCCACCACCGAGAGATGAAATCGAACGTCCGGATGTGCCCGCAGAAAGCGGAGTGCCCCTGTGGAGGCCCGGCCCTGTCTCTCCCGGTGCAGATCGATCAAAAAGGTGGTGTCCACATTCACGCGTTGTCCCAGGGGGTGGGGCTGATGCGGGGGGATTTCGTTTTTTCGTTTTCCAGATGTTCCCAATACTGAAACGTATCGTCCGGCACACCCTTTCCAGAGGCATAAAGCGATTCCATTTCCCGCAGGATAGAGGCTCCGGTACTCTCTTCGGGGTCAAACCGAGCCCGACGCACCACCTGGGAAAAGGATTCCTTCCCACGTTTCGCCGCCTTCAGCTTCTCATAGGCATCCAATTCCAAACTAATGGTTTTAATGCTCATGCATGATATCATGCATGAAAATTTTCATTTTGTCCAGGCTAATTTATTTTCATATTATTATTGCGGTATAAACAAAACTTGCATTATAAATGAAATTATGCAGAAGGTCTCTTTATACCGCATCGCGGAACTTTCGGGAGGCTACCAGTCCCGAAAGGGTGTGGTGGAGGACCCGACCGGCAGTCACGCCTTGCTTCAGGTCCGGGATTTCGACGCGCGGCGTCGCGGCGTGGATGTGGAATCGATGGCCCGCTTTTTCCCCGAGTCCTCGAGTGGGAGCCGGGAATTGCGGGAAGGGGACGTGGTGGTGCTTTCCAAGGGGTCGAATCCTTTCGCCTGGCGTGTGGAGGGACTGCCGGAACCGGCGTTGGCCGGATCGATGTTTTTCGTGTTGCGACCGCGCAAGGGCTTGTTGTCCGGGTATCTGGCTTGGTATCTGAATCAAGTTCCGGCGCGCCGGCATCTTGAGCGGATGTCCACCACGGGGGCGCACATGCCGGTGGTGCGCCGGAAGGATTTGGAGACGCTGGAGGTGCCGCTGCCCGATATGCAAACGCAGCGGCGCGTCGTGGCGCTGGTGGCGTCGGCCGAACGGCAGCGCGACCTGCATCGTGCCATCGCCGACCGCCGACGGGATCTGGCGTTCCGGAGTTGTCTGGAGTTTTTAACCCGCGGGAGCGAACGCGCATGAACGACAAGCAGATCAAGGACGAGATTTTCAACGTGGTGTGGAGCGCCTGCGACACCTTCCGCGGGGTGATCGACCCCGCCGAATACAAGAACTACATCCTCACCCTGCTGTTCGTGAAATACCTGAGCGACGCCCGCAAGGCCCGGCTCGAGGAGTACGCCGCGAAATACAAGGGCGACCAGACCCGCATCGACCGCGCCATGGCCCGCGAGCGCTTCACGGTGCCGGAGGCCTGCACCTTCGACGCCCTGTACCAGCACCGGGACGAGCCGGACATCGGCCAGCGGATCAACATCGTGCTGGAGGCCATCGAGGACGCCAACAAGGCCAAGCTGCACAACGTGTTCCGCAACATCGACTTCAACAGCGAGGCCAACCTGGGCAAAACCCGCCAGCGGAACCAGCGGCTGAAGACCCTGCTGGAGGATTTCGCCGATCCCAAACTCGACTTGCGGCCCTCGCGGGTGGGACACATGGACATTGTGGGCGACGTGTACGAGTACCTGATCGCCCGTTTCGCCGCGCAGGCGGGCAAGAAGGCCGGCGAGTTCTATACCCCGGCGGAGGTGTCCGAAACACTGGCCCGGCTGGTGGCGCCGGAGGAGGGCGACCGGATCTGCGATCCCACCTGCGGCTCTGGCTCGCTGCTCATCAAGGCGGCGCAGCAGGTGGATTCGCCCGATGTCTCGCTCTTCGGCCAGGAGATGAACGGCAGCACCTGGGCGCTGTGCAAAATGAACATGTTCCTGCACGAGGTGGACGCCGCCCGCATCGAATGGGAGGACACCATCCGCCATCCCCAGTTGCTGGAGGGCGACGCGCTGATGAAATTCGACGTGGTGGTGGCCAATCCGCCCTTCAGTCTCGACAAATGGGGACAGGAGATGGCCGCCTCCGATCCCTACGACCGCTTCCACCGCGGGGTTCCTCCCAAAAGCAAGGGCGACTGGGCCTTCATCAGCCACATGCTGGCCACCGCCGCCGAGGGACGGGGCCGCGTGGGCGTGGTGGTGCCCCACGGGGTGCTGTTCCGGGGCGGACAGGAGGGCCGGATCCGCCGCGCGGTGATCGGGGAGAACCTGCTCGACGGGGTGGTCGGCCTGCCCGGCAACCTCTTCTACGGGGCCGGCATCCCCGCCGCGCTGCTGATTTTCGACAAGCGCCGCGATCCCGGCGGACGGGACGACGTGCTGTTCATCGACGCCTCCCGCGCCTACGCCCAGGGCACCAACCAGAACCGGCTGCGGCCGGAGGACATGGACCGGATTGTCGAGGTGTACCGCGGGCGGGCCGAGGTGGACAAATACGCCCACAACGCCGCCTACGCCGAGATGGAGGAGAACGATTTCAACCTCAACATCCCCCGCTACGTGGACACCTTCGAACCCGAGCCGGAGATCGACATCGACGAAGTGCGCGCCGACATCCGCCGTCTGGAGGGCGAACTCGCGGAGGCCGAGGCCGATATGGACCGCTATCTCCAGGAGCTGGGGATCGAATGAAACCTGAATCCGCGACAGTTTTTCTTCAAATCCGCACAATCTCTTGGGCTGCAAGTGGATTGTTGGAAACACTCGACAGACCGCACGCGTATGCCTCGGTTTCCAACAATCCCTTTCGTTCCAAGATTTTGCACGCCTTTATTGAAAAACGTTCGCGGATTCAGGTGAATGCCCCCATCCTTTACACGTTTCCTGGATGTGTAAAAAATATCGTGAATTCTTTACACGTTTTCGGAACGTGTAAAGAAGCCGCGCGAGGGTTGACACGTTCCGTCCGCCCGGCCCCGGAGAGCGGTTTCCGGCGGTTTGCGGTCGTTTCGGATAGATTTTCATTTGCAAAAAACCGCCATGGCGACCATGGTGGAAAGCGCAAACCCGCCAGGCCTCTACACGTAAGCCCAAATGTGGCGGGTATTTTTTTGTCGAAACGGACCGGACACATTGGGTGTGCGGGATCGCATAAAGGAAAGCACCCCATCCTTTACACGTTTTCAGTACGTGTAAAAAATAATGGGTTTTCTTTACACGTCCTGAAAAAATGTAAAGGATGGGGCGGAAAGCGGGTTCATCCCGGACCCTCGTTCACAATGGCTTCACCCCTCACCCTCGGCGGCCAACCATGAGCGTTCACGATTTTCCTCCCACCATGGATTTGGAGACCCGGCCCGTCTTGAAAAAGCTGACCGAGGCGCACCGGCATCTCGCGGAACTCAAAGGCGCGGCAGCCACCATTCCCAACGAATCGATCCTGATCAACACGCTCGGGCTCCAGGAGGCCCAGGCCAGCTCGGAAATCGAGAACATCGTCACGACCCGCGACGAGTTGTTCAAAGCCCAGATGGGGGAGAAAAACGTGGACGTGGCCGCCAAAGAGGTGGCCCGCTACGCCGCCGCGCTGCAGGAGGGTCACCGGCTGTTGAAGGAAAAGAGGTTTCTCACCGTTCCATTGATATTGGATATTCAGAAAGTGTTGGAAAACAATCGGGCGGGTTTCCGGAAGCTGCCTGGCACGGCGCTGTACAATGAGCAGACCGGCGAGGAGGTGTACCGCCCTCCCCAGGATCACGAGGTGGTGAAGGAGCGCATGGGGGCGCTGGTGAATTTTATCAACGACGAGGCGGGATCAGACCTGGATCCGCTGGTCAAACTGGCTCTGCTTCACCACCAATTCGAAAGCATCCACCCCTTTTACGATGGAAACGGAAGAACCGGCCGCATCCTGAACGTGTTGTATCTGGTGCAGACCGGGCTGCTTTCGCTGCCGGTGCTGTATTTGAGTCGGTACATCGTGGCCTCCAAACGCGAGTATTACCGCTTGCTTCAGGCCGTGAGGGAGGATCCGGCGAACTGGGAGGCCTGGGTGCTGTACATCCTGGAGGGAGTGGCGGAAACCTCCCGGCAGACGCTGTCCATCGTGCGTGCCATCCGAAGCCTCATGCAGTCCACCAAACAACGACTCCGCTCGGAATATCCGCAGATGTACAGCCAGGACCTGCTCAACAACCTGTTCCGGCATCCCTACACCAAAATCGCGTTGGTGATGCGGGATCTGGACGTGTCCCGGCCCACCGCCACCTCGTATCTGGATAAACTGACCGCGTCCGGCTACGTGGTGAAACACAAGATCGGACGGACCAACTACTACGTCAACACGCCTCTGGTGGAGTGTCTGATCGACACCCCAAACCGGCTGCGCCAGGGGTCCGATGACTCTCCCAAAATCAAAACCCGCCATGTGTAAAGAGATGCCGCCGATTGTTGACATGTTTCTACGATGCATAAAGAAACCGAGGTTTTCTTTACGCATGCAGGGTTTTGCGGAAACGGGGCGTGGAAACGGAACCGGCTGGGAAGCCGGACACGGGTTTACAGATCGAAACATTCTTGACCCTGAAGCCGTTTCCGCCCAAAACAATCACAGCACACCCGCCAGGCCTCTGCACGCACGCCCAATCATGGCGGGTTTTTTCATACCCTCTTGGCCGGCGGGATTCCGTGGGAAGGACGGCCTTTCCGAATGTCGGAACCCCGGGTGGACCACTCTTCCGAACCTCGGAAAACGATGCGCGAAGCGCCCTGGAGTGCGGAAGCTTGCTTCCGCCTTCGGGGGAACGGAGCTTGCTCCGGCGGGGTGGTATTGTGAATAACCTCTTCAACAACCGTGAAATTTCCACGCTTTTCTGGTTGAGTGTGCTGGCGGTGTGGGCCTTGCGACAAGAACATTTGCGGCAATCGTTCGCGCGGATACCCAAAGCGTTCTGGAAGTGGCGAATTGTGGTGCTCACTCTGTTTTTGATGCTGTACGTAGCCGCGTGCGCATATGGCATGAACCGGATCGGGCTTTGGAATCCTTCACATCTCAAGGGAACCCTTCTCTGGTTTCTGGGCTCCGGATATGTGATGTTCGTTCAATTGCTGGGAGAGGAACGTAATCTGGGTTTGTTGCGGGAAATCGGATTTAAGTGCTTCAAACTGATCCTGGTGATGGAGTTCCTCATTGGAATGTATGTCTTTTCACTGCCCGTTGAGCTGGTGTTTGTGCCCTTCCTCTCCCTGGTGGTGATGATGAAAGCCATTGCGGATACCGAGGTCGAAAAAGACTACAGAGCTGTGCAAAAACTTCTGGATGGCATTCTCATTATCATAGGCTTCGTACTGGTCTATCACACCGTACGGGAGGCGGCGAGTGAACCGGGTCGGCTGCTGGCCAGCAAGACGCTCAAGGATTTCGCCCTTCCCATCTGGCTGACCCTGTCGTTCCTGCCCGTGTTGTATTTGGGGAAACTGGCTGCGATGTATCAGGTGCTTTTTGTAAGGATCTCCTTCCTGATCAACCACGACGAGCGGGTCCAACGCTATGTGAAATGGAAAACTCTGCTTCTGTGTCGCCTGAACGTCTGGCGGTTGGAACGGTGGGGGCGCTACCTGCCCACCAAGCTCTGCTTTATCGAAGACCGGGACGACGTTCAAAACGTGATACGTCGTTTTGGGGAGGAAAAACCGGCATGACCGACCCCAACGCCAACCGGCCCGGCTACAAGGAAACCAAGGTGGGATGGATTCCGGAGGAATGGGAGTGTGTTCCGCTGGGCGCTCTGTTCACGGAAAGCAAAGAAAAGGGCGAGGCCGGGCACCAAACCTATTCCGTGACCATGGATCGCGGACTGATTCCCAGAGGGGAGCTGGATCGGAAGATGGCGCCGGACCTTCCGCCGGACCAGAGCCTGATGGTCCGCGCGGGCGATGTCGTCTACAATATGATGCGCATGTGGCAGGGTTCGGTCGCTTTGGCCGAGTGCGACTGCGTGGTCAGCCCCGCCTATGTGGTGTGCAAACCTCGCGAAGAGGTATCGTCCGACTTCTACCTGCTGTATTTCAAATCCTTTGAAGGTCTGTACAGGCTGTGGCGGTATTCCTACGGCGTCACCAACGACCGCTTGCGCCTCTATTTCCCTGATTTCAGCTTGGTCCCGGCCCCACGGCCACCTTATCCCGAACAAACCAAAATCGCCGAAATCCTGTCGGCCAATGACCGGGTGATCGAAAGGACGGAGGCGCTGATCGCGGCCAAGCGGCGTCAAAAGCGGGCATTGATGCAACAGCTTCTCACGGGCAAGCGGCGGTTGGCGGGGTTTGATGGTGATTGGTCCCAGGTGTGTCTTGGGGAAGTGTTTCGCGAGAGAAAAGAGATAAACCGAAACCACTCTAAACTATTAGCTGTTACTTCAGGCAAAGGAATCGTACCTGCTGACACATTAGACAAGAAGGATTCGTCCAGCTCTGACAAAAGTAAATATAAGTATATCCGAAAAGGTGATCTTGGTTACAACACCATGAGAATGTGGCAAGGTGTTTCAGACATATCAAAATATGATGGAATTGTTAGCCCCGCTTACACTGTTTGCATACCTTCCAAAGAGTTGGACGGCCCTTTTATAGCTCACCTTTTTAAACTTCCAGAAATAATCAATCTGTTTTGGCGTTACTCTCAAGGTTTGGTTGATGACACTTTGAATCTGAAGTTCAACAATTTTAGCCTGATAAAAATCAAATTGCCAGATCGCAATGAGCAATCCGCAATTTCCAATGTGCTGGATACCGCCGACCGCGAAATCGAAACCCTGGAATCCAAACTCGCCGCGCTGCGGCGTCAGAAGCAGGCCCTGATGCAACGGCTCCTGACCGGGCGGGTGCGGGTGGAGTCGGACACGTCGGACGGGTCTGACTGGTCTGACAAGGCGGACAAGGCGAAAAAAACGGACGGGATTCGCCAAGGCGAGGGCTCGACATGAACGGCAGGGAGCGCAGGGTGTTGAAACGGCTGGAATGGATCGCATCGTTGCGACCGGACTCCTGTCCCGGCGGGGTGCCGACGGACGAGGGGGGGTGGAGGGATCTGATAAACCGCATCGTACGGGAGGTGCGCGGAGTGGTGCGGGAAGTTTCGGAACTCGATGGGGCCGATTCGGGGCTGCTGCCCGCCCATGGCGGCTATCGGCATCTAAAAAGCTTTCAAACCGCTACGCTGATCTATGACGGCACCGTGATATTCTGTGATCGGTTTATTTCCATGCGTTCGCGGACACACGATCAAATGGTGCAGGCGGCCCGGAGCGGGCGTCAGAACATCGCCGAGGGGAGTGTGGCGTCCGCCACTTCCAAAAAGACGGAGATCAAGCTCACGAATGTGGCGAAAGCGAGTTTGGAGGAGCTGCTGTTGGACTACGAGGACGTGTTGCGTCAGCGGGGGATGCGGCAATGGGGCAAGGACGATCCGGAAGCTCTGGCGGTGCGCCGCCGCAAAGTGGCCGTGCCTCTTGATGGCGAGTTGTCCGAAGGGTCGGACGCGTCCGACAGGTCCGACGAATCCCGCCCCCTGCTGGATCCGTACGGGCTGGGAGAGGCGTCACTGGAAGTCGCGGCGAACACCTTGATCTGCCTGATCCACCAATGCACCTGGCTGCTGCGTCGGCAGTTGAAGGGATTGGAGAAGGAGTTTTTGGAAGAGGGAGGGTTTACAGAAGCACTCTACCGCAAACGTCGTGAACGCCGTGACGGGAGTCCCCGATGAGTGAAGAGGCCCCCGAGTACGGATACCGGACGCCGAGCTATTTGGAGGCGGTGCAGAGTCAGCTGCCCGCCTTGCGTTTGCTGATGTCGATGGGCTGGGAGTATCTCACCCCGGCGGAGGCGAACGCGCTGCGGGGCGGGAGGCGGTCGTCTCCGTTGCTGGAGGAGGTGCTGACCGGCTTCATCCGGGAGACGGCGCGGGTGCCGTTCAAGGGAGAGGAGCGGCCCTTCACCGAGAACGCGGTGCTGCAGGCGGTGCAGGCGCTGAAGAGTCAGCGGGCGGTGGGGGCGCTGTATCAGAACGAGGAGATGTACGATCTGCTGTGCCTGGGCACCAGCGTGCCGCAGACGGTGGAGGGGGACACCAAGAGCTTTTCCATCCAGTACATCGACTGGAAACATCCGGAGCGCAACCGGTATCACTGCACGGCGGAGTTCTCGCTGGAGCGGACGGGGCAACAGAAACACCACGTCCCGGACATCGTGCTGTTCGTGAACGGGATTCCGCTGGTGGTCATGGAGTGCAAACGGGCGGCCTACGACGATCACGGGGATCCGCTGGACCGGGCCATCGGACAGATCGACCGCTATCAGGCGAAAGACGGCATTCCGCAGTTGTTTCTGTATTCCCAGCTCCATCTGGCCCTGGCTCGGGACAAGGCGGTCTACGGCACCACCGGCACCGAGCGGAAGTTCTGGGCGGTCTGGCGGGAGGAGGGGATCGACGGGGAGATCGAGCGCGGGATTCGGAATCCGGTGCCCGAGGACTCGCCTTTGTGTTCTGCCCCCTTCGAGCGCGCCGCAGAGGCGTTCCGCGCCCTCCAGGCGGGCGGACGCGAGGTGACGGAGCAGGATCGGCTGGTGTACGCGTTGTGCCGTCCGGAGCGGCTGTTGCGGCTGGTGTACGGCAACATCGTGTTCGATAACGGGGTGAAGAAGATCGCGCGCTATCAGCAGTTTTTTACGGTGGAGGACATTCTGCGCCGGGTGCGCGCCGGCGAGGCGGACGCGCCGCGGGTCGGCGGGGTGGTGTGGCACACCCAGGGGAGCGGGAAGTCTCTGACCATGGTACTGCTGGCCAAGGCGCTGGTGCTGGCCCCGGACATCCGGGTGCCGAAGGTGATTCTGGTGACGGACCGGATCGATCTGGACGACCAGATCTGCAACACCTTCCGCGCCTGCGGATTCGAGCCGGAGCAGGCCGCCACCGGCCAGGACCTGGTGCGGCTGCTGGCCGACGACAAGGCGCACGTGGTGACCACGCTGATCCACAAGTTCGAGGCGGCGGCGGGGGCGCGGAATCTGCCGCCGGTGCCGCGCGACACCTTCGTGCTGGTGGACGAGGGTCACCGCAGCAACTACAACGAGCGGCACGCGCGGATGAAGCTGGCGCTGAAGGGGGCGTGTTTTATCGCCTTCACCGGCACGCCGCTGGCGAAGACGGCCCGGAAAAACACCTTCGCCAAGTTCGGGCCGCTGTTCAAGCCGCCCTACACCATCGCCCGCGCGGTGGAGGACCGGGCGGTGGTGCCGCTGCTGTACGAGGCCCGGCACGTGCCGCAGTCGGTGGAGGCGGACCGGATCGACGGCTGGTTCGAGAAGCTGACCCTGGGGTTGACCGACGCGCAGAAAGCGGACCTGAAGCGGAAATACTCCTCCGACCGGCAGTTGAACAAGGCGGAGGCGAAGCTGCGGATGGTGGCCTGGGACGTGTCGATGCATTTCCAAGCCGCCTGCCGGGGCGCGAATCTGAAAGGGCAGCTCGTGGCGCCGGACAAGGAGTCCGCGCTCCGCTATCGGGAGCATTTCCGGTCCTTCGGCCTGGTGGACGTGGAGGTGCTGATCTCCGCCCCCGACACCCCCGAGGGCGAGGGCGACGGACGGGAGCCGTCGGAACGGGAAACGGTGTTCTGGAAGGAGATGATGGACCGCTACGGCACCGAGAGGAAATACAATGAGCTGCTGATCAACGCCTTCAAGAAAGGCGACACGCCGGAAATCCTCATCGTGGTGGACAAGCTGCTCACCGGCTTCGACGCGCCCCGGAACGCGGTGCTCTATCTGGCCCGTCCGCTGCGCGAGCACACCCTGCTGCAGGCCATCGCCCGGGTGAACCGCCTGTGCGAGGGCAAGGAATACGGGTTGATCCTGGATTACAGCGGGGTGATTTCGGACCTGGACGAGGCGCTGGAGTTCTACGACCGGCTGGCGGGATTCGACGAGGCCGATCTGGCGGAGACGGTCCGGTATGTCTCGAAGGAGAACGAAAAGCTCCCGCAACTGCACTCAAACCTTTGGGACCTGTTTCCGGGCTTGCGGGGCGTGGTGGACCCGGAGGCGTTTATCCGCCATTTGCGGGACGAGGAGCGGCGGAACCGCTTTTACGACCGCTTCGCCGCCTTCGCGCGGGGATTGTCGCTGGCCCTGTCCTCCACCTCCTTTCTGGAGCGGGAGTCCCCGGAGACCGTCCACCGCTACAAGGAAGATCTGAAATTCTTCCAGGGGCTGCGGGCGGAGGTGTCGGCGCGTTTCCAGGAGAAAATCCGCTTCTCCGAGTACGAGCCGAAAATCCGCAGGCTGATCGACACCCAGGTGGGGGCGGACGAGGTGGTGCCGCTCTGCGATCCGATCAATCTGTTCGACGCGCGGGAGCGGGAGGCGCTGCTGGAGGACGGGGCGCGCGGCGCGGAGGCCAAGGCGGACATGATCGCCTCCGCCACCCAGCGGGTCATCGAACAGGAATTGGCCAAGGATCCGGCGTTCTACGGGAAATTCTCCCGCCTGATCCAGGAGTCCCTGGACAAGATCCACAGTGGCCGGGTGGCGGCGATTGAGGAGCTGCCGAAACTGGACGATTACGCCCGCAAGGTGGCCACCCGTACCGACGAGGGTCTGCCGGAGGTGCTGGAGACCGCCGACATGGGGCGGAGGTATTTCGGGGTGGTCAAGGAGGATTTGGCCCCCTACGCGGCGGACCCGGACGCCTCCGCCCATGTGGCGCTGGAGATTCAGAAGCGGCTGGCGGAGCACCGGATCCGGGATTTCCGCGACAATCCCGATGCGCTCAACCGCATGCGCAACGAGATCGACGACATCTTTTTTGAGATGCGGGAGTCCCTGGGGGTGGAGATTCCCTTGGAGTTGCAGGACAAACTGATCGACCAGTGCATTGAAATCACCATCGCCAATGAAGACTGAGGTGTTGCGGTACGGGGAACGGGAGATTTCCTACACGCTGGAGCGGACGGCGCGCAAACGGCTGCGCATCGTGGTGCGCCCCGATCTGAGCGTTCGGGTCGCCGCGCCGTTGGAGGCGGAGGACGTGGAGGTCCAACGCGCGATGCGCGGCAAAGCGGCCTGGATCGCGCGGCAGATCGACGCCCTGGAGGCGTTTCATCCCTTGCCGACCCCGGGTCGGTATGTTTCCGGGGAGACGATTCGATATTTGGGGCGGCAATATCGCCTGAAGGTGGAGAAAGGAGACGCGTCCCCGGCGAAACTGCGGGACCGGTTTTTGTGGGTGCGGGTCGAGGATTCCGCCAACCGTTCCGCCGTGAAGGGCGCGGTGGACGCCTGGTTCCTGGCGCGCGCCCGTGACGTGTTCCATCGAAGCCTGGAGAGATGCATGGAGGTGGCGGCGCGGCAGGGCATCGATCCGCCACAGCTGGCGATCCGGTCGATGCGGACGCGATGGGGAAGCTGTTCCGCCTCGGGGAGGATCACATTGAATCTCAAGCTGGTGCAGACCCCCGCCCACTGCGTGGAATACGTGCTGATGCACGAACTCTGCCACCTTCGCCACCATGATCATTCCCGGGCGTTTTACCGGTTGCTCACCACCTGCATGCCGGACTGGGAGCAACGCAAAGCCGTCTTGCGGTCATGGACGGTCTGACGGTATCCCAATCCTCCGCGCCGGAGGAGAAAATCGCGTTGTTCCGATCTCTGTTTCGAGGACGGGAGGATGTGTTCGCGCGGCGGTTCGAGAGTCGGAAAACGAGCCGGGCGGGGTATGCGCCGGCGTGTCGGAACGAGTGGGTGGGTGGGATTTGCGAAAAGCCGCGGATCAAGTGTGCGGACTGCCGGAACCGGGCGTTTATTCCGGTGGGAGAGGAGGAGGTTCGTGCGCACCTGACGGGAAGTGATGCACGGGGGAAACCGTTTGTGATGGGTGTTTATCCCATGCTGGAGGACGAGACCTGTTGGTTTTTGGCGCTGGATCTCGATGGGAAGGGGTGGAGGGAGGACGCGCGTGCTCTGCTGGGCGGCTGCCGCAGGATGGATGTGCCCGCCGCGTTGGAGCGCTCCCGCTCCGGCAATGGCGGGCATGTGTGGATCTTCTTCGAGGAGCCGCTGCCCGCGTCGCTGGCCCGGAAATTGGGATCGAGTTTGCTGACCGCGGCGATGAACGAGCGTCCGGATCTGGGGTTCAACTCCTATGACCGGCTGTTTCCCAATCAGGACACGCTGCCCCGAGGCGGGTTCGGCAATCTGATTGCGCTTCCTTTGCAGGGAGAGGCCCGGAAGCAGGGAAACAGCGTGTTTCTCGACGAGGCGTTTCAACCCCACGAAGACCCATGGGCGTTCCTCTCGTCCATCCGCAAAATGGACCGGACTGCGGTGGAAGAACAGGTGGGGCGGGCGGAACGGGAAGGGTCGGTGCTGGGCGTTCGTCTGGTACCGGACGAGGCCTTCGCCCTAGAGCCCTGGAAAGCTCCACCGTCACGCCGCGCGGAGCCTCCGGTGACGGGCGCCCTGCCGGAGCGGATCGATTTCGTGCTCTCCGACCAGATTTACCTGCCCCGGGAGGTGATGACCCCATCGTTGCGGAATCGTCTGCTGCGTCTGGCCGCGTTCCAGAATCCGGAATTCTACAAGGCCCAGGCCATGCGGCTGCCCACCTATGAGAAGCCGCGCATTATCGCCTGCGCCGAAGAGTTCGAGTCGCATCTGGCGTTGCCGAGTGGTTGCCTGGAAGACATGATCTCGTTGTTCCGTTCCCTGGGAATCCGGTACCGGCGCAAGGACAAAAGGATTCGGGGTTCTGAACTGAAACTGACGTTTCGGGGCGTCCTGCGGGAGGACCAGCGTCAGGCGGCGGAAGCGTTGACGCGGCACGACACGGGGGTGCTTTCCGCGACGACCGCTTTCGGGAAAACCGTGCTGGCGGCGTGGATGATCTCCGAACGGGGCGTGAATACCTTGGTGCTGGTGCATCGCCGTCAACTGATGGATCAATGGGTGGAGCGACTGGAGGAGTTTCTGGATCTTGAAGCCCGCGAGATCGGCCGCCTGGGTGGAGGACGCCGGAAGCTCAAGGGCAAGGTGGACATCGCCCTCTTGCAGAGCGTGGTGCGGAAGGGGGTGGTGGACGACCGGGTCGCGGAGTACGGCCATGTGATCGTGGACGAGTGTCACCATGTGTCGGCGAGGAATTTCGAACTCGCGGTGCGTCGGGCCAAAGCGAAATATGTGCTGGGTTTGTCGGCCACGGTCACCCGCAAAGACGGGCATCATCCGATCGTGTTCATGCAGTGCGGTCCGGTCCGCCATCGAGTGGAGGCCACGACACATGCCGGCACAGCCTCCTTGATCCGGCAGGTGTTGGTGCGGCCCACCCGGTTTCAGCTTTCTCCGGAAGAGGAGAAGTTGGGGGCGGTTGACTTCACTCGACTAATGGAAATCCTTATGTTCGACGCGTCGAGAAACCAGACGATCTGTGCCGACGTGCGGAGCGCGGTGGAGGAGGGTGGATCCTGCATCGTGCTGACCGAACGAACGGAACACGTGGAGATGCTGGCCGCAAGCTTGCGCGAGTTGGGGTTGGAGGTGGTGGCGATTCGCGGCGGCATGGCCAAAAAGGTTCTGCGGGAGGAGTTGGAAACCCTGCGGGCTTCCCGGTCCATCGTGCTGGTGGCGACGGGACGTTTTGTGGGAGAAGGGTTCGACCACTCCCGGCTGGACAGCCTGTTTCTGGCCATGCCGGTTTCCTGGAAGGGGATCGTGGCGCAGTATGTGGGTCGGCTGCACCGTACAGATGAGGGAAAAGACAAGGTCCGGGTGTACGATTACGCCGACTTGAACGTACCGATGCTCGGACGGATGTTCGACAAGCGTTGCAAGGAGTATGAACGGCTTGGATACACGATTCTGCTCCCCGCCTCCGCCCTGCCTGGATGGCCGACCGAGGTGCCGTTGCCGGTGGACGCCGGGTGGAAGCGGCGTTATTCGGCGAGTGTGCAACGATTGGTTCGGGATGGAGTGGATATTCCGCTGGCCGAACTGTTTGTGGACGTGACGGAGCAGATCGACGTGGGGAACGCACAGGGGGAGGATCGGGCCCGAAGCGCCAGCGAGGCGTTTCTGTATCGGCGGTTGCAGAGTTTGGACACGACCCGAGATCGCTTCGAGTTGAATGTGAAACTCCCGATTGCTTTTGCCGGAAGGGGGAGCATGGAAGTGGATTTCCTATGCCGGGAAAGGAAGTTGGTGGTGGAGTTGGACGGTCCCCATCATTTTCAGGAACCTGAGTCGTACCGACGCGACCGAATGAAAGACGCTCGGCTTCAAGAGCGGGGATATCATGTCCTTCGTTTTTTGAGTCAGGATCTCGGAGGGCACTTGAATCATGTGCTGGATGAAATCCTTCGGGCTTGTCCACATGGAGGATAACATCTCCGCGAAAGGGGATTAAAACCGGCTGATGTCGCGTCCGAAGAGGCCGGTGAGGCACCAGTCGACGGCGACGAGGATTTTGTTTTTCACGCTGACGAGTTTGGTGAGGTAGACGGAGCGCCAGAAGAGCCAGGCTTTGCGGCCGGTGACCTGGGCGTGGGGGAGATCGGCCAGGGCGCGGTGTCCCCCGACGTAGGCGAGCATGCCTTTGCTTTTGAAGTGGAGGGGCTTGAGTTTTTTGCTTTTCGCCTCCCGGTTGAAGCGGTCGGCGAGGTATTTTCCCTCCTGTTCGGCCACCTGGGCGGTGGCGGGGAGGGCGCGGTCCCGGTGTTGGGCGGTGTCGCCGAGGGCGAAGAGTTCCGGATGGTCGACCACCTGGCAGTGGGCGTCGGTTTGTAGCATGCCCTTGTCGCTTTTGGGAAGGTCGCAATCGCGAATCAGGGGGCGGGGGGCGATGCCGGTGGACCAGACGACGAGGCCGCAGTCGACGGTTTCACCGGAGGCGAGGGTGATTCGGTTGCGCTCCACTTTTTCTGCCGGCGATTCGGTGTGGACGGTGATGCCCTCGCGGTGGAAGCGGCGCAGGGCGTAGTCCTGCAACTCCTGATCGAAGGACGGGAGGATTTCGTCCATCGCCTCCAGCACGGTGATGGTCACCTCCTTTATTTCCTCGGGGTACCATCGTCCGGCGTCTTTCAGAAAGTCGTGCAATTCGGCCGCGAATTCGATGCCGGTGGGTCCGCCGCCCACGATGACCCAGTGGAGGAGTCGTTGGCGCTCTTCTTTGGAAACGCCGGGAACCGCGGCGCGCTCCAGGCAGCCGGTGACGTTTTGGCGGATGGCGCGGGCGTCGCTCAGTTCTTTAAGAAAGTGGGTGTGTTCCTCCACGCCGGGAATGCCGAAGGTGTTGTTCTCGCCGCCCACGGCGATCACGAGACGGTCGTATTCGAGGGAGAAAGTGGTGTCGTCCAGCGGGTTTTGACAATGAACCGTCTTGGCCTCCGCGTCAATGGAGGTGCAGGTTCCAAGAGAGAACGCGAGGTCTTTGCGGGCGCCGCGCAGGGGTTCGATGATGCTGCGGAATCCGACGGACCCGACCGTCGTGCCGGTGAGCAGAGGGGTGAACAGAAAATGGTTGCGCGGGCTGACGGCGGTGACGCGATAGGCCTTGGTGTCGATCTTCCGCAGAAACCGGAAAGCCGCGAAACCCGCGCCCAGCACCACGACATGCGGGCGGGATGAGGATTCGGTTGAGTTGGACATGGGTTACCCTATCGGGAAACCGGAGAATGAAAAGCGGGAGGTGGTCGCGGAAACTACGGAGTGGTGGTTTGGGTTTCTCGCGAAGTTCCATCCTTTTGACACGCTCTGGGTCGGCCCGGGCACACCGAGGGGTATTGAGTTTTTGTGAATTCTTGAACCCTGAAGCACACTTGTATGCAGCGGGTGTGGAACATGGGGTATGACTGACTAACCAGGCAGGATACCGACTGGCTTGGGCGGGAGGCCCCGTCAGTTTTCCTCCTTGTCGAGGGTTCCATTGTAGGCGATGAGCAGGTTGCCCGAGGAATCAACCAGGCCCAGTGGCTTGGTCAGCCAGGCGTGCAGGACGGCGGAGACCTCGGTTCCTGGATTGTCTCCGGTTCCCTCCATGAGTTCCAGCAGGTTGTTGGGTTTGTTTTCAGTCGCATTTCCGTCGGGAGGGGAGAGGACGAGGGGGGCCTCCGTGGACACTCCGGCGCTTCCTTGTTCCCGGCCCGTGTGTATTTGGATTCTGACCGGGTTCTCCCTGGTATAGTGTGGATGCAAAAACCGTGTCTGGTGTTGGATGGCCACCCCTTGTTGGAAGGGGAGGAACTCCAAGTGAAAGACGCCTTTTTCTCCGGCCAGCGCGAGGCGGCGCGCCTCTTCGAGTAGCCGATTGATCAGGTCGAAATCCACCGCGTCGCCGGGCTGGATGGTGGAGAGCACGGGATTCTTCTCGGGGGAGACCACGGTGCTGACGAGGGTTCGGTGGGGGATCAAGGCCTTCCTGACCTCGGTGGGAAGGAGGGGCGTGTCCTCCTCCACCTGGTCGACGATGAACCACCGTTCGGCCAAGGTCGCGGATTGGAGGAGTTCGACGGTCTTCGCGGGGTTCTCTCCTTTTAAGAGGTGGAGAATTTCGGTTTGTCGGGTTTCGGGCAGGCTATCCGCCTTGGGGATTTCATCCACCCAGTCTCCGGAGGGATCCCGTAGGGCGGCGCGCCCCCAGGCCAGGACCTGCTCGTGGATGGGGCCTTCCAACGGGCCGTTGGTCAGGTAATAGAACCAGCCGGCGTCCTCCCGATCCTCCTGTCGGGCCAACGCGTGGTAGATCAGTTGAATCGAAATGTATTTCGCGAGCAAGTGACTTTCCGCCTTGTCGTCGGGTTGAAGGAAAGGCTCCCACAGCGCCGTGTCCCAGGTGGCGATGGTCGCGTCGGTCGTGGAGTCGGCGGGGTCCTCCGGTTCCAACTCGGGCTCGAGGTAGAATTTCAGTTGGTCCCGGTGGCCGCGGGTGGTGTATTGATCCACGGCGGATGCGCCTCCCATGGACTGAATCCGGGAAAACAGGTTGAAGAGGTGAAGCGACACGCCCACGGGCTGTTCGTTTATCTTTTTCGCGAAGAGGCCCTGGATTTCGGTTTCCGGGGTATGCTTCACGGCCTCGAGGACGTTCATCATTCCGAGGTTGTTGCTGGGATCGTCGGCCTCGATCCAGGCGTCGAGTTGGGTGGAAAGGTCGGGAGGGGGCTCGTTTTCGGGTTGTTCGTCGAGGGCCAGGTCGATTTTTTTGAGCAGTTCCTGTTGGCGGGTTTTGTCTCCGTAGAGGCCGAGGTCGTTGGGGTCGTGTTGCGGGATCATCTCCTTCATCTCGCGCAGGGCCGGTTTCGCCTCCTCCGGGCGGTGGGCGGCATATTCGAGCAACATGTCGGCCAATCGACGGACATGGCGTCCGGGTTGAGAGGCGAGCTGGAGAATCCGTTGCCGATGGGAGGCGTCGGGGCTGCTGAGCAGGGTATAGACGGCCTCTTCGGGGAGGTTGTATTCGTTGCGGCGGTCCAGGTAGAGCTGGGCCAACTGGAAGCGGTCCATGTCTTTGATCAGGGAATGAAAAATCTGGAGATCTCCCGCGAGGGTTTGGGCGTCGCGGCCATGCCAATTGTCGTCGGCGGGGGCGAGGGGGTACAGAATGTCCCGGGCGAGGTCACGCATCAGGGTGGGCTCGGGGAGGACGGGTTGGTCATTCGAGGAGCGGGAGGTTTGATTGGGCTGGTATTGCCGGAGTCCACCCTCCATTTTTGGAAGAAACCGTGGATCCTCCAGCATCACCCGGAAGAGAGGGAGGGCCTTCGCGCCCAGAGCATGAATGGCATAGACGAGTTTCTTCGCCCCCTCCGATCCGGCGTCGCCCTCCGCGGCGGTTCGGATGTACCGGAGCCGCTGGTTCAAAAGGGAGTGGGGCTGCAGCAACCAGTTTTCGTGCCGAAAGGCGATTGCCAACGTGTACAGCGCCTCGGGATCGGCCACGAGTCGGGCATAGAGGTCCTTCTGTTCGGGGGTCAGCTCGACGCCTTCGATGGAGGGCAGGTCGGTGGGCGCCATGTCCATGGCCGTTTTCCACTCGGGCAGTTTTTCTTTCAGTTGTGGGGACGAGATCCAGTAGCGGCCTCGTTCCTCCAGCAATTGCTCGGCCGCGGCGAGGAGGGCGGCGGGGTTCCGGTTCTGTTCAAACGTGTCCAGCAGGTCCTGATACGCGGAGTCTGCGATGGCGCTGAGGCCCGCGAAGAGGGCTTTCTTTTTACCGAGATGTTCGAAGAGGTAGGCGGCGAGCTGGTTGGCCTTGTCTTCGTGGCCCCATGCGTGCAGGCGCACGGCGAAGAGCATGAGTTCGCCCGGGCGTTCGAGGAGGCGTCGGCGCTTGTATCGGTTCGACCGGTCGTCGGTTCGCAGGGTTTCGAAGGCCTCCCGCAATTCGGGTAGGGGGTCGACTTCCTGCGCGACCACATGGTAATCGCTTGGATTTCCCCGCATGTTCCAGCCGCCTTTGGACGGTTCGAGGACGAGGACGTCTTCGGTGAAGCTCCGGGTGGGGGTGACGACGACCTTGGCGCCCTCGGCGTTGAGGCCGGCCCAGGCATTCGGAGGAAACTCATTGCTTGAGTGGGAGACTTGTGCGCCGTTTCGGAAGAGGATGCGCACGGGGACGGGGTCGGCGGGCAGGGGAGGCAGTTGTTTGCGAAAAACGGCGAAACCGGCGGAATTGTCCGGGGCGTCGGCGACCAGCACCGGAAAGGGAGCTTCCTTCGGTTCGGGTTGGGCGTAAGAGAATGTCGAAACTCCTCCGGCCAGAATTGCGGCGAATAGATGGAACACGGGGCGGCAATGCATGGCGTCTCCTTCATATGATGGTTGGTCTGAAACAGCGCTCCTATGCAAACACAAGACGTCGGCAATATCACTTCTTTTTTTCAACCACGGATTTGGCACGGGTGTGTGGGTCGTGCGCGGGGAGAATTTTTTGGATTCCAGATTTTGTGAAGCGTGACGGGAAGCGGGCTTCGGGGCAACACCGATCAAAAAAGTCGTATTTAGGCTTTTGACTTTCGGAGATTGTGCTTCATATAGTTCGCGCACGAACGTTTGTATGTTGAAACTTGGAAAAAAAGCCCAGTACGCCCTCGTGGCATTGCTTCACCTGGACCGGGTCGATCCCGGCGCGCGGGTGAGCACGCACGACCTGTCGGTGCAGTACGACATCCCGGAACCGCATTTGGGCAAGGTGCTGCAGAAGCTGTCCCGCGCGGGGTTGCTGAACGCGGTGAAGGGGGTGCAGGGCGGCTACGAGCTGGAACGGCCGTTGGAGGAGCTTCGGCTGGGAGAGTTGATGACGGCGCTGGAACCGGAGGCCGCATGGCCGACGGGTCCCGACCACACGGTGCTCGACGTGTTTCCCTCCTGCTATGTGCAGGGGCTGGCCCGGGAAGTGGAGCGCAAGGCGATCGGGCAGTTGCACGAGATGCCGTTGTACGATTTGCTGGATGAAATGCACACCCCCGAAGCGCCCCGCTTCACCCTGGAGATGAGCTCATGACGGACGACCCTTTGACCGTGGACCGGTTGCGTGACGCGTTGCGGAACGTGATCGACCCGGAAATTCAATACAACATTCTGGACCTGGGCCTGATTTACGACGTCAAGCTGCAGGAGGACCAGACGGCCTCGGTGGAAATGACCCTCACCTCCCCGGCCTGTCCGTTCGGTCCGATGATCGTGCACGACGTGCGCGAGTCCTGCCTGTCGGTGGGCGCGGAAGACGTGCAGATCGATCTGGTCTGGCAACCGCCCTGGAGTCCCGACAAGATGAGCGACGAGGCGAAACTCGATCTCGGGTTCGACCTGTAGGAGTCAGAAGTCAATGGTCATGAGTCATTTGTCATGTGTTTCGAGTCATTCGCAATGGACGCTCCCAATGACCCCGCCTCCGGCGGGCAAGCACTGACCACTGACTACTGACAAATACCTTTTGACCCATTCTTATCCCCAACCCTCAACCACCCACACAAAACATTATGGCCTATTTGGAAATCAAGAATCTGCATGCCGGCATCGGCGACACCGAAATCCTCAAGGGAGTGAACCTGGAGGTCAACAAAGGCGAGGTGCACGCGCTGATGGGACCGAACGGTTCCGGCAAGAGCACCCTGTCCAGCGTGATCATGGGGCATCCCGACTATGAAGTGACCGAAGGCGACATCCTGCTGGACGGTGAAAGCGTATTGGAGATGGATCCGGACGAGCGGGCGTTGGCCGGCTTGTTCCTGTGCTTCCAGTATCCGGTCGCCATTCCCGGCGTGAGCATCTCGAATTTCATGAAGAAGGCGATGGACGCGCGCCATCCCGAGGGCAAGGCGCCCGCGGGTCCCTTCCTCAAGGAAATGCGGGAAAACATGAAGTACCTTGACATGGATCCCTCCTTCGCCAACCGCGGCCTGAACGAAGGCTTTTCCGGCGGCGAAAAGAAGCGGATGGAAATCCTGCAGATGATGATGTTCAAGCCGTCGATGGCGATCATGGACGAGACGGACTCCGGTCTGGACATCGACGCCCTGCAGATCGTGTCCAAGGGCGTGAACAAACTGCGCGGTCCGGATCTCGGCCTGCTGGTCATCACCCACTACGAACGCATCCTCAACTACATCCAGCCCGACCACCTGCACATTCTGCTGAACGGCAAGGTGGCCAAGTCCGGCGGCCCCGAACTGGTGAAGGAACTGGAGGAGAAAGGATACGACTGGGTGCGCGAGGAAGAAGCGCCCGCCCCCGCCTGATCCTTGCGAACCAAGGGTTCCCCGAATCCACGCAAACGATGAAACCACTGATGGCACTGATGTTCACTGATTTTCTTTTGGACGGACCCCCCAAACCGGATGCAACGCATCTGGTGTTCATCAGTGGAATTTAACACCGAAGGAGCACTCCATGCCCGATTTTGACACAGACAGTAAACTGGTGCAGGACTACAAGTACGGGTTCTACACCGATATTGAACAGGACACCATTCCCAAGGGCCTGAACGAGGAGGTCATCACCATGATCTCCGCGAAAAAGGAAGAGCCCGTGTGGATGCTGGAATGGCGCCTCAAGGCGTTCCGCCGCTGGCAGAAAATGAAGAGCCCCCGCTGGGCGTATCTGGATTACCCGGAAATCGATTTCCAGGACATCCACTACTATTCCGCGCCCAAGCAGCCGGTGGACAGCTCCGAGCTGGACCCGGAACTGCAGAAAACCTTTGAACGCCTCGGCATCCCGCTGAACGAGCGGGACGCGCTTTCCGGCGTGGCGATGGACGTGGTGTTCGACTCCGTGTCCGTGGGCACCACCCACCAGGAGATGCTGGAGGAGCAGGGAATTATCTTCTGCAGCATCTCGGAGGCGATCCGCGAGCATCCGGAGCTGGTGAAACAGTATCTGGGCACCGTGGTGCCGCCGGGGGACAACTACTACGCGGCGCTCAACTCGGCGGTCTTCACGGATGGCTCTTTCTGCTACATTCCGAAAGGCGTGAAGTGTCCGGTGGAGTTGTCCACCTATTTCCGCATCAACGCGGCCGACACGGGTCAGTTCGAGCGCACGTTGATCGTGTGCGACGACGACGCGACCTGCTCCTATCTAGAGGGCTGCACGGCCCCGCAGCGGGACACCAACCAGCTCCACGCGGCCGTGGTGGAAATCGTGGCGCTGGAGAACGCCGAGGTGAAATACTCCACGGTGCAGAACTGGTACGCCGGCGACGAGAAGGGCAAGGGCGGGATCTACAACTTCGTGACCAAGCGCGGGCACTGCCGGGGCAATCGGAGCAAGATTTCCTGGACCCAGGTCGAAGTCGGCGCCGCCATCACTTGGAAGTATCCCAGCTGCGTGCTGGAGGGCGATTACAGCTCCGGCGAGTTCTACAGCGTGGCCTTCACGAACAACAAGATGCAGGCGGACACCGGCACCAAGATGATCCACGTGGGCAAGAACACCACCAGCACCATCGTGTCCAAGGGGATCTCCGCCGGCGAGTCGAGCAACAACTACCGCGGTCTGGTGCAGGTGTTGCCCGGAGCGAAACACGCCCGGAACCACTCCGCCTGCGATTCGCTGCTGATCGGCCGCCAGTGCAGCGCCAATACGTTCCCCTACATCGAATCCGAGGACGACACCTCGGCGCTGGCGCACGAGGCGACCACCTCGACCATCAGCGAAGAGCAGTTGTTCTATCTCAACAGCCGCGGAATTTCCGAAGAGGACGCCGCCTCCATGGTGGTGCGCGGCTTCTGCAAGGACGTGTTCAAACATCTTCCGCTCGAGTTCTCCGTGGAAGCGGTGAAACTCCTGGAAATCAAACTCGAAGGCAGCATCGGCTGACCCGGAGACGCTTTTTATGCCCACATTGAATCTACCTTTGACGACCGAACCGGCGATTCTGCCCGGTTTCGACGAGAACGTGCTGGAAACCGCGCGCAAGGGCGAACACGCCCTGCTGCAGGCTAAACGCACCGCCAGCTTCGAATCCTATGCGCACATTCCGAATCCGGAGGCGTACCACGAGGAATACCGCCGCCTGGATCCCAAGCTGTTCAAGTTCGGGAAATTCGAACGCCTGGAGCTCCCCCGCGAGGCGATCGCGTACGAGCCGGCGGAGGACGACGTCCACTACGACCTGGTGATCTCGGTTGGTCCGGACGGCTACGCCATCGAGGACCGCAACGGCATCACCGCCGACGACAAGGTGAACGTGTTGCCGCTCCACGAGGCGGCCCAGGAACACACCACCCTGGTGGAACAGGCTTTGGGCTCCGCGATGGTGGAGGAGGAACAGCGCAAGTTCCTCGATCTCAACGGCGCGTTCTGGAACGTCGGCTTTTTCATCTACGTCAAAAAAGGCGTGAATCTACCCGGCGGCATTTTGATCCGGTACCGCAACGACCGCGCCGACAGCGCGTTGGTGCCGCGATTGCTGGTGGTGGCCGAATCGCAGGCCAGCTTTTCGATCGCCGAACAGTTTGTGTCTCCCGACGGGGTGCCGACCCTGTGCATCAGTGGACGCGAGTTCCTGTTGGACGCGGCGGCCGACGTGAAGCTGGTGTCCCACCAGGGGTGGGGCAACAAGGGCATTCACATCGGCGAGGACTGGGCGCGGGTGAAACGCGACGCGCGGGTCAACCTGTTCTCCATGACCCTCGGCGGAAAGGTCAGCAAAATGACCGTCGGCTGCGACGTGTGCGAATCGAACGCCAACGCCTACCTCGGCGGGGTGTTTTTCGCCGACCGCAAGCAGCACTTCGATCAAAAGACGCTGCAGTACCATTCGTCCCCGGACACCTATTCGAACATGCTCTACAAGGGCGCGGTGAAGGACAAGGGCTACTCCGTGTACCAAGGGATTATCCGCGCGTTGAAAAACTGCGTGGGGGTGGATTCCTACCAGACGAACAACAATCTGGTGCTCGATCCCACGGCGCGGGCGGACTCGATTCCCAGTCTGATCATCGACGCGGACGAACTCGCCTGCAGCCATGGCGCGACCTTCGGCAATCTGGACGAGGAGCAGCTGTACTATCTGCGCTCCCGCGGCATTCCCGAGGGCGAGGCGCGGCGGATGCTGGTGCTAGGGTTCTTTGACGAGGTGATCGATCGGATTCCGTTCGAATCGTTGCGAGACCACCTGCACGACGCCATCGCCGACAAGCTCGGCGCCCGGGTCTAAGACTCGGTGTCCGCCGGGCGGGCAAGGCGTTGAGACACAAATACGTTATATTTTATAGCCACAAGAAGGCGCGAAAAGACACGAAGATTTTTCGGGTTGTTCCGAAAGGGTTTCGTGATGTTTCGCGCTTTTTTTGTGGCTGAACTACCCGGTGCCTCCGAAGCGGTCTCCGCGTTCCGGCGGCTCTGCGGGAGACGGATGCTCAGGGGAGCATGGAAAGAGTGGCAAAAAAATTGACGGCAAAAAGATGTTGAATCCAGACCTTTTTTCGGGCCTTCGCCGAGGGGAGGGCGTCTTCGAGCAGGAAAAGAAAGCTTGTTATGTTTTTGGGAATGGGGTGGTCTCCTCTAGAGAATGTTTCAATGCCGAACAGACACACGACATCTCAGTTTGACGCCGCCTTACTTCGTCCCGTTGTCTCACAGGGAGAAGAGCCGTGGGCGTTCGTGGTGTTGCCGAAGCGGGTGAGCGACACCCTGCCCCGCCGGGGAAGAACGACGGTGGAGGGGAGTCTGAACGCTCAGCCTTTTCAGGCGACGCTCGAGCCGGATGGGCGGTTAAGCCATTGGCTTCGGGTGAAACGTGAATGGATGGATGCCGCCGGGGTGGATGTCGGAGACGTGGTTCACTTCGAGATCGTGTCGGTGGAGAAGGAGCCGGAGCCGGATGTGCCCTCCGACTTCCGGGAGGCGTTGGAAGGCGATCCCGAGGCCCGGGCCGTGTGGGAAAAAGCGACGGCTCTGGCCCATGTGGACTGGATTCATTGGATTACCTCCGCCAAGCAGGCGAAAACGCGGGAAAAACGCATCCGCGGGGCCTGTGAGATGTTGGCTTCCGGGAAGCGGCGGGTGTGTTGTTTTGATCCATCGGGGTATTACAGCAAGGCGTTCGGAGCCCCCGAAGCGGCGAAGTAGGAAGCCGGTTCAACCGATCGGTAGGTTCCCGTTCATCTCCGCCCCCCGTGGGTGCGTGTGGGATCAGGGTTCGGGGGGGAGCATGAACATGTCGCCGGTGTCGGAGATCCATTGGCCGAGGCGGTCGCGGAGGCGGCGGTGTTCTTCGCGGTAGACCGAGTTGAAGGCGTGGTTGACCTGCTCGTAGGGATCCTCGTTGAGGTTGTGGAGCATGAGGGGTTGTCCGGCTACGCAGACGTATTTCCAGCCGTCGCGGGTGACGACGCCTCGCCAGGGGACGTTGAGGCTGTGGCCGTGTCCGGTGGGTTCGACCAGCTGAAGGTAGGCGCTGTCGGGTTCGGATCCGGATAGATTGTCTCCGAGGCGGTAGGGGGACCAGTCGGTGCCCTCCATCCAGTCGGGCACGGGGAGACCGCAGAGGCCGAGGGAGGTGGGGCCGTAATCGACGTGGTTCATGGGGATGTCGCAGTCGCCGGTGCGTCCGAAATACTGGTTGGCGGGTCCGCCGATGAAACAAGGGACGCGAATGGCTTCCTCCCAAGGCGAGGTTTTGCGGAACTGGCCGTGGGAGCCGTGCATGTCGCCGTGGTCGGAGAAAAAGAGGATGTGGGTGTCGTCGTCCATGTTCGCGTCGCGCAGGAATTGCCGGATGCGGCCGAGATTCCAGTCGAGGTTCTCGATCATGGCGTAGTAACCGGCGAGTTCGCGGGAGGCGAAGTCGCGGATGCGGGGGATGTCGGGCACGTTGGGACGGAACTGGATATTGGCGGGGGTGTGTCCGCGCATCCATTCCTCCGGGGCGTAGTAGGGATCGTGCGGGGGTTGCACGCTGAGCACGGCGAAGAAGGGGTCGCTTCCGTCGGCGTCCCATTCGCGTTCCTTGTGGCGTTCCGTCAGGTAGTCGAGGAACCGGTCGGTCAGGGCGTTGGTTTCGAAGGTGGGCAGACGTTCGTGCGGAATTTCATGGTCGCCGGAATGTCCGTGGACCCAGGTGTCCCACTGGGAGTTGTTGTTTTCGAATCCGAGCCAGTCCTGGAAGCCGCCGCGCCGTTCCCGGGGCACGGTGTGGTGCACGCCGCGCCCGTTCTCCTCTTTGTAGCCGTCGACGTGCCATTTTCCGAAATAGGCGGTGCGGTAGCCATGTTCGTTGAAGGCCGTGGCGACGGTGGGCAGGTTGGGATCCATTTGCCGTTCGTGTCCCGGCACGGCGCGGTGCGGGTAGCGGCTGGTGAGGAGGGATCCCCGGAAGGGGCAGCAGAGCGGACATCCACCCACGGCCTGGCGCATCCAGAGTCCCTCCTGCGCCATGCGGTCGACGTTTGGCGTGGACAGGTTGGGGTCGCCGGCGCAGGAGAGGGCCTGTCCCCGATGTTGGTCCCCGAAAATCCAGATGACATTGGGTCGTTTTTGGGTGTCGCTCATTTTTATTCCTTCAATCGCGTTTCACGATGGATATCGGTTCGATGGAGTGGGATCAAGTCGCATCGGCCACCACGTTGGCCAAGGCCGCCCATTCCTCCAACGTAAGGGTTTCGGGTCGGCGGGTCGGGTCGAGGGGAGGTTCCGCGTTGGCCGCGCCGAAATCGCGCAAAATACGTTTCAACTGTTTGCGGCGGCGGGTGAACGCGAACCGGACGAGGCGTTCGAAAACCGAAAAGTCGCGCAGGGTCGCGGGCGGGTGTTCGCGGCGTTCCAGATGCACCACGGCGCTGCCCACGCGGGGCGGGGGCAGGAAGCAGCCGGCGGCGACGTTGCGAACGCGGCGGGCGGTGAAGGTCCAGCCCATGCGCACGGAGAGGAGGCCGTAGGTTTCGGTGCCGGGCGCGGCCAGGAGACGGTCGGCCACGTCGTCCTGCACCATGACGGTCACGGACAGCGGAGCCGCGGCGGGGTCGGCGAGGTCGTAGAGCACCCGGCTGCCGACGGAATAGGGCAAATTGGAGATGACCCGGGCGGGGCCGGGGTGGAGTAGCTCCGGCCAGTCGCATTCGGTGGCGTCGCCTTGGAGGAGGGTGAGGTTCCGAATGTCGGAAAAGCGGTGGCGGAGGTGTTCCGAGAGTCGGAAGTCGAGTTCGACGGCGGTGACGTGGTTGGCGCGCCGGAGAAGGCCCTCGGTCATGACGCCGAGGCCGGGGCCGACTTCGACAGCGTGGTCGTCGGGACCGACGCCGGAGGCGTCGAGGATGAGGTCGCGGAGGTTGGCGTCGACCAGGAAGTTCTGTCCGAGGCTTTTGCCGGGGGTGAAGTCGATGGCGCGCAGGTAGGCGCGCACGTCGCTCGGGCGGGTCAGGTTGACGTCGGTGGCGTCCATGGATTGGGCTGGGCGGCCATGGCGGCGGCGGTGCGCACGGCTTCGATGAGGCTGGTGGGTCGGGCGAGGTGTTTGCCGGCGATGGCGAAGGCGGTGCCGTGGTCGGGGGAGGTGCGGATGATGGGCAGGCCGAGGGTGATGTTGACGCCCTCGTCGAAGGCCCAGAGTTTGAGGGGGCCGAGGCCCTGGTCGTGGTAGAGGGCGACGATGGCGTCGAAGTCTCCCTGGACGGCCTCGTGGAAGACGGTGTCGCCGGGGCGGGGGCCGGAGACGGGTTTGCCTTCGGCGCGCATGCGGTCGATCAGCGGGGCGATCCACTCGACTTCCTCGTCGCCGATGGCGCCGCCGTCGCCGGCGTGGGGGTTGAGGCCGCA
>Ga0194138_10000070_pt1 | contig 50900 bp, 46 predicted proteins | sample TARM_MetaG_T2_14_FD_134022 | JGI IMG/M metagenome (GOLD analysis project Ga0194138, IMG submission 134022) | Freshwater microbial communities from Pennsylvania, USA, analyzing microbe dynamics in response to fracking - TARM_MetaG_T2_14 (version 2) | ecosystem: Environmental > Aquatic >...
ATAAAACAGCTCCTTTTTATTACATACTACCTGCTTATTATACCAAGAGTTTCAAAGAAAAGAAATGCATCTTCCCTGTTGACGCGAACACCTGTTTCTATTATACTAAAAAAGAACAAAGGTTCGTAGTGCATCATCACTATCTGACAGGACCATCTTCCCATGGACTGTCCCGGCTGAAAAGAAGACTCTTCTTTTCCCATCATATCATCTTACAACCCCATAACTAGGGGGTTTTTTTTGTCCTTTTTTCACTAAGCTTCCAGCATGATGCAACAAATATCCCCCTTGTATGTCTCAAGAAATTCCTGGGCATGACACTTTCCCCTTGACTTCCTCCCAAAAGAAGCCTAGAATCATAGTTAATTTCAAAGGAATATGGCCATGATGAGAAAGAGTAGTTTTTACAAAGGTACCCAAAGAGAGTTTCCGTTTGGTGGAAGGAAATGGACCGGTAGAAATGAATACGTCTCTGAGCCAGGCACCGAAATGACAAAGAGTAGGCTGCCTCGGATGAAGCTGCACCCGTTATCGTGCTAGAGTATGTATGTACTCGATAAGTTTACCCAAGGCGACTTGGGTCATAAAGTAAGGTGGTACCATGGAGATCATTCAAGTCTTCATCCTTTCTTCTACAGATAGAAGAGGGGATGGAGGCTTTTTTTAGTCCATAGACTTTGAAAAGAATAACAACTATAGGAGGTTCTTATGCATAAGAACATGGAAGAAGCCCTTAGCTTCCTAGAAAAAGGGGCAGAAGAAATCATTGGCTGGGAGGAGCTCGTAGAAAAGATCGCCTCCGGCAAAACCTTGAAGGTAAAACTTGGGTTAGACCCCAGCGCGCCAGACATTCATCTGGGTCACACGGTGGTCTTAAGAAAACTCAAAGCCTTCCAAGACCTGGGCCATGAAGTGCACATCATCATCGGAGACTTCACCGGTAGAATTGGAGACCCCTCAGGAAAATCCACCGCCCGAGTAGAGCTCAGCCGTGAGAAAGTTTTAGAAAACGCAAAAACCTATACGGATCAGATTTTTAGGATTCTAGACGAAAAGAAAACCACAGTGCATTTTAACAGCACTTGGCTGGAAAAGATGAATCTAGAGGAGATGCTACACCTCCTGAAAACCACCACCGTAGCAAGGATGCTGGAACGCGAAGATTTTAAAAACCGCTTTCTGGAGCATCAACCCATCAGTCTCCATGAGTTTCTCTATCCACTACTCCAAGGCTTTGACTCCATAGCCATGGAGGCAGATGTGGAACTTGGGGGTCGAGACCAAACCTTCAACCTGCTCATGGGAAGAACCCTACAAAAAGCCCGGGGCCTAACCCCTCAAACGGTGATGATGATGCCCCTTTTAGAGGGCCTGGATGGGGTTCAAAAAATGAGCAAAAGCCTGGGCAACTATGTGGGCATTCATGACGCGCCAGAAATCATGTTCCAAAAACTCATGACCCTCCCCGATCCCCTCATCTTAAAGTACTTCACTCTGGTCACAGATGCCCGTACAGAGGAGCTTCAGGAGCTTAAAAAGCGCTTAGACCAGGAAAATCCTCGGGAGGTGAAGCTTACGCTGGCCACCTTGGTCACCACCATGTACCATGATGAAGCCTTGGCCCATGAAGCCAAAGAAGCCTTCCTTAACCTCTTCACCCATAAAGAAGTCCCCAAGGATCTCCCAATCTTAAAGCTTCAAGAGGTTTCCTCCCTGCCCACCCTGCTCAAAGAAGCGGGTTTTCTCCCGAGCCAAAATGAATTCAAAAGGCTTTTACATCAACGGGGCGTAGCCATCAACGGTGAAAAAATAACGGTTATGGAAGAGTTGCCCGCAGAAGGCACCTTCCTCTTAACCCTGGGCAAAAGGACCCACCTTCGCGTTGTCCTGGAAGAAAACCTGAAATAACTTTTCAAGGGCCCATTCCTTTGCTAGAATAGAGCTATTATGAAGAATCCATAAAACCGGGAGGAAAACGCTATGGCGAAGAATCAGCCCATTGGTTTTTTCGACTCCGGTGTCGGTGGCATCAGTGTGTTGAAAAAAGCCATGGAGTTACTACCTCATGAACAGTTCATCTATTATGGGGATTCCAAACATGCCCCCTACGGAGACAAGGATGTGGAGACCATCAAGGCCCTCTCTTTCAGCGTCATGGAAGAGCTCCTTAAAAGGGGTGCAAAGGCCGTGGTGGTGGCTTGTAACACTGCCACCAGCGTGGCCATCGACGCTCTACGCGAGGCCTACAAAGACATCCCCATCATTGGCATTGAACCGGCTTTAAAGGTGGCCATCGATCATACCGCAACGGGGCACATTTTGGTTTTGGCAACCAAAAGAACGCTAAAGGAAAAAAAGTTCAACGATCTTCTCGACCGCTATAAAGCCACGCGCCCCATCAGCACCTTGGCCCTTCCTGGCCTTGTGGAAATCATCGAAGAGGGCCTGGAGGTGGAAGAGAGAAGCTATGCCTACCTACAAAAAGCCCTGGACTCCATCAAAGAGTCGCCCCAAGTGGTGGTTTTAGGGTGTACCCACTACCCCTTTGTCAAGCCTGCCTTAAGACGCATTTTCCCAAAGGATGTGGTCTTACTAGACGGCAGTGAAGGCACCGCGCGGCGCTTAAAAGAGGTGCTCAAAGAACGTGGGCTCTTATCCACCGAAATAGAAAAAGGCCAGGTGACCCTCTTAAACTCCAGCGACGCGCCCCATGTGCACACCTTGGCCAAGAGACTCTTAGGAGAAGACAGCGACAAAGTCTTATAACAGACAAAAAACAGCTAGAGCCCTTTTTCTCGGGTCTCCAGCTGTTTTCTTTCGGTCCACTTTTCCCTTTCCCCTTTTACTAAGAGGCCAAGGATTGTCCTTTTTTCATCCTTTGGGTCCTTATTCTAAAATGAAGAGGTTCAGTGCTTCATCCTTACTATACATGCCCAGTCTTTCCATCTCTAAGATGGCGAAGTTGTCAATGGACCGTTTGGTGGTGCTGCGAATTTTGCCATCAATTTTCTTCACCGCCTCCATGTTGCTTTCAGACACCTTCACGTCATAGCTACGGCCATTTTGTAGCTTGTAGTGGTAATTCAGGCGATTATTTTCACCCTCTTGATAGGTGCTGGCATGGACCTCTTGAACATCCATATAGGTGGCTTCCCTGGTGAAGAAGATGCTGCGGTCAATGATTCTTGTTTCCGTATAATCCACATACCGAAAGAAGCTGGTAAAGCCCACAAAGGCCACCACAATGCCTAAAAGTAGCGCGATGCCCTTTTGCTGCTTGGTGAGCTTGCCTCTTTTATGGAATAGGCTGGTGAAGGCTACATACACCAGGGCGAGACCTGCAATCATCAGCACAATGCCCACGGAGGGGATCAAAAAGCCTCCCTTGGGTTGGAATATTAAAGAGTCCTCTGCGCGAAAAATACTTCTTCTCAAGGTTTCTGCAAACAGGATGAAAATCAAAACCACTGCGCCGAGAATCCCCACCATCTGAACTTTTTTGGGTTTCTTAAAAGAGAAAGACTTCTCCTCTTTTTGCACCACCACTTGCTCTGGTTCCACCAGGTCTTTCTTCTCTTTGCCCTTTGGGGCCTCTTCCTTGGGGTCTTCTTTCTTCTGCACCTCTGGAAGATGGTCAAACTGCTCCTTGCCTAAGGTAATTTTTTCTCTAGGGTCTTTGGCATCTTTACTCATCACGATCCCTCCTCTACGGTAAATTTCTGCCCATGGATGCTTTATACACCGTGAGCCATTCTTCTGCATTCATTTTAATCTTTAGTGCATCCACGGCATTTTGGATGCGGTCTATTTTTCCTGAGCCCACGATGGGGAGAATTTTTCCAGGATGGCTGAGCAAGAAGGCATAGGCCAGGGTATCTAGCCTGGTTTCCCCGTACTTTTCGCCAATGTCCAGTAAGGCCTTTTGGACCTTCTGTACCCGTTCTCCATCTCCTCGAAAGAGATCTCCTCCTGCCAGGGGAGACCAAGCCATGGGATATAGACCACGGGTCATGAGGTGGTCCAAGGTGCCATCTTGGAAGACGTCTAGCTTCAGGGGAGAAATCTCCACTTGATTGGTCACCAAGGGGTAGTCTAGATAGGAGCTCAAAAGTTCAAATTGAGAAGATTTAAAGTTGGACACCCCAAAGTTTCTCACTTTCCCTGATTGATAGAGCTCCCGAAAAGCTTCACTGATTTCAGCAGGGTCCATGAAAGGAGACGGCCGATGAATGAGTAGAAGATCCAGGTAGTCTGTGCCCATGTTTTTTAAGGACCGCTCTGCGGACTTTATAATGTGCTTTCTAGATTGGTCATAATGATGGCTGGTATACTGCGGACGGTTTTCGCAAGGAAACACAATGCCACACTTGGTGACGATGGTGAGCTTTTCACGCAATCCTTTATTCAGTTTCAGGGCATCACCAAAGGCTTCTTCGCAGGAAAATCCTCCGTAGATATCTGCGGTGTCAATGGTAGATACGCCCAGCGCGAGCACTTCTTCGGTGAAAGCCAATAGTTCTTCCTTGGTCATTTTCCAATCCAGTAGGCGCCAATGGCCATGGATGATGCGATCCATGGTCAGGGTATCTGAAATTCTTACATGTTCCATGAGGTTCCCTCTCTTTCCATCTCTTTTCACCATTATATCCTGAATAGAAGACTCTTATCAATGAAATAGGGTTCTTCATGGAAAGTTTTAAATAGCGCCTCTAGGGTCTTTCCTTTGAATTTTCTACAAACAATGGATGAATTCATAAACCATCTATAGAAAAGACCTTCCTGTCATAGTATGATAAGACTGTAAAGGATTACCAGGAAAAGGATGTGTATACCATGGATGAAAAAAAGAAACGAGAAGAAGAGAAATACGATGAAGCCTCTGCACACTTTGAAGCAGAGAACATGAACAAGTATGACGACTTGGAACTGAAGGAAAAAAACTTGGTGATCCATGAGTTTGAAAAAGAATACGTGGATCCAGAAACCGGCGACGTGAAAAACGCCAAAGATCTTCCTGGCTACGATGAAGAAGAAGTGAAAAACAGAAGGCCAGATGATCTCCTGAAAAGCAAAGAAGACTAGAAAAATGGAGGCTTCCTCAAAAGAGGAGGCCTCCATTTTCATGGATTTCATCATGTTTTTAGAGACTGGTGATTTCTTTAAAGAGCTCCATGGCCGCATCTCTAGGACCACTCTTTTCTTTCCCTTCTACCCCCAGCTGGGTATAGATTTCCCCAACTTTAATATTGTAGGCAAAGAGGGCGTTGAAATATCGGTCCAGGAGAAGGTCTGTTTCTTCTTGCTTTTGGTAAGGCCCAAAGGGATTGGCAAAGTAGGATTCCACCAGCCCTTTTTCTTGGGTGGTGCCCTTGGCCATTCTCTTGCCGCTTCTAAAGACTTCCTTGGCTTCTTCCTTGTCCGTAAAGTAGCGTACGCCTGCTTCCCCTTCTTCTAACACTTTGTAATTGTTGGCGTAGAGGAACAGATCCACCTTATAACCGCGAACCACTTCTTTGTAGGTGGCCACCGGCATCACAAGCCTGGCATTGGTTTTGTCTGGGTTCATGAAGATGGATCGGTCAATTTCTTTAAAGGCATAGCCTTGGTCTAGATCATCCAGCCTCACAAAGGCGCCAATTTCTGTACCGTAGGCTATGATGGTCCCCTCCTCTTCTGTGAAGATCCCCATATCGTCAAAGACGATGGTCATATCGGAGATATGATCTTCCGAAAGGCTTCGAAGGGCTTCTAAGGACTCGGATTTTCCTGCCCCAGAATCTCCTAGAATCACCACATTGGCAGACTTCCCATTTTTCATGTTGATGTTCACCATGGCTCCGTGGATGGGTAGATGCCCTCTTTTGATGGCAATGAGATTATGTAGGGTCAAGCTCATTTTCTTCATATATCCAAAGTAATCTATATTTTCACTATAGGGCACAAAGCCCAACATGATGTCATTTTTCGCATCGTCATAGAACACATTGTCCATGGCCTGATCGCTGCTCTTGCCCCCGAATACATAGACGATGTCGGGCTTTCTTCCTGCATACTCTTCTTCTCTGGCCATCTCAAAGAGGTTGGACAAAGAGATGCCATGGGCCATGAGGTCTCTATGGAAGTAGAGAAAGGCCACAAGCTTGCCAATTTTTGCTGGATAGCAAAAGAAATGGTCCTTGTTTAAATAGGCATCTTCCATGGGGTTTTTTAGGGTTTCTTTGAAGAAGCCACTTCGGGTATTTTTCTTGGGATACGAGATGAAGGGAGAGTCCATGACGATGGCACTGATGAAGGGCACATCGCTGAGAATCTCATAGCCTCTGGGTAGTGGCCATAGGGTTTCTTGAAGAATCACCCCTGCATTGACCCCTGCAGGCACTTGACGAAACACATTGGGTTCATAGCCCAACACATTTTTTTCAATCTTTCTATAAAGCTCTAAAATAAGGTTTGTAAACTTATTGTTGGCTTCAATGAAGCTGGTTTGGGCAAGGCCTTCGGTGTTTCTTCTACTTTGGATCACCGAGTAGCGCTCCAAGCGTCTCCAGTAGGCATAGAAATCTTCCACCAGGGCCACAAACCAATCGGGATCCTCTAAGAAAGGTTTATAGTCTTCTCGAATCTTCATAACTTCCTTACCTTCAAAGATGGTGAGGAGTTTCATCACTTCTATGAACCGCTCTGACAATTGTGCCATGGTGGTTTCTTCATAGAAGTGCATCATGTGCTTATAGTTTTTGGTATTTCTTTTTTCAATGGAGGCCATATAGGCATCGGTGACCCGTCGAAAGGCATCGGCTTCTAAGATTTTTTCGATGGTATCACAGTATTTTGCCGAGAAATTGATCATGGCCTTGTTGTTACTCAGTGAAAATTCTTTTTTCATGGTACATCCCTTCTCTTTCGTCAAAAAATTATGTGGTTAAATTTCCTATGTTATACAGTATACATCATATATTCACACAATTCCCTTAAAAGTGTGTAAATTCGCAAAACATTCATCTTTCAGGGGATTTTTATGCTCCTTTCATGGACCTTTAATCTTTCCTTCTTACAATGAGACCATGAAAAAACTTGAGATGATTGTAATGAATAGGAAAAAACCATTGACCAAATCTATCCACAACAAGTGGCTCTTCGGTGTCCTGGGGGGCTTTTCGGAATATTTTAGTCTTGACCCTACTTTGGTGCGTGTGGGCTTTTTACTCCTGTCTCTTCTGCCAGGGCCTTCGGTGTTCTTCTATATCCTTTGTGCCATCATCATGCCCAAGGAAGAGCGCCCTTACGCCTAGCCCTACCATAGTGAAGATCCCTCCAAGGGGGACGGTTTTGCCTCCCCTGGAAGGATCTTTTTTTATGTTCTACTGGTTCTTTTGGTGGTTCATGGCTTTCACCCGAGCAATGCGGCTTCGCTCATCTAAGATGGTGCCATCCTCATCCATGGTCACATGATAACCCTCATGTATTTCTGTTCGAAAATTCCCTTGGGCCACACTAAAGCCTAAGAGGCCTGGGGCATCTAAGAGCCCTTCTTTGATGGCCAGATAAATCACTTCAGGGTCCACCAATGGATCCTCCACCTCTTTGAGCGTGGCAATTTCTTCTAGGAGAATGCCCACTTCCTCTTTCAGGGTCTCCAGTCTCTTTTTAAAGCGCGGCTCTTCCTTCAAGTTTTCCAAGAGGCCTTTGCCTGCGATGTCCATGGATTTTTTCACCATCTTCACACTTTCAAGGATTTCTTTACTGGTGGCTCTTCTCACCGCTTCGGAGTAAGACACCACATGGACGATGTCCGGTTTTAAGAAGCTCCCATAAAACATGGTGGAGGAAATGAGTCCTTTGGCTGCATCCATATCCGCAGGATAGGCCAGAAGGCCTGTACGCACCATGCGATAAATCTTAAAACTCTCGTCTTCCAACTGACCCATGAAATCAATTTTCGCTTGCATCTTGGCCAGATCCATGAGGGGGGAAATGGAGGGTGGATTGGCCAGCATATACTGCATGACCATCTCCTTGACCCCTAAAGATTTGGCCACCTTTGCGGTGATGTAGCTCACAGCCACTTCAATGACATCCGAGCAGTAGCGTAGGGCCCACTGGTGAGATTCATTCATCTCCACAGGGACACCCATCTCTGCATTGTAGGCAATGGCCTCCATGTTCTCTTTTATGGCCAAGAGGAGCTCTCGGTCTGAGCGCCGGTCCAGCTGGCTATACCAAGTGAGGGGAATGGCCGCCCAGGCATTGTTCACCGTATCCTTTAATATTTTCGAAAAAGGGTATAGGTCTCTGGTGCCAGAGTAGCATCGCATCAAGGGATAGTTTCCCCGCCTGGTGGCCGCATACATCCTTCTTAAATCTTCTTCACTGCGAATGGGGACGCCCCCTGCACCATCTTCCCCTTTGGCCATTTGCCCTTGCTGGAAATAATGTTCCTGGGCATTTTGGTCTGGGGCCAAGGAGATCACATCTAAAAGTCCACTTTCCGCTAAAATTTCAATATGCTTTTCTGTGTCCGCCAAGGTTTCCAGGCCAATATGATGCCGAATGATGGGAAAGGGCTTCTTCCATGCAATTCTTTCCCCTAAAGTCTGGGGCGGCATGGCGGCTTCCCCCTCTTCTTGGTCCATACTCCTTAAATAAATGACACTTTCAGAAACATCTTCACTGCCATCAAAGACCTTCTTGATGAAGGAGAACTTTCTAGCAGCCTTGGCTGTTTCCAAGGTGCCCCCAAAGATGAACACCATCTCTTCTAGACCCTGCTCTAAAATGATTCCTTCCAGTTCCTTTAAAAGGTACTCCGCACCCTCGTAAGAGAGCCGATAACTTAAGGCCACCACATGGGGTTGAAACTCTATGATGCCCCCAAGAAGCGCCTGTAAGGACACTGCAGAGCCCAGATACTCCACATGGTACCCTTCTTTTCTCGCCAACACACTAAAGTTATAGATCCCTGCCGCATGGACACAATTGCCAATGGAGGCCACAATCATTTTTTTCTCCACTACTTCTCCCCCTCTTTGATGTTTTCCTCTTCGATGACTTCCAGTGGGATGCCCTTCATGAGGTCTTTATAGTCAAAATGGAGTTTTTCTGCCGTACGGCCATAGGCTCTAAAGTCTGTTTCAAGGAGCACATTGGCCAAATCAATGATGAGCCCCACATGGGTCATGGGGATACCCAGATCTTTACCCATGCTCTCTAAAGGGACCAGACCATAGGGGATGTCTTCTAGTATATAGCGATATTGAAGGCTCTTAGGGGCAAAAATTTCCTCATAGGAAGGATTGTTTTGGATACACTCATACAGGGTACTACAGGAAATGCCATAAGAGTGGGTGAGCCACTCCTTTGCAGACATGACGGGATGTTTTAAGCGCCTGGCCACTTCTAAACGCTCTTCATCCATTTTTTCAATGAAAGAGGCCACGGTTTTAGTGATGCCCTCTCGATAATATTTAAAGGGATGGCCCGATTCAATCCATCCAGCGTTTAGCACCATGGGGGCGCAATGGAAAATCATCCCCACATTGCCAATGGAGGTTTCCACCATACTCCCCGCCACTTTATAAAATTTGTTCAGCTCATCCGGAAGTTTTCTTAAAATCTCTTCCACGTTGAGATCACTAAAGGTGGAAATGAGCACATCTCGCTTTAAAGCAATGATGTTCACTGAGGTGGGGGAAAGTTTTCGACAGGTATAGATGATGGTTTGGGTTTCCAAGAGATCCACCGTGTGAAAGTTTCCGTGTTTAAAAAGCTCATCTTTAAAATCCACCGCACCAAAGGTTCTACCCGGGTTTAACACCACGGTGTGTTCATCCGTAAGGTACGGCGCCATGGTCCTGGCCAGGCCCCCGTGGGACGTGGCTGGGGTGGTGACAAAGACTACCTTGGCTTCCTTGAGCACCTCTGCCATGTCATTGGTCACCATCTCCAGGGGGAATTCTCCCACCAAAACCCCCATGGATGTGATTTTTTTCTTTTCTCGAAGTTCTTCAATGTTTTCACCACTACGATTCCAGAGATAAATTTTATGACCCGAAAAACTCAAATGTGCTGCCATGGCCAAACCTGAATTACCTGCACCAATGATAGCTACTTTCATGGGTCTCCCTCCCTTCTATTTTTGACTTGCCTTTATCAAATTAGAATTTTACACTACGCATCTTCATGAATCTCGTGTTCATCACTGTATTCTATTAACAGTTTCTAGGTATTTATATTATACTGTATTCCACCTACCAATCACCTTAAATTCTGGGAGTTCACAATTATTTAGCTTTTCCTTATGGCAAGAAAAGAAGAGCCTAAGAAAGGTGTTTTCGTCTCTCCTTTCCTAGGCTCTTTCATTTTTCAGCGTTGTTTTATGCTGATACATTTTTTGGTCTACTTCGTGGTAGAAGCTCTTAAATTCTCGCCACAGATGTTCTTCATAGACTTCGCTGCCAGCGGCCACGGCTAATTTGTAAGGCCGCGTCTTGGATGTCTCTGCTAACCTTTTGCTGATGTTTTCTAGCGCTTCCTTGTAAAGAGACTCCTCTATACTTTCCATGAGGACCACAAACTCATCCCCCCCCAAGTCTATAGCATTGCCCATGGGGAGAAAAGGCTTCTTCGATGGCTGCAAATACCGTCACAATGGCTTCATCGCCACTGGCATGACCATGTTCATCATTGATCCTCTTCAAATGATTCATATCCAGCAGCACCATACGGAAGCTTTTTCCTTGTAGATATCCTTGAAGATCTCTGTCATAAGCCGCTCGATTGGCGCCCCCCGTGAGAAAATCTTTGTAGGCCATGGTTTCCAAAAGCTGATTTTCCTTTTGCTTGGCAATGGAGCTGCGGAGAAAAAGATAGGACTCCACAAAGAGGGCCGAGAGGAAATAGAGGATGCCAATGCGTAGAAAGAAGGAGGTATAGTCAAAGCGCTCCAGATAAAAAAAGAGGAGCTCTAGAAGGATGCTAAAAAGCACCACCACCAGGTATTTCACATGCCTTCTCACTTCGGTGTTCTTATGCTCCTTGACCTCTTTCAAGAGAATCCATCCACTTCGTACAATCACAAACAAGGTATAGTAGAAAAAATATCGGGTGGTTTCAATGAAATAGGATAGACCCAGGAGCTGAAGGAGAATCATCCCCTGTAAATAGAGAAGATACCCCAGGGCCATAGAGGTCATCTTTTTTTGGCTGGCTTTTTCACTGACCATGGTTTCTTTCACAAAAAGGAGAAAAAAATAGCCCATGAAAGGCAGCGCCACATAACTGATGCTCCCTAATACCCAGCGATTCCCTATGAAAAATTGCAGCACCCTGGATTCTGAAAGAATCCACAAGCTGGTGAAGATAGACAACAGGCCCAGATATTGAAATCTCTTGTCTTCCATGGTCTGGAGAAACACGGAGAGTAAAACCACCATGAGTCCCGCCACAAAAAGCACCCCTGCAATGAGGACGCCCAAACCTTGGCTTTTGATGATGTGAAAGAGCAAATCACTTTTTTGTCCATATCGAATGGAATTAATGAGGCCTGAAAAGGCTTCAATGTCGCTGTCAAAGGTCAGCTCAAGGGTCTGGCCACCGGCCTCTTCTGTAAGAGGCACCAGGACCCAAAGACTGGCCAAAGGTTTTCTATCTGTTTTGGTACTTTCCACAGGATGGGTGTAGTGCACTTCCCCATTGAGCCTTACTTCTAATCTTTGCATGGGGACCCGAAGAAGAAGATAGCCATCTTCGCCCCTAGAGGGCAAGGTGGTTTTCATGGTGTAGGGTCTTCCCTTGGGCACGGACAAGTTTGTGGGTAGGGTCACGTCCTCTAGGGTCTTTCCCTCATAGGTTACGGTCCAAGGCCCTTCTAGAAGCTTTGTCTCATCCTTCAGCAATCCATACCCACTACCATTTTCTGCCGTGAGGACAAAAATCACCCAGGAAAAGACCAGGAAAAGAAGGCCCCATTTCAGGAGCATTTGTAGATGGTCTAAGACTTCTCGTTTTTTCATGGGGCTCCTCCTTTTTTCAAGATCTGTGTCCCTGTCTGACTTCATGAGGTTCCTTAAGGAAGCACTTCTTCAGGTTCCTTCTTCAGCGGATGACCTGCCGCCAAACGGTTCAGATAGGAGATGATGATCTCCGCGGAAGTGATGTTGGTGGCAAAGGGGATCTTATGCACATCACAAAGACGCAGAAGTGCTTGCACATCTGGCTCGTGGGGCTGGGCGGTCAAAGGATCTCTTAAAAAAATCACAAAATGAATGTTCCCTTCCGCAATGAGAGCCCCTATTTGTTGGTCTCCCCCAATGGGTCCGGATTGTAGCCTATGTACGGGCAACCCTGTTTCCTCTTGTAGTCTTTTCCCTGTGGTACCTGTGGCATATAAGTGAAACTTCCCTAAAATCTCTTTATGCTTTTTGGCAAATAAGACCATATCGTCTTTCATATTGTCATGGGCAATTAACGCACCGTTCATGTTGAATCCTCCCTATTTCTCTTGTTTCCTTGATTATAGCACAGGTTTCTTTTCACATCTTGTTAAGAATCTGTGCTATCTTTCTCAAAAAGAGTTCACACTCTCTTCATGAACCAGGAGAAAAATGGATTATAATAGAGCTATCCAATGTATGAACAAGGAGGAAAAGAGAATGAACACTGTACCCATGTGGACACTGAATAACGGCGTGGAAATCCCCGCCACCGGCTATGGCGTTTTTAAAGTCAAGGAAGGGGATGAAGTATTTCGTTCTGTGTTAGAGGCTCTGGAAGCAGGCTATAGACTCATCGACACCGCAGCCATCTATGGCAACGAAGAAGGGGTAGGTCGGGCCATCAAAGCCAGTGGCCTCAAAAGAGAAGAAATCTTTTTGACCACCAAACTTTGGAATACTGACCAAGGCTATGACAAGGCTTTTGAGGCCTTTGAAACCAGTTTGAAAAAACTAGACACAGACTATGTGGACCTTTATCTGGTCCATTGGCCTGGGAAAGACAAATATGTGGAGTCCTACAAAGCCTTAGAAAAGCTTTATCAGGGCAAACGTGTCCGGGCCATCGGTGTTTGTAACTTCCACATCCATCACCTGGAAAAGCTTCTAGAAGAAACCACCATCGTCCCTGCCATGAATCAAATTGAGCTGCATCCCCTGATGAATCAAGAAGAGATCCGAACCTTCTGCAAAGAAAAGGGCATTCAAGTGGAAGCTTGGGGACCTCTGATGCAAGGAAAAGCAGATTTGGAAGCTCCTCTACTGGTGGAACTTTCCAAGAAATACAAGAAGTCGCCTGCTCAAATCATCTTACGATGGCATGTCCAACATGGCGTCTTGGCCATTCCTAAATCTGTAACCCCTTCTAGAATCAGAGAAAACATCGACCTCTTTGATTTTGAGCTCACCAGTGAAGACATGGCGAAGATTGACGGTATGAACGAAAACAAGCGTCTATCCGCTGATCCAGATACCATGATGAATGGGTTCGAGTAACAAAAAAACATAAACAACGCCAATAAAAAGCGCCAAAGGCTTTCTCCTGGAAAATTCCAGAGAGAAAGGACCTTTGGCACTACTTTTTTCTTTCTTTTTTCTATGTTCTAGGACTGGGAGGTTTCCATATAGAATTTCTTGATCTCTTCTTTGAGCTGATTTTTCGCCGCCACATAGGCTTCTTCCTCAGCATCCTTGAGATTTGTAATGAAGTCCCATTCCAGGACCTTTTCTGCAAAGACCAAAGGACAGCCTCCTTCATCACACCCCACCACAATGGCATAGTCTGAATCAAAGTCCATGTCAAAAAGAGTCTTCAAGACCATGCCCTCTACAGGGATGTCATCTTCTGCCAGGACCTTCTTCACCATGGGGTCCATGGTTTCTCCTTCGATACTGCCCACGGCAGTGATGTCCGCTTCCTTGAAAAATTCTCGCCCGATGGCCGCTGCCAGCTGCGCTCTGGCACTGCTGCCATTACAAACAAATGCAATCTTCATATCTCTTACTACTCCTTTACCCTTCTTCTATGTAGGTTGATTTTACCACAAAGTCTTCCTAGCCTCTAGGGCTTACACATCCATGTCCGAAAAATCCATGTCCTCATCATCATAAAACTCTAAATAGGTGTGCTTCTCCCCATTTTTGTCTCTCCAGCCCACCACAGAATCCATCTGGATGTTCTCTTGGGAACGGAAGATGCACTTGTCCACATCTTTATTCTGGGCCTTGAGATTTTTGATCATCTCCCGGATTTCATAGCGCTTGTTGCCAATTTTCTTCGCGGCCACCATGCAAGCACAGTTTAGGGGCCAAATGCCTGCACTTTGAATCCAGTTTTTGATGTGGTCTTCTTCAATGAGATACATGGGCCGAATGATTTCCATATTCTCAAAGTTTTGGGCCTTAAGCTTTGGCAGCATGGACTTGAAGGTGCCTCCATAAATGACGTTGAGCATCACCGTCTCAATGGCATCATTAAAGTGATGGCCCAGAGCCAGTTTGTTACACCCAAGGTTTTGAGCAAATTCATACAAGGAGCCTCGCCTCATTCTTGCGCACATGTAGCAAGGATAATCCTGGGCAATTTTGTCGATGACGTTAAAGATCCCGGAATCATAAATCTTCACAGGAATCTCTAAAAATGCACAGTTCTCCTCTAAGAGCTTCCGAATCTCCTTATGATATCCTGGATCCATGGCAATGAATTCCACCTCAAACTCCACTTTTTTATGTTTTTTCAGCTCCTGAAAGAGCTTCGCCAAAATCAAGCTGTCTTTGCCTCCTGAAATGGCCACAGCAATCTTATCCCCAGGCTGAATCAATTGATACTCATTGATGGCCTTGATAAACTTCCCCCACACACTCTTTTTATAGGTGGTGGTCAAACTTCTTTCTATTTCCTTCAGAGTCTTTCGCTCACTGAAGGGGACCAGGATCTCACAACCCTCTCCTGCAATACTCATCTATATACACCTCTTTATGTTACTTTATGCATTGGAATACAGTGTTAAATTATAGCACAAAAAGTCTTTTCTCCATAGTTTTTACAAAAAAAATCCCTGGCTCCCAAGGGCTCTTGGGAAGACACTTTTCTGCCCTCTAGGACGCCTAGATCAGAGCCCCCTCTAGAACTCAAGGTTAAAAAAGTATTAAAAACCCCTCTTTTCTTAGGACAGCGCCTATAATAGAACCAAAGGATCTCTAAGGAGGGAACATAGATGATTATTACAACCACCAATCGTGTAGAAGGAAAAACCATCGTGGCTTATAAAGGTATTGTTTTTGGCGAAGTGATTTCAGGGGTGAACTTCATGAAAGATTTCGCCGCAGGTATTTCAGACTTTTTTGGCGGACGAAGCAAAAACTATGAAAGTGAACTCATTGAAGCTAGAATCAACGCCCTACGGGAACTGGAAGAGCGGGCCTATAGCCTAGGTGCCAATGCCGTGGTGGGCGTGAAGATTGATTACGAGACCTTAGGGCAAGCCAATGGCATGCTCATGGTCACCGCTTCTGGCACTGCCGTAGTGGTGGAGTAACTCCTCTTCATTACGCTGATAAACAGTTTCCATAGTTTTTTTAAAAAGGATCCTCCTGACGTAGTAGCCCCTACGCCGGGAGGATCCTTTTTTTCAGTTCTTTTCCTATGTCCTCTTGCTTTATCCTTTTTTCTTTAGTACCCCAGGCTTAAGTCCACCACATTTTTCAGCGGCTCTTTGGCCATGAATCGCCGGATATTTTCCCCCATGAGGGCTATGGCTCGATCATTGGTCAGGTCACTAAAGCCCCCTAGATGAGGCGTTAAGAGCACCTGTTCCATGGACCATAGGGGACTGTCCTCGGGCAAAGGTTCTTTCTCAAATACATCTAGTCCTGCCCCTTTGATGACCTTCTCCTTCAGCGCTTTGATCAAGTCTTCTTCCACCACCAAAGGACCTCGCCCAAGGTTTATAAGCACCGCTTCTTTTTTCATACTATAGAGGATTTCTTTACCAATCATGCCCCTGGTGTCTTTGGTTAAGGGCGCCAACATCACCACATAATCTGCAGATTTCACCGCTTCCTTTAAAATCTCCATGGGCAACACCGCATCAAAGTGTGCCAAGGGCTCTGGGGTCCTTTTTAGCCCCACCACTCGCATATCAAAGGCTTTGGCTTTTTTGGCCAGGAGCTGACCGATGCTCCCAGCCCCAACAATTAAGAGTTCTTTATCCGTGAGCTCTGAAAGGGTATAGTCCATGGTCCACAGACCCTTTTCTTGATTCTTCACAGCCTTTTTAAAGTCTCTAGCAAAGGCCAACATCATCCCCATGATGTGGTCCGTCATTTGAGGGCCATGAACTCCTCGGGTATTGGTCAGGGTGATCCCCCGCTCTTGTAAGGCCTTTAACGGATGGGTGTTCACCCCCGCAGAAAAGGACTGAATCCACGAAAGATTTTCATAGGGCAAGAGGTCTTCTTCCCGGTACTTAAAGGGCGGAATCATGGCCACCACATCTAAAGGGTTGTCCACACCCTCTTTGAGGTTGTCCACATCAAGGATCTTGGCCCCTGTGGATGCTCTTAAGGCATCGGCTTCTTCTTTGGATAAAATGCTTCTAGGCATGCAGTTTAAAATCATCTTCCTCACCTCATGAAAGTTTTTCATTAGTTTAACATATCCAGGGAAGCCTAGGGCTCTTCTTCTAAAACTTTGACACAAACTTCATATCTTGCCAAAGGACAGGTATACTGAAAGAGAAGTATACATTCTTATGGGAGGTCTCTATGCGTGATTCAACCAAAGGCGTTTTAGCCGCCCTATCCATGGCTTTCATCATTGGCTTTTCCTTTTCGGGAAACAAAGTAGCCCTAAGAACTGCCCTCCCTTTTGCCATCTTGGCCCATCGGTTTACCCTAGCTTTTCTTGCCATGACCCTTTTGCGCCTATGCAAGGTGCTACCTTGGACCTTATCCTTGGGCGAGATGAAAAAACTTTTGCCCATGACCCTTTTTTATCCCTTGGGTTTCTTTTCCTTCCAAATCCTAGGCCTCTCCAGAGTAGACAGTGCCCTATCGGCCATCTTGCAAGCCATCATTCCCGTACTCACCATGGTTTTTGCCAGCATCTTTTTGAAAGAACGCACCACCCTTCTACAAAAGGGCTTTGTCCTGGTGTCTTTCTTTGGGATCCTCCTCATCGCTTTTTCGGAAGGGGCCACCCTGAAAGATGCCACCCTCCTAGGAGTGGGACTTCTCTTTCTCTCTAGCATATCCTCTGCAGGCAACTACATCCTCGTGAGGAAATTCGCCAAAGACTATGGCTTTCAAAAAATCACCTATATGGCTCTACTCATGGGATTTTTGGTGTTTAACGGCCTTCATCTTTACTCTCTCCTCACAAAAGGTATCCTCTCTAGCTATTTTTCACCATGGCAAACACCCTCCTTTGCCATGGCCCTGATCTTTCTCGCCATCCCTGCGACCCTTTTGTCTAGCCTGCTAACCAACTATGCCCTTTTGTATCTCCCAGCCTCACGCATGAGCATCTTCAACTATCTGGCCACCTTTCTCTCCATCCTGGCCGGGGTACTTTTCCTTCAAGAGACCCTCTCTTGGCACCAGATTTTGGGCAGCTTCTTCCTTCTCTTGGGAGTCCTAGGCTTAAACCTGGCCCAAAGCTTTTCTTCGAAAAAATACCCCTAAAGGATCCTCCTGGTCCACAAAAAAAGCAAGCGTAGCATCCGAAGAGGAGTTTTTCCATACCCTCTTTCTAATGCTACGCCTTATTTTTCTATGCTTTTTTATTGTCCTTCCCTCTAGAAAGCTTCCGCAATGGTCTTCAAGATCACATAGGAGGACATGGCCCCTGGATCTTCATGACCAATGGAGCGGTCTCCAAGATAGGAGGCGCGTCCTTTGGTGGCGGCAATGGTCTTGGTGTAGGCTACGCCTTTTTCTGCTGCGGCCACGGCTTCATCCATGGCTGCTCTAGTGGAGGCACCTTTGGCGATGGCTTCTCGTAAGGCTTCCAAGGCAGGTTCTATGGCATCTACCATGGTCTTCTCTCCTTTGGTGGCCTTCCCTCGTTGTTTGACGCCTTCTAAAGCACCTTGAACCATGGCTTCAAAATCTGCTAGGCTCAAGGTTTCTTTCCCCGCCACGGCTTTTCCTGCATTGAGGAAGGCTGTGCCATAAAGGGGCCCTGCTGCACCGCCTACTTTGGAGATCAATGCCATGCCCACAGCCTTTAAGACATCTTGCGGCGTTTCAAAGTCCGCTGCTTCCAGCTTTTCTTTGGCGGCGCCAAATCCTTTGGCCATATTCAGTCCATGGTCTCCATCGCCAATGGCAGCGTCCAGCTGCGTCAAAAACAATTTCTTTTCTTCAATGATGGCACTGATGGAAAGAATCACCTCTTTCACCTTTTGTGCATTTGCCATAAAGTCTACCTCCTTCGTCTGTTACAGGGATTTCAATGCTGGGGTGTCCGCTGGGGCATCAAAGAGTTCTTTGAGCTCTGCATCTAGTTTTAATAAGGTCACAGAGAAACCAGCCATCTCCAGGGATGTCATATACTCACCTACCATGGATTTGTATACGGTGATGCCCTTCTCTTTGAGGATCTCATGGACTCTCTTATTGACAATGTATAGTTCCATCAGCGGTGTGGAGGAAAGTCCATTGATGAGGACCACCACTTCACTACCTGTATAATCGATGTCTTTTAAAATCTTATCCACCAAGTGGTCTACCATTTCATCGGCAGGTTTTAAGGACTCTCTATGGGTTCCTGGCTCACCATGAATGCCCATGCCCACTTCCATTTCATTTTCTGCCAAGGTAAAGTTAGGTTCTCCTGCTGCAGGAACGATACATGGGGTTAACGCAAGGCCCATGGAGCGTACATTTTTGATGACCTTTTCAGCCACGGCCTTCACTTCAGGAAGTTCTGCGCCCATTTCTGCTTTGGCCCCTGCAATCTTATGCACCAGAACGGTACCGGCGATGCCACGTCTACCCGTGGTCCAGGTGGAGTCTTCCACAGCCACGTCATCGTTGACCACCACATAGTCCACTGGAAGATCTTCTGCTTCTGCCATTTCCTTGGCCATTTCAAAGTTCATGATGTCTCCTGTGTAGTTCTTCACGATGAGTAGACATCCTTTGGGGCCTGTGGTTGCCTTTACAGCTTCAAACACTTGGTCTGGGGTAGGAGACGTAAACACAGCACCGGCTACAGCGCCATCTAGCATCCCTTTGCCCACAAAGCCTCCATGGGAAGGTTCATGTCCAGAGCCTCCACCACTGACTAGAGCTACCTTGTTTTCCACTGGTGCATTCTTTCGTACCAGTACTTCAAACCCGTCTAATTTTCTCACATGATCTGGATGGGCATAGACCATCCCTAAGAGTAGTTCATCGACGACATTGTTTGGATTGTTGATTACTTTTTTCATGTTAACCTCCTCAAAATGTTCACGTAAACCTTTACTTCATAGGTCAAATACCCAGATTGCTCCAGAAAAGCCATCTGGGTATTTGACGCCTATACAGTTATTGTGAATCTAATGCCAGGCATTGTCAATTTAGAACAGGTAAATAATTCATTAATATTTGGTATAAGTACTCCATTTCAACCCGGTATCACTTGTATGCTAAGCCATGAGTTATTTTTTGTAGCACCCTTAAAGTTTTCATCTCGTGATAAAAAAAGAAAGAACCTGGGACCCTTGCTGGATGCTCTTTTATGGTGCATCCTTCTTGGTCTCTACTAGATTCTTTCTCTATATACTGTGCTTATCTACGACGCTTTTGAGCGGCTACTTCAAACTTGGCTTTTCTGCCGGACAGCTTCTTGCCATTGAGTTTTTCCACGATCTCACGCTCTGCACCCATGACCACATCCACGAAGCTAAACTTGGTCATCACATCTACATTGCCAATGGCATCAGCCTTAAGGCTTGTATTTTGGACCACGAAGTCAATGAACTTCTTGGGGGTCAACTTATCCATGGAGCCCACGGTGACAAAGAGTCGCACAAACTTCTTGGGCGCTGTGAGCTCATTGACCTTATAGTCAAAGGACAGCTCATCTTTGTATAACATCTGCATCAAGGCAGCGGCCACATCTTCTACGCTGAAGGTTTCCTTCATTTCTTCGATGATGGGGTAAAAACGTTGATAACCCTTTTCAGAAAGTTCTTTGACAATCTTTTCCTTGAAACGATCATTCTTCGCCTTGAAAATATCATCCACGGTGGGGATGTCTTTCTTGACAATCTTGGTTTTGGTGACTTTCTCAATCTGTCTTAAGAAGCCAAACTCTCTGCCACTGACCAAGGAGTAGGCAATCCCTTCTCTTTTGGCACGCCCTGTACGGCCGATTCTATGCACATAAGACTCAATATCTTGAGGCAGGTCATAGTTCACCACATGGGACAGGTTGTCGATGTCAATACCTCTGGCTGCAACGTCTGTAGCCACTAGGAACTTCAGCTTTCTTTCCTTAAATTTCTTCAAGGTTGAAATACGAATGTTCTGGGTCATGTCTCCATGCATACCTGCAGCATTGTAGCCACGGTCGATGAGATTGGACACCAGTTCATCTACCCCACGCTTGGTTCTGCAAAACACCAGTACAGATTCCATATCTTCTGTATCCATGATTCTACAAAGGGTCTCAAAACGCACTTGTTCCCGCACTTCATAGTAATACTGAGAAACGGTGGATACGGTCATGGACTTTACAGCCACCTTGATGTGTACCCGGTCTTCTCTCATGTACTTCTTGGACAGTCTCTTATACTCCTCTGGCATGGTGGCAGAAAACAGCATGGTTTGCTTGTCGCTGCTGGTACCCGCCATGATCTTTTCAATGTCTTCCACAAAGCCCATGTTGAGCATTTCATCTGCTTCATCTAAGACCAGGAAATCCACTTCGCCAAGCTTCAGTACCCGACGCTCCATGAGGTCAATGACTCTTCCTGGGGTACCCACCACGATGTCTACGCCTCTCTTTAGGGCACGGATTTGTGTGTCGATACTGGATCCACCATAGACTGCCAAATGCTTAAATCCTGTGAACTTTGCAATACGCTCAATTTCTTCACTCACTTGCATGGCCAGTTCTCTTGTGGGGGCCAAAATGATGGCACTAACAGAGCCCTTCTTTTGCATCATGCTGAGCATGGGTGCTGCGAAGGCCAGGGTCTTTCCTGTTCCTGTTTGCGCTTGACCAATGGCATCTTTACCTTCCAAAATCACCGGAATGACTTCTCTTTGAATGTCTGAAGGGGTTTCATAACCCATGGCCGCGATGCCCTTCTGAACATCCTCACTCAATGCCAACTCTAAAAATTTAATGTCTTCCATAAATACCTCTTTCTTTTTCATTTTAAAAACGTGACAAATTCCATAAAAAAACCTCGCAGTTTGTGTGCTGCAAGGTGTTGATAAACGAAAATCTACTAAAATTATGTACTATCCTAAACCACTGATGTATTATAACACTAAAATTCACAATAAGCAATGCCTTTCCTAAAAAGGATTTTCTTTGAGCCTAAAGATCTTTGGGAATTTTTGTAAAGCATTTCTTGGGGGTTTTGTCTATTTCAGCACCCCAAACTTAAAGCCCGCTGCTTGGAATTCATCAATGATGGTGTCCAGGTACTCTGCTGTGACCCCTTGGGCATCATGCATAAGGATCACCGCCACCCCTTGAGCGCCATATTGCTTGTAGGTCTCCATGGCAAAACGTCCCATGGCCTGGGTGGTGGCTGGCCTACGATGCGCAGGCTCTGAGTCTCCAGACGAAGAATTCCAGTCGATGTCCACCACCCCAAGTGCTAATAACGCTTCTTGGGCTGCAGGAATATTGTTCCAGCTCATGGCGCCCCCTGGGAACCGAAACACCTTAGACTCAAAGTCCTCTCCCAAGGTTTCTTTCATCAACTGTAGGGTTTTATCATACTCTTCCACCACGCGGTCAGCCCTTGCAGATCTTCCAGGATACATATAACCATAATCGTGGCTGTAGCTATGGACCGCAATGCTGTGGCCTTCTTCAATGTATCGGTGAAGGATACTTTTGTCTTGATACAGGTCTAAGTGTCTCCCTAGAAGGAAGAAGGTGCCAGGCACTTCTCTTCTTTTTAATACCTCCATGACCAAGGTGGTGTTATACACCGGGCCATCATCAAAGGTCAAAAAAACAATTTTTTGTTCTTCTTCAAAGGGTTTTTCCCCGCGCATCCAAGCCTTCACATCCGCTGTATCATAGGCATAGGCCGAGGCTTCATAGGAATGGTTGGTCCCTGGTTTTAAGGCTGTAAAATCCATTTCTCCTTTCCTGGCCGCCACTTTGCTGATCTTCACGGCTCCTTGGCTTCTCACAAAGGGTTTTACCTCCGGAAGTTCTGGCACCTCTTCCTCCTCTGGGGCCTCCACCACAGGCGGGTCCACCTGTCCTGGCTCTTCCTTCACCACCGGCGATTTTTCATCCCTTAGCCAGTCTCTTAGGAAAAATCCCCCCACCGCCAAGAGGAGAAGCAAAAATACGCTGCCAAAAAACAGCTTTTTTCGTCTTCTATTTCTTCTTCTTATGTCCCGTCGATAACTCTCGGGTCTATGATATCTATGTTCTTCCATGGGATCCTCCAACTCTCTTTCTTCTACTGCATCTTAGGAATAGTTAACACCATTTCACAAAAGAATACAATATCCATCCTGTATTCTTTTCTATCTTTCTTGATTATAGACCATGATCCTCCAGGGAAAATGACTAAAGGTTAACAAAATGGCCGTGCTCTTCAGGTTTTTTTTTGGTATGATTAGTGGTAATAGAAGAATATAAAAACACCCCTGGGAGGTATATCGCTATGAAGGAATATAAAGGATACATCGGATCCTATACCCGTAAAAAAAGCACCGGTCTTCGCCGCTTTCGTTTTCACCCAGAAGGCTACCTACTGGAGGATTTTCAAGAGATGGAAGACCCCACCTATTTGGCCATGGATGGCCAGAAGAAGATCCTCTACGGATCCATGAGAAAAGGGGACCATCACGGCGTCTTTTCCCTGGACCTGGACACAGAGAAGAGGCAAGAAGTACTTGTGGAAAAGGAAGCCACCCCTTGTCACGTGTCGGTTTTTTCCACCTACCTTTTGGCATCTAATTATCATCATGGCAAGGTAGATCTTTATCGCTTACAAGAGGGCCATGTGGAGAAACGCCTAGACTCCATTGCCCATGAAGGCTCTGGACCCAGAGAGGATCGACAAGAGGCCTCTCATATCCACTTTGCCATGAAGAGTCCCCATGATGAGGACATCTTGGTGTGCGATTTGGGCAGTGATCAGGTATATATTTACCACGTGGAAGAAGAGAAGCTCATAAGAAAAGGCAGCATCCTTTTACCCATGGGCACCGGCCCCAGGCATCTGCTCTTTTCTAAAACCTCTCCCTTTGTCTATATCTTTTCAGAGCTCACCTCAGAAATTTTTGTGCTGAAGAAGTCTGAAGGGTCTTATCACTTGAAACAAGTGGTCTCTACCCTCCCAGAAGACTTCCACGGGGAGAATACTGGTGCAGCCATCCGCTTTACCCCGGATGAAAAGTTTCTCTATGTCTCCAACCGAGGCCATGATAGCCTCACAGCCTTTGAAGTACGAACCAATCATCACCTATCTTTCATCGACACCTATGACGCCAAGGGTGCCCATCCCAGAGACTTCAACATCACCCCAGATGGCGCCTTCTTACTGGTGGCCCATATGAACAGCCACAACCTGGCCCTCTTTAAAATCCAGAAGGACTCTGGAAAACTACATTTCTTAAGAAATGACCTCTATAGTCCAGAACCTGTGTCCATTGTTTTTCAGGAGTAGCCCGCACCCTATAGGGCTAAAATATCCCCAAAAAAAGATGCACCTTCCAGTGGAAGAGGCATCTTTTTTTCTAAGAGGATCTATAAGCTAACGTGCTTCAGTCTTTAGGTTTTAGCAAAGATCTAATTTCCTCTGCAGGCTTTGGCTTGTGGAAATAGTACCCTTGGAGATAGTCCGAGCCAAAGGATCGCAGCTTCTCTACTTCTTCTAAAGTTTCTACTCCTTCGGTGACTACGCCGAGCTTTAGACCCATGGCAAAGGGAGATCATGCCCCGCATCACTTCTTCATTTTCCAGGAACAAGAACCGATCTTTTAAGGTCTTGTCAATTTTCACCTTGTCCACAGGCATATAGGTCAAGTAGCTTAAGGAGGAATACCCTGTACCAAAATCATCTAAGGAAATGGCGATGCCCATTTTTCTTAGGGCCCCCAGTTCTTCAATGGCAAAGGTGGAATTCTCAATGAGGATGCTTTCGGTGATTTCAATCTCCAGCAAAGAGGGGTCCAGGTGATATTTCTTCAGAGCCTCCACCACCGTCTCCAAAAGATTGCCTTCGTAGACTTGTCTTGCGGAAATATTCACCGCCACAGGTTTCACCTCTAGGTTCTGCCCTTTCCACACTGAAAGCTGCCTGGCCACCTCATGGAGAACATATCGCCCGATGGGCACCATGAGACCAGAGTTCTCTGCCACAGGGATAAACTCTAAGGGAGATAAGCTGCGATCACCCATGCGTAGAAGTGCTTCAAAGGAGGCAATCTCCCCAGAGGCATCCATCAAAGGTTGATAGACCACTTGAAAATCTTCTTCTTCCAAAGCCTTTTGCAAGGCACGCTCAATGCGTACGTATTGATCAAAATTGGAGTTTAGATCTTTGGTGAAATAGCAATACCGATTCTTGCCATCTTTTTTGGCTTGATACATGGCAATGTCTGCCTTCATGAGCAAATCCTCTGCACTCAAAGAATCCTCTGGATACTTGGCAATGCCCACACTGATGGTGATGAGGTTTTGGATTTGATCTATTTTATTATTCTCTTTAATGGCGGCGAAGAGCTCTTCCACGTAGACTTGGATCTCTTCCTCTTTCACGATGTCTGGCAAATGGAGCACAAATTCATCTCCACCAGATCGGTACACCCCCACATGCTTAGCCATGCGCTGTAGAAGCACTTGGCTGATGTGGATGAGCACCTGATCTCCATAGCTATGTCCTTGGGAATCGTTGATGTTTTTGAAGTTGTCGATGTCAAAAAGGAGCACGGTCCCTTCTTTACGGTCTCTAATTCTTTTTGCCATGTCGTCGGCAAAGCGACGCCTATTGTAGAGATTGGTCAGGTAATCACTATCAGCCAAAAAGCGGATGTGATTTCTTTGCTCCGTGATTTCTTCATACTGGCTAAAGAGCTCTTCTTCGTTGGCTCTGAGCTGCTGGATCAACGCTTCTAATTCTGTGTTGTTCTCCAAAAGCTCTTTCTCCGAGACTTTTAAAGCGCCCGTGGTCTTTAAGATGTTATAGGATGCAAAACTGGCCATGGAAGACACCAAAAACCCAATGCTCAGGACCAAATAAAAGAGGACAGAGTCTCCTCGAAAACCACCTTGAGGGATGGCCAAAAGGGATAAGGATGTCCCCAATAGATCCACCCTTCCTTCCAAGGTGCCCTCTGGAGAAAAGTGCTCTCCTGCATGGACGTTGGACCAAATGATTTCATTTCTTTGATGCAACGGATCAAAATGCTTTAACGTCACTTGATGATTTTCAGAAAAATCCAGGAGTCCACTAGCCCCAAGGGTTTCTTCATAATTGAAAACTATAGAAACCTGGCCATAATAGTCCCCTCTAATGAGAATGGGCTGACGCACCACAATGCCCACCCCTCCTTGGACCAGGTTCACAGGGGCATTGATCACAGGCACCAAGTTTTCTTTCACATACTGCACCCACTTCCCTTGGCTCTCTTCGGTGGCCAAATCCACGCCAATGGCACTTTTAGATACCTCATAGGGATACACATGGGAGATGGTGGTATCGGTGATGAAGGTAAATCCTTGGATCACATTGCCTTGGGTGCCATAAATGCCCTCTGCAAAATAGGCGTAATCTTCTTGGGTAAAATTTTCATTGATTTCAATATGCGCTTTGAGTCCACTGACGGCAATCATTCGAGAGGCGATGAGCCCTTCTAGATTGGCGGTGATGGTGGCCACTTTTTCTTCTGTTTCCTCCACATGACCTTCATAGGTTCGCTGGAACTCAATGTAGGCTGTGAAGAGGAAAATGGTAATCACAAGGGTAAACACCATCAGTGGGATGCCTATTCTTTTTTTCTGCTCCATGGGGTTAACTCCTTCAGCATTTCTATTCGGTCAAGGAAGTAAGTCTCTTGGTCTCTACCTAAGAAACCTCTTACTATACACAGGGCCTAGGCGATACGCCATGCCCTTATTGCAACGATATCACCATTATACCTTATAAATGGTGGAAGCGGTATCCCCACCTTCACCACTCCAGTTGTGATGGAAGAATTCTCCTGGGGCTTTATCTGTTCTCTCAAACATATGGGCCCCAAAATAGTCTCTTTGGGCTTGCAATAGATTGGCTGGCAGATGCTCTGTGTGATAGCCATCATAGTAAGACAAGGCTGCACTTAAAGCGGGCATGGCCACCCCATGTTGGATCCCTAAGACCAGCGCTTCTCGTAAGCCTTCCACCGCTTCTTTTAACACTTGGTGGAAGTGTGGTGCCACCATGAGGTTCTTCAGTGTTTTGTCTTCATCATAGGCTTTTTTGATGTCGTCTAAGAAGGCGGAGCGAATGATGCAGCCACCACGCCAAATGGAGGCAATGGCTCCCAGGTTCAGTTCCCACTGATAGCTATCAGAGGCGCTTTTCAGCAAGGAAAACCCTTGGGCATAGGAAATTATTTTGGCCGCATAGAGGGCTTTTTCAAGCTGTGGCAGGACCTCTTCTTTATTTCCTGTCCCCTGCTTTCTCTTTAGGAGCTTCGCCGCCTTGACCCGCTCTTCCTTCATGGAAGAAAGAACTCTGGCATACACCGCTTCGGTGATGAGCGACACAGGCTCCCCTTGCTCTAAGGCGGAAATGACGGTCCATTTTCCAGTACCCTTTTGCATGGCTTTATCCAGAACATAATCCACAATGTATTTTCCTTCTTCGTCTTTTTCTCCCAAGATGTCTTCGGTGATCTCAATAAGATAGCTTTCTAGTCGTCCTTTATTCCAAGAGGAAAAAGCCCCTCTCATTTCTTCATTGGACAGGCCAAGGACATCTCTCATGAGGGCGTAGATCTCCGAGATCAGTTGCATGTCTCCATACTCAATGCCATTGTGGATGGTCTTCACATAATGACCAGAGCCCCCATTGCCGATCCAAGTGGTACAAGGTTCATCTTGATTTTTCCCTGCCTTGGCTGCTACTGCCATGAAGATCTCTTTAATTTCATCCCAAGCTTCTTTGTCGCCTCCAGGCATCATGGAAGGTCCATAAAGAGCACCCAGCTCTCCGCCGGAAACACCTGAGCCCACAAAGCGAATGCCCTTTTCTTTTAAGTAAGCCACCCGGCGCTCCGTATCTTCATAGTTGCTGTTTCCCCCATCAATGAGGATATCTCCTTCCTCTAAGAAAGGCAGAAAACTCTCCATGGTTAAGTCCACCGTTTCCCCTGCCTTGATCATAAGCATGATCTTTCTTGGGGTTTTCAGCTTTTTTGTAAACTCTTCTAAGGAATAAGCAGGAATAAATTGCCCCTCCTTCCCTTTTCCTTTCATAAAGCTTTCAATGACCTCTGTGCTTCTATTGCCAATGGTCACCGTATATCCTTTTGATTCCATATTTCTCGCCAGGTTTTCTCCCATGACACGAAATCCATAGACACCAATATCTCCTAACATGTTCTTTCCTCCTTCGGTTTGTCTTCATTTCATTTTATCCAAGGTAATACTACCTTCATTATCTCGGTTTTTCAGAATTTTTTCAATGCAAGTTTTTCTAGGCATTCAAAATGACGAAAAACCACTCTTTAAAAGAAAAGCTTTTTTCAAACATCCAAAAAACAATCCTGTTTTCTTGATCCTTCGAAAAAAGCGCTCTTCCATTACTATGATACTTTTATAAATCCTTCACCAAAGCTACCGCTTCCACAACCATAGCTTCAATCTCGTCAAATTTCCCCTCATCGATGAGGGCTTCTTTCACCATCCAGCTCCCGCCACAGGCAATGATGTTGGGGTGGCTAAGGTATTCTCTAATATTCCCAGGATGAATACCACCTGTAGGCATGAACAGCATCTTGGGGAAGGGGCCAGCCAAAGCGCCAATGGTCTTTAATCCTCCATAATTTTCAGCTGGGAAAAATTTCGCCACCGGTAGCCCATATTCTAGAATACTCATGATTTCTGTTGGGGTACATACCCCTGGAAAAATGGGGAGACTATGGCTTAGGGCAAATTCTGTTACAGGCTTCGAAAACCCAGCAGTCACAAGAAACTCTGCTCCTGCTTCCATAGCAACTTTCGCTTGGGCCACACTGGTGATTGTACCCGCACCCACCAACAGTCCTGAGATCTTTTTCATTTCTTTAATGGAGTCTTCTGCTGCATCAGAACGAAAGGTGATTTCTGCTACAGGTAAGCCCCCCTTCATCAACGCTTGACCTAATCCATAGGCATTTTTCGCATCATTTACCTTGATTACTGGTACAATTTTTAAATTTCGTAGCTTTTCAATGAATTCTTGCATACTTCTTTACTCCTTTTGTTATCTGTTTTCAAAATCTTTCCTTTTTCCTCAAAACGTTAGCGGTCTAAACCTTCTTTTAAGCCCGTGAAGACCTCCACTTGCGTCCGATAAGGAAAGCCTTCCATATCTCCCTTCACAAGGGTGGCCATAGCCCCCACCGCATTGGCTCGTTTGGCACATTCCACTAAAGATTCATTCTCTAGATACCCTGATAAAAACCCGGCCGCAAAGCCGTCTCCTGCGCCAACGGTATCCACAGGGTGTGAAACAACATAACCTTTAACATACCCTTCTTCCTGTTGCCCTTTGACATAACAACCTTCTTTCCCTAGCTTTAAGGCCACCACGGAAACCCCCATGGCTTGAAAAGCGCTACAGATTGCTTCTGGGTCCTCTTCCCCCAGTAAAAGGGCTGCTTCTTCTTCCCCTGGGAAGAGATAGTCTGTGAGCTGCACCATCTTGAGGATTTCTTCTTTGGCTTCTTCTTTGGACCAGAGCTTTAGCCGAATGTTGGGATCAAAGGAAATCTTCACCCCAGCTTTTTTCGCTTCCTTTACCGCATAGAAAGTGGCCTCTCGCATCTCTTGGGAAATGGCTAAGGAAATCCCCGTCACATGAAGAATCTTGGCCTTTTTGATATAGTCCACATCCACATCTTCCACCAGAAACTTACTGGCTGCGGAGCCTTGTCGATAATAAAACACATGAGGATTCACCGTGGAAAAACGTTCTTTAAAAAGAATGCCCGTGGGCGCTTTGTCATGGGTCTTCACCCGGGACACATCCACTTCTTCTCCCATGATTGTGGATTTGATATAGCGGCCAAACTCATCTTCTCCTAGTTTTGAAAACCAGCCCACTTGATGACCCAGCCTAGCCAAGGCTATGGCTACGTTAGACTCTGCGCCGCCGATGGATTTGGTAAAAGTGCCCACATAGCGCAAGGGCCCTTGGGTCTCTGGGTTGAAGATCACCATGGTTTCGCCGAAGGTTATCACATCCATTTTGCTACCTCTGTACCCTTCCAGAACCGTCTCCTGCCATGAGGGCACGAACCTCTTCCACGGATACATGGTTGGTGTCTCCTGGGATGGTATGCTTTAGAGCCGATGCTGCCACAGCAAAGTTCAGCGCTTCTTCCTTGGGCAGATCTGTCACCAGTCCATAAATGAGTCCTGATGCGAAGGAATCTCCACCACCTACCCGGTCTACGATACGCAAATCATACTTCTTGGATAAGTAAGATTTCTCTCCATCATACAAAATGGCAGACCAGCCATTGTCTGAAGCAGAGTAGCTTTCTCTTAAAGTGGAAGCCACCAGCTTCACCGGGAATCTCTCCATGATCTTTTTGGCCACTTCTTCGTAGGCCCCATGGGCAATCTCTCCCTTATGGATGTCTGTGCCTTCCGCTTTAATGCCAAAGACATTCTCTGCATCTTCTTCGTTGCCAATGCACACATCCACATAGGCCATGAGGGTAGTCATGACTTCCTTAGCTTTTTCTTGGCTCCACAATTTTTTCCTGTAGTTTAAATCCACGGATACGGTGATGTTTCTCTGTTTGGCTTCTTTCACCGCAGCCAAGGTCAGTTCTGCTGCCTCGTCACTCAAGGCCGGGGTAATGCCGGTGAAATGAAACCAATCCGTATCTTTAAAAATCTCTTCAAAGTCGAATTCTTCTTTTTTCGCCTCTGCAATGGATGCATGGGCTCTATCATAGATGACCTTAGAGGGTCTTTGGGAAGCCCCAGACTCTAAGAAATAGATCCCCAATCGTTCTCCACCTCTGGCCATGAAGGAAGTATCCACTCCATATCTTCTTAAGGCATTGATGGCGCTTTGACCAATCTCTTGGTTTGGCACCTTGGAAATGAATCGGGTGGCCAATCCATAGTTAGCCAAAGACACACAGCAGTTGGCTTCTCCACCCCCATAGCACACATCAAACTGATCTGCCTGAACAAATCGTTGAAATCCATTGGTGGAAAGTCTTAGCATAATCTCCCCTAAGGTAACCACTCTTTTCATCTACACATCACTTCTCCTCACTTTTCTTCAGTTCTACACTACGACAAATTTTAAGTCTTTATGCTGGCTTTGATTAGCCACATTTTCTGCACAGGCTACACTCACTGCATTGATGGCCTCCTTAGAATACATCCCAATGTGCGGGGTAATAATCACATTTTCTAAAGACATCAGTGGGTGATCTTTTTTAACCGGCTCTATGTCTAATACATCTAGTGCTGCCCCCTGTAGCTTTCCTTCTTGGAGAATCCGAAATAAATCTCCTTCTTCCACTATGCCTCCTCTTCCTGTATTGATCAAGAAAGCTTCTGTTTTCATAGTGGATAAATGCTCATAATTTAATAGATTTCTTGTCTCTTTGGTCAATGGCACATGAATGCTTAAGAAATCACTACCCTCTAGGATGGTTTCTAAATCCACCAGTTCCACAAACCCTTTAAATTCTTCAGGCACTTCTTGGACAAAAGGATCATAGGTCAAAACCTTCATGGAAAACCCTCGGGCTCGTCTAGCTACATTCTTGGCAATGGCCCCAAAACCTAAAAGTCCTAACGTCTTCCCATAGACATCCACACCGATGAAAGTTTTCCAGTGTCCTTCTTTTACCAAATTGTTGCAAATGCTGATCCCTCTAGCCAGATTCAGCATATGGCCAAAGGCTAAGTCTGCCACGGCATTAGCATTCATAGCTGGCACATTGGTCACAGTGATGCCCAAATCCCTTGCTGCATTCAGATCAATATTGTCAAGCCCCGCCCCATGTTTGGCGATGATTTTTAGATGTGTACACTTCTGCATCACAGCCCTTGGAAAGGGATGTGCACCAATGATTAGGGCATCATAGTCTTTGATTTTTTCCTCAAAGACTTCTTGATTGAAGGCATCTCCAAGGTGTGTAATCTCCAAGCCAGCTTTTTCTAGCACCTCTATAGGTTCTCTACTGACACTGCCAAAGGAACGTGAGGTAATCATAACCTTTTTCATGCTACTTCCTCCTATATCAACTGATAGGCTTTTGCCAAAGCGGTGATTTCTTCAAATCGCCCAGCTTCTATGAGTTTTTTATTCACGAGATTCCCTCCCACACTGACTCCTGCACACCCTGCATCTAGGAAGTCTTGTGCATTGTCCGCATGGACACCTCCTACAGCGGTTAGTGGGATATGATTAATGGGTCCTGTGATGGCTTTAATATAACCAAGGCCTAGGGTTGCCGCTGGGAAGAGCTTCACAATGTCTGCACCCATTTCATAGGCCGTGATGATTTCTGTTGGAGTTACAGCCCCTGGAATGGACACCACACCAAGCTCTTTACTCTTCTTGATGACTTCTTCATTGGTGTTGGGAGAAATCATAAACTCGGCTCCCGCTTCATAGGCATCCACTACATTTTTTACTGTCAGCACTGTCCCTGCCCCCACTGAAACCTCTTCACCAAAGTACTCTTTAATCTTTCTAATGGAGACCAACGTATCCAAAGAGGCTTCTGCACTCTTGGCATTAAAGGTAACCTCCACACAACGAATGCCTCCATCCACCAGTGCTTGTACTGTATCGATGATGTACTCTGAATGAATTCCTCGAATGATGGCCACAATTTTTTCTTTTAGGATTCTCTCCATGGTATTGTTCATAATGTACTTCCCCTTTCTATTTGTGTCAGTAACTTTTTCAATCCTTCTAATGCAAAATTTGTATGAGTTTTTGTGAAAACACGCCTTACACGAACCTCTGGCAAGACTTTTTTCAGGAGCATTTCATAAGTATCAATGTAAGCACCTTCTCCAATCAGAAGTATTTCATCCACCGATTTCCAACTGGCCTTTATTTTCTCTTTCAAATGAAGCACAGCACTCCCTGTGATAATCCCGGTTAGTAACATTTGGCGGACTTCGTCAGACGCGACCCCGAAAACTTTGGTGGAATGCACCACATAAAGAGCTCTTGAGATGCCCTCTTTCTCTAAAAGGGCCAAGCCTTGTTCCACTTGTTTTTTCTCATATTTTCCTAAGTGCTTTGCAATTTCGCCTCCTAATATGGTTTCCTTTATGAGGGCATGATGAAGCTCTCCTGTAAAATGAGAGGAAATATCCTCAATGACCCCATGACGTACCAGCATCATGTGGGTGTGGGAACCTGGAGAGATCATCACCTGAGTTTGGTTTTCTTTTAACAAACCCAGATGAAGAAGGCCAAAAACCTCAATTTCTTCCCCCCGGGTATTCCCCATGGTAGACACATTGTCCAAGGTGATCCCTTCTTCTGGAGCTTTAGTTTTAGCCCCGGGAATGAGCTTTAGAGTCCGATGAAAATGTAGAGACTCTTCATGCTCATAGATGCCCTCTGAGAGCCTTCTTTTATCTATTGGCGTCTCTAAATGCGGCACTTCGATGATACCAAAGGGATTGGTTATCATTCCTGAAAGGTACACATCTTTCACATCCTCATCCTTTAGATTATTTCGGATAAGCAGCCCATCATATCCTTCTTTTAGAGCCTTTAAGAGTACCATTCTATCTCCAGTGATGGCTGAATCCTTTGTCCCCACAGGGATAAAGGATTGATCCACCACTTCTAGATCTCTTAATAGATAGATCCTTGTATTGGTGGTTCCAGAATCATAATATATCATCATCAATGGTCTTCACCTCCATGGCTGTAGCATTATACAGTGCCCGATATCGTGCATATCTCTTCATGAGCTTTTCATGGGCCTTTTCATCAGGATCGATACGGCGATCACAAAGATCCTGATTTTTTTCTTCATGGACGGGGACCTTTAAAATCTCTGCACCTAGGTATACACCCCCCATAAGAGAACTGTGTTCTATTCTACTTACGGTCATAGGAATATTAAACAGATCCACACACAGCTTCGTCCAATGGGCCGAATGAAGAATACCCCCAGAAAGCATCACTTTCTTTGGTACTCCATTGATTTTTGAAATCACTTCATAGCACTGGTACAGGTTAAACAACACCCCTTCCAAGACCGATTGATACAGATCAAATCTTGTGTGGTCTGGTTTCACATCTAAGAATCCACCAAATCGACCATCATCCCATCCCGGACTTCTCTCTCCAAAAAGGAACGGTAGGAAAATCGGCAGCTCTTCTCGTCCACAGTATCCTGCTTCAATCTCTTCATAGGTGGTGCCAGGCTCAAACATTTTCTTTTTAAACCAATCTACGCAATTGGTAGCCCCTGAGGTGGCTGCCCCGCTGAGCCAGTTCTTCGGGGATCGATAGCACCAGGTGCTTGGTTTTTCAGGAATTATGGGTTGATCTGTGGACAATCGGATAGCGCCACTGGTGCCCACTGAAAAAGTCATAATTCCTGGTTCAACGGCCTTGGCTCCCACTTGGTTAAAGCCCCCATCGGCTCCTGCTGGGATCACTGGAATCCCTGGCTGAAGACCCAGCATCACCGCTGCCTCTCTCACCAAAGGAAAGGTATCTTTATAAGTGACGATCCTACCCAACTGCTCTCTTCTAAGACCGATATAGGCCAAAACCTCCTCATCATAATCCACCTGGTGAGTGTTCATGAGCCCACTGCCGGATAGCATGGAATCCATCACCACATGTTCTCCTGTGAGCTTATAAGTATTATAGGTGCCCTGACCCATAATGTATTTGTCCGTTAAATCCATCCCTCGTTCTTTCATCATCAACAGCTTAAAGGATGGATAAATGGCACTAACCATACAACCCGTCCGCTGATAATACCAGTTTGTAAACTCCTGGTCTTTTCTCAAGATTTTACAAAGAGGGGATGCTTCTGTATTAGACCAGACGTAGACCTGTGTCAGTGGCGTTCTCTTTTCGTCTGTAAGCATCACACTATGCCAAGCACCACTTAAAACGATGATGTCTACTTTTTTGCCCGTGGCTATTTTTCTACCAACAGCCATGGTTTGCTGATAGACCGTCTCTGCATTTTGTAAAGAGGAATCTTCATCCAAGGTAAAAGGCAGGGATTCCATGACGTATTTTCCGGTCTCTGTGTCAAAGAGCATCCCTTTGGCTGAAGTGGTGCTCGATTCTAAAACAAGTATATTCAAACTGTTCATTCCTTTCCTTTATAGAACCTAAAGAAGCTTTCCTCGCTCTCTTTAAAGATTCCCCTTCTATTTTGAAGGGATCCAAGCACCTTCTGAGGCAGAAAGCACATTTTTACGGTATTGATATAGTGAGCCCGATGCCTTTGTTTGCTCCGGCAGTGTCTTTTCTATTTTTCTTCTTTCAAAATCCACATGAGGGGCCTCTATCTTATTTGCTTTGATATCTACCACAAGGACATCTCCATTTTCTATATAGGCAATGGGGCCTCCATCTGAGGCTTCAGGGCAAATATGCCCCACAAAACATCCATTGTTGGATCCAGAGAATCTCCCATCTGTGACTAAACAAACCTTATCTCCTAGATTCATTCCCACCAGTAGCTTCATGGCTTTATACATTTCTGGCATACCAGGTCCACCCTTGGGTCCTTCATTTCGAATCACCACCACATCCCCTGGCACAATCTCTCGATCTCGAATACCCAAAAGGGCTTCTTCTTCACTTTCATATACCCTAGCTGGCCCTGCAAAGTAGAGAGCTTCTTCCGGAATGGCCGAAGGCTTGGTCACTGCGCCCTCTGGAGCAAGGTTTCCTGAAAGAACCGCAATACCTCCCCGCTCATGTACCGGATGCTCCAAACTATGAATCAAGGCGGTTTTCTCTAAATCTTCTTCTTGTAACACTTCTTTCCAAGTTTTTCCAAGGACGGTAAGCGCTCCCATATGTAGCTTGGTTTCCAGAGCTTTCATCACTTGAGGCACGCCTCCAGCTTCATGAAAATCTAATAACGTGGCTGAACCAGCTGGAATCATGGGCACCAAGTGGGGAATTTCGCTACTCAGTCTACCAAGATGAAAAACATCCAGGGCAACCTCCGCCTCTCTTGCAATGGCCAGTAAATGAAGAACAGCGTTGGTGGACCCTCCGATGGCTGCATTGACCTTAATGGCATTTTCGATGGCCTCTTTGGTAACTAAATCTTTAGCCACCACATTCCTCTTCACAAGGTCCATGATTTTTTCTCCCACTTCAAAGGCCACCTGCACCCTCCTGGAATAAACCGCAGGGATGGTGGCGGTTCCTGGTAAAGCCAGTCCCATGGTCTCCGCTAAGCAAGCCATGGTGTTGGCCGTACCTAGCATGGCACAAGACCCAATGGTAGGCACAGCATGATTTTCAATCCACGCAAATTCTTTTTCGGAGATTTCTCCAGCTTTTAGAGCTCCTTCAGACTGCTGAATGATAGAATGATCAATGTACTCGCCCCCATATGGATTATTCTTTGTCATGCGACCAGGTAGTGCAGGCCCTCCATTGACAAACACCGTAGGTAAATTTACACGTAGTGCTCCTAAAATCATCCCTGGGATGATTTTGTCACAAGAACCTAAAAGGACCACTCCATCTAACCTGTGGGCTTCCACCATAGCTTCAATATCATTGGCAATCATCTCCCTTGTGGGCAACACATACTTCATGCCCTTATGGCCCATGGCGATGCCATCACAAGCCCCAATGGTACCAAAATCTAATGGGGTACCTCCTGCAGATAAAATGCCTTCTTTGACTTTATTTGTTAGCTGCTGTAAATTCACATGTCCTGGACAAATGGAGTTAAAAGAGTTCACCACAGCAATGAGTGGTTTCTTTAGCGCGCCATCCGTAAAGCCGCTGGCTTTATAAAGAGCCCGAACATTGGCCCATTCCGGCCCCTGAAGAATATCTTGACTTCTCATGTTTCTTCCTCCTAAAACCTTCTACCATTCTGCCACGCTACCATCTTCATGACGCCACACTGGATTTTTCCAATCATGACTTCTCTTAGAGGCTTCTAGGACTTTTTCTTCATCTACCTCTACCCCAAGTCCTGGTCCCACTGGGATCTTCACAAAGCCATTTTCGTAGTGGAACACCGTTGGGTCTTTTAGATAGTCTAAAATATCATTGCCCTTATTGTAGTGAATGCCTAAGCTTTGTTCTTGTATAAAGGCATTGTGACTGACGGCATCTAGCTGTAAACAAGAGGCTAACGCAATGGGCCCTAACGGACAATGGGGTGCAATGGCCACATCATAGGCTTCAGCCATGGTGGCAATTTTTCTGCATTCAGTGATGCCCCCTGCGTGAGATAGATCTGGTTGAAGAATATCAATGTATCCAGAGGACAAAAGATTCTTAAAATCCCATCTAGAATACATTCTCTCTCCTGTGGCAATGGGCGTGGAGCTATAATTTGCCAGCTCTTTCAGTGCTTCTAGGTTCTCATCTAGAACTGGCTCCTCAATGAACATCAATCGATACGGTTCTAGTTCCTTCATGAGAATTTTGGCCATGGGCTTATGAACACGTCCATGAAAATCTATCCCGATGCCAAAGTTCTTCCCCACAGTCTTGCTTATGGTATCCACTCGCTCTAAAAGCGCATCCACCTTATCATAGGAATCAATATATTGAAGCTCTTCTGTACCATTCATCTTAATAGCGGTGAACCCCTGATCCATCTTCTCTTTGGCCGCTGCCGCCACATCGCTGGGTCTGTCTCCACCAATCCAAGAATACACTTTGACTTTCTCTCTAACCGCTCCTCCAAGAAGCTGGTACACTGGGGCATTAAAATACTTCCCTTTAATGTCCCATAACGCTTGGTCTATGCCAGCTAGGGCACTCATTAAAATGGGACCACCTCGATAGAATCCCCCTCGATAAAGGACTTGCCATAAGTCTTCAATATTCATGGGATCCTTGCCAATGATGTAGGAAGACAACTCTTCCACGGCAGCTTTCACGGTCTTTGCACGGCCCTCAATGACAGGTTCTCCCCATCCTACGATCCCTTCATCGGTTTCAATTTTTAAAAATAACCACCTGGGTGGCACTTGATATAGCTTGACTTTTGTGATTTTCATACGTATGCTCCTTACCTGATCACTTTAGTGTTACTCCATGTATGCACCTTTCATAGGGGAGACGGCAAGCCTGCTGTAGGTGGCTAAAATGCCCGTCTTTTTTTTCATGGGTGGCAATGCCCATGCTTCTTTTCTATTTAGTAGGATTTTTTCCATCTCTTCTTCAGACACTATTTTTCCGTGTACCCCTACAATATTCAACCGTCGCTCTTTGATGCAAATCTCAATGAGGTCTCCTTCTTCAACCAGTGCTATGGGGCCACCATCGCAAGCCTCTGGAGAAACATGTCCGATGGCTGGGCCTCTCGTGGCACCAGAGAATCTTCCATCTGTTATGAGGGCCGTAGTGGCACTGAGTTCTTCATCTGCCGCAATGGCTTCTGTGGTATAAAACATCTCTGGCATCCCTGTCCCCTTAGGACCTTCATAGCGAATAAATACTGCATCTCCTGGTGAAACCTTTCTTGTGAGCACCGCTTCTAGGGCCTCTTCTTCACTATTGAAGGGTCTTGCATTTAATACTACTTCTTTCATAGCCTTGGGTAAGGCAGAGTGTTTCACCACGGCTCCTTCTGGTGCTAGATTGCCGTAGAGCACCGCCACCGCCCCTTCTTTTTGAATGGGATCTTTGTATGGCCTGATGACTTCACTTCTTTGATAACCTAGTTTATTCAGCTTCTTTTCCATCTCTGTGAAAAAGCCTTGTTCTTCTAAATCTATTAGATTTTCCCCAAGAGTTTTTCCCGTGACGGTCATGACGTCTAGATGCAAATGATCTTTTATTTCTCTCATGACCTGTGGAACACCTCCTGCATACCAAAAATATTCTGCTGGAAAGTCACCACTGGGTCGAACATTCACAAGGTAAGGAATTTTTCTATGAATTTCATCAAAAAGGTTTCCATCTAACTCGATGCCGATTTCATGAGCAATGGCGGGGATATGCAGCATGCTGTTGGTGGATCCTGCGATGGCAGCATGGATCATAATAGCATTTTCAAAGGATTTTCTCGTCAGAATATCAGATGGCTTAATGTCTCTTTTCACCAGCTCAACCAGCTGCCTTCCTGCACGCTTGGCTACTTCCTCCATTTCTCCACTGATGGCCGCCATCAAGGAGGTTCCTGGAAGAGCCAAACCTAAAGCTTCACTCATGACCTGCATTGTAGCTGCTGTACCCATGAAGGCACAGGCCCCACAGGTGGGGCAAGCATTGTGTTGCTTTTCTATAAAGAGCTCTTCTGAAATCTTCCCGGTTTTAAGAAGCGCTGAGTAAGTACCAATTTGCTCTAAAGTCAGCATATCTGGCCCAGCTTTCATGATGCCTCCTGAAACCATGATGGATGGCATATTTAGCCTAGCAATGGCCTTTAGATGAGCCGGCACTCCTTTATCGCAACTACTGATGAAGAGTCCTCCATCAAAAGGTGTGGCGGTGGCGTGAATTTCAATCATATTACAAATCATTTCCCGGGAGAGTAGGGAGTAGTTCATCCCATCATGTCCCTGAGCAATGCCATCACAGATATCTGTGACGAAGTACTTTGCGGGTTTTGCACCCAATTTATGGAGTTCATCTTCTGAGGCATGAACCAAACGATTTAAATGAACAGACCCTGGATGACTATCTCCATAGGTGGATTCAATGATGATTTGCATTTTAGACAAATCATTAGCACTCCAACCCATTCCCATCTTCAAGGCGTCCATTTCGACGGCTACCCCTCTCATCATTTGACTTTTTAATTTCATCTTTTTCCTCCTAATAGAAAGATGGAATACAAGGAGTCCTCCCTCCTGCCTTACATCTTCAGCAAATCATTCTGTTTTGTTACATGAGACTTGGAATCCAGAGCACCAATTGTGGGAAGATTATAATCAAAATAAGCACCGCTATCTGTGTAAGCAAGAAGGGCATCATGGCTTTGGAAATGCTCTCTAGATTGATTTTGGCAATGCCACAAGCAATATAGAGGATGGTGCCCACCGGAGGGGTCACCAAACCGATGCCTAGATTGATGATCATCATGACCCCAAAGAAGATGGGATCTATGCCAACTTGTATAGCTACTGGCAGTAAAACAGGTGCGAGGATTAGTAAAGCAGGTGTCAAGTCCATGACCATTCCCACTAAGAGTAGGAAGAAATTCACAATAAGGAGCACAAGGAAGGGATTTCTTGTGATGCCTAAAATGGTTGCAGCAATACTCTGTGGAATCTGCACCACGGTTAGTAGCCAAGCAACCACCATGGCTGATCCTGCTACAAACATGACGATGCCTGTGGTTTTACCCGTTTCCACTAGAATTCTTGGTAGATCCTTCACCGTCATTTCTCTGTAAATGACTAAGGAGACCACCAGCGCATAAACCACGGCAATGACTGCAGATTCTGTAGGCGTAAACTTACCAGAAACGATTCCTCCGATGATAATGATGGGTAAGAACACTGCCCAAATGGCTTCTCTGCCAGTTTTCAGAACATTTTTAAAAGAGAACGAGTCTCCTTTAGGATACTTCTTTTTCTTAGAAATCAAATAAGTAAGAATCAAAAGGGATAGCCCAATGAGAATACCTGGAATGATTCCACCCATGAACATTCTTACTACAGAAACCCCACTCATGAGACCAAACAAAATCATGGGGATACTGGGTGGAATGACAATGCCCATGGTGGATGAAGAAGCCGTCACTGCGGCAGAAAAATCTGCATCGTATCCATCATCTTTCATGGCCGGAATCAAAAGGCCACCAATGGCGGCAGTATCCGCTACAGAAGAACCTGAAATTCCTCCAAAGAACATACTGGCTACAATGTTCACAAGACCTAGTCCTCCTGTAATGTGTCCCACAAGAGCATTGGAAAAATTGATGATTCGTTTGGCTATGCCTCCGGTGTTCATAATTTCTCCCGCTAGCATAAAAAACGGCACAGCAAGTAAAGGGAAGCTGTCAATACCTCCTACCATCTTTTGGACCAACACATCATTGGCAAAACCTTGGATGTTCATCATAATCAGTGCTGCAAGTCCTAAACTAAAGGCTACAGGACTCCCTATGAGAAGAAATCCAAAAAGTGCCACTAAAAAAATATACAACATATCCATTAGTTCTTTTCCTCCTCTTTCTTTCCTTTAAGCCCATTATAAAAATTCATGAGCGCAGATAATAAATGTTCTAAAGAAGTTAAGATCATCAGATATCCAGCCACCAGCACCGCCTGATACTTTAAGGAGCCAGGGAGACCTAAAGCTGGTGTTCTGGAATTTTTTACCACATCCACAATACGAATACCACCTGTGATCATGGCATAGGTGACAAAAATCACCAAAGCCCATGCAACGATGTCAAAAAACAGTTGTTTCTTTGGACTGATTCGATCAATTAGGATCGTTAAACCTAAGTGTCCTTTGCTATGAAGGCCTAAGACCGCCCCCATGAACACCAACCATATAAATAGGATTCTAGAAAGCTCTTCTGCCCAAGCAATAGAAGCATTGAGTAGTATTCGGCTTAAAACTGAATAAAACACTATGACCACAAGGGTGCCCATGATCAATGCTATGGCCAGCTGAACCACTTTCATAATCAAAAGATTTAGCTTTCCCAATGTTTTTGGGACAAGAAGTAGTTTTTCCATGAAAAGAATTCCTCCTTAATTTGAGCAAAAAGGAGTCATTACAACTCCTTTTTGCAATTGCTATATAATATTGGGTCAGGTTAGTTTCCGCTTAATTTTTGAATTTCTTCAAGAACTTGATTCACGTAGTCTTCACCAATTTGCCCCTTAAACTTTTCAATTGTTGGCATGGTGGCATCCTGGAACGCCTTTAGCTCTTCTGTGGTCAATTCAGTAACAGTCATCCCCGCATTCCTTAGTTCATCCTTGAGTTCTTCTGTGTATTCACGGTTGATTTTTCTTTGCTCATCTCTGGCGATGATTGCACCTTCTTCTACCACTTTTTGAAGATCTGCTGGAAGCTTATCCCAGAAAATCTTACTCATCAGTAGAACGAAGGGGCTGTATACATGACCTGTAAGGGTCGTATAATCTTGAACTTCTGGATAGTTTTGAAGAGCAATGGTTGGCACTGGATTCTCTTGTCCGTCTACAACCCCTGTCTGCATCGCTGTGAAAAGTTCACCAAAAGGCATTGGGGTTGGGTTTGCGCCCAGTGCTCTAAAGAAGTCTAAGTGCACTTCATTTTCCATGGTTCTGATTTTTAATCCATTCATATCCGCTGGTGTACGAACTTCACGCACATCATTAGTCAAATGTCTGTATCCATTTTCCCAGTAGGCAAGCCCGATGAGACCATGATCTGCAAGACCATCTAACAACTCTTGTCCTAGGTCACCATCTAGTAGATCCGATGCCACTTCTTCTGTTGGGAACAGGAAAGGCAAATCGAAGATCATGAATCTTCTGTCAATGGATGTAATAGGTGCTGTAGAAGGACAAGTTACTTCTTGGCTGCCAAGTTGAAGCGCTTCCATCATTTGAATATCATCACCTAGCTGAGAGCTGTGGAAAAGTTGCATTTCAATTCTGCCATTGCTTTCTCTTTCCACATATTCCTTCATCACTTCAAGCCCTTTAAACTGAGGATGTTGATCGTTAAGACCAATACCTGCACGAATGACGAACTTTTCATCACTAGGCGCTGGTGTTTCTGTCCCCGGTGTATTAGGAGCTGGATCTGGTGACGAAGCTCCTCCTGTGCTACATGCTGTAATGAGCATCATAGATGCCAACGCTAGAGCTACCATCATTTTTGATTTTTTCATTGTATTTCCCCCTAATTTTTTTATATTTATTCTGCAAAGCAGAAAAATAATCGTTACAGTTGTTCATTTTGGACAATGCTCTTAATCTCCAGATAGGTTCTCATCACATGCCTCTTCATATAAAGGGCAGCCAGTTCCCCGTCTCCCGCTTTAATAGCATCAATGATAGGCTTATGTTCTATAACCCCTCTTCTAGGCCCCAAGTGCTTGTTAAGTTCCTTTTGCTGATGCTCCCAAATATTGGTCAACACACTGTTTACTTTGATGATCAGTGAATTCTTTGATCCCTTGGCAATCTCCATATGGAGACGATAATCAGCTTTAGCAAATTCATCCGATGTATTGTTATGGGCTTCCATCACTTCATGACATTCTTCAAGAATCTTAATGGTTTCCTCATCACACCTTTCTGCACATAGCCTTGCACTTTCAGGTTCCATGACCAATCTGAACTCCAAAACTTCCAACAAGTTGTCTGGATTTAAGATAACCAATGGGATGAGCTTATTCAAATAGATGCCTGGTGTTAGATCATTTACAAAAGTTCCCTCTCCTTGTTTTTTTGTTAACACATTCAGCGCAACCATTTTCTCAATGGCTTCTCGCACAGACATTCTGCTGATGCCTAGTTCTGCACTTAATTGATTTTCTGAAGCAATCTTCATACCTGGTATCCATTCTTGCGAATAGATTTTATCCTCAATGTAATTGAATACTTGCTCGCTAGCCACATGCTTTTTTTCCATCCGGCATCCTCCTATTCTTTTTTCAAAGATACCATAACTTATCAGACATCTTATGACTTATATCTGCATTGTAATAAACGATTACATGAAAGTCAATAACATTTTTTGGGATTTCTATAGAGAATTATCTGGTAAAATCGTTAACTTTTTGCCAATATTAAGATTAATGAAGTCAATTCTCACTCTAACTTGTCATACAACTTATGAAATTGTTGCTCATAAGAAGTCAAGCAATGGATCTAGGAAGTGCTTTTTACAGATTTTCATAGTTTATACAAGATATTTAAAAAAGAGGTCTTAGACCCTTCTCCTCCATGTGGAGAAGGGTCTAAGACCTCTTTGATGAGAGTTTATCTGTTTTCAAAAATCTCTAACTTTTATAAGATTAGCGCCGCGATGAAGGGCATGGTCAACACAGACAAGACTGTGGTTAAAAACACTGCAGAAGAAGCCAGTTCCGTATCTTCACCAAATTGAGAGGCCATCATCACCACCAAAGATCCCGATGGCAATGCTGTGGATAAAATGATCATTAGACGAATCATCTCAGTGAAGGGGAAGGGTCTGACCAAGATACTGATGAAAATTGGAAGGGCCAGGAGTTTGAGAAAGGAAAAAACATACAGCTTTCTGTTTCCAAATAACGACTGGATGGGCACCACTGTTAACGAAGACCCAATAATAAGGAGCGCCAGAGGCGTGGTAGCTTGCCCAATGGTTTTAATCACACTAACCATCGGACTCGGCAAAGTAAGATTGAACACGAAAAAGAAGATGGCCAGTAGCGAAGCTATAGTACCTGGACTAAAAATGCTTTTCCAAATGTTTTCATCTTTTTTATCAGCCTTCATACTCTTTCTTATAATGTATACTCCTAAAGTAAAAAAGAAAATATTGTAAGGTAGATGCATCACCGCAGCATAAAAAATAGCTTCAGGTCCAAAAAGAGCGCCAAATAAAGGATATCCCATAAACCCAGTGTTGGCATAAATCAGTAAAATCTGATAAATACCCGATTCCTTTTCCTTAGGTTTTAGTATATAGATGACAACAAAAGAAATACTGAAAAGCACAAAGTAGAGGAGAAACCCCCATAAGAGAATCTCTAGCACTTCACGCTGATTCAAACTGGTCTCTTCTGTAAAAACCGAACCAAATATTAAAGCTGGCAATATTAACTTAATGATCAACTCTGAAATCTTCGGATTCACCTTGGGATTCATCCAACCTCTTTTGGTTACAACATAACCGATGGCTATGATGCCAAAAAGCACCATCAATGTATCTAACAAAACACGTATACTCATATCCACCTCACGCGGTTTAATCTGTAGAACTATTTAACTATTCTAGGATACTTTTAGAAGATACACAAGTGTGCCTCTACTATTTATTCTCTAGCATTCACAAAAAAGAAGCACGGGATGTCCCATGCTTTTCATTCCACTTAAACCAGCTTCATTACTCATTCTGTATCTCTCAGTAGTTCCATATAATGGATGTCTAAGCCCTTGGCGATCTTTTTTAATGTCTTGATGGACGGATTGGTGCGCCCAATTTCCATGTCGGATAGATAGGTGTTAGATATGCCTATAAGTTCTCCTAACTCTTTTTGTGTGAATTGTTTCTTTTTACGGTATGTCCGGATATTATCTCCTATGGTGACCAAAAAATCACCTCCTATAAGATATATTATACGCTATAAACGTAATAGCGCAATCTATTTTACGTCTTCGTCGAAACATCTTTCTATACTTTCTCTTTTCACCTTTTTCATTGTAAAATGAAGAAGGAATACAAATATTTACGGAATTTAAGGAGTGAATTATGAACATAGGCGAACAATTAAAAGCAGCTAGGACCAGACAGCATCTCACTCTGAAAGATGTTTCAAAAAAGACCAACCTCTCCATTTCTTACATCAGTGACATTGAACATGGCAAAAGTCAGCCGCCCTTGGACACCTTAACCAGTCTTTGTAAGGCCCTAAACCTTTCGGTGTATACGCTATTTAAAGAACGAGAAGAAGATTTAATCCTTCGAGAAGGCCAGCACAAAGAAGCGTTGGATACGCTCTTGAAAGACTTTCCCCTATGGCCCCTAAAGGACCAAGAGGAGCTTTTGTATTATCTCGAAGCCAAAAAGATCATTCGAAATCACCAAAAATAAGCCTCTTGAGTCTTAGAAAATACTTCTACCAGAACACGTGAAACATCCCTCCCCAAAGATCCTTTTCCTAAGGACGCTCTGGGAAGGGATGTTTTCTTTTCTTCCTATAAATCTTCCACCAAGGCTTTGGCCTCTTTCACCATGGCCTCAATCTCGTCAAATTTCCCCTCATCGATGAGGGCTTCTTTCACCATCCAGCTCCCGCCACAAGCAATGATGTTGGGGTGGCTGAGGTATTCTCTGATATTCCCAGGATGGATGCCTCCCGTGGGCATGAAGAGCATCTTGGGGAAAGGGCTAGCCAAAGCGCCAATGGTCTTTAATCCCCCGTAGTTCTCTGCGGGAAAAACTTCACCACGGGCAAATCAAAGGCCAATGGGCTCATGAGTTCACTGGGGGTACAGATCCCTGGAAAAATGGGGATGCCCTGTTCCTTGGCAAAGGCCGTGACGGCCTCTGAAAAGCCAGGGGTTACGAGAAACTGCGCCCCAGCGGCCAAGGCCACTTTTGCTTGGGCCACAGAGGTGATGGTTCCTGCCCCCACCAAGAGCCCTGGAATCTTTCTCATTTCTTTGATGGAGGCTTCCGCTGCCTCGGTGCGAAAAGTGATCTCTGCCACAGGAAGACCTCCTCTCACCAGAGCCTCTCCTAAAGCAAAGGCATTTTTAGCGTCATTGACTTTGATCACGGGGACAATCTTTAGTCCTTGTAAGGTTTTGATAAATGCTTCCATATGCTAGTTCTCCTTCTCTTTATACATTCCCTGGGTTTTAACGATCCACGGGTTCTCTAAGGCCCATGAACACCTCCACTTGGCTTTCATAGGGGAACCCCTCCATATCTCCTTTGACCAGGGTGGTCATGACTTCCTTGGCTTTTTCTTGGCTCCACAATTTTTTCCTGTAGTTTAAATCCACGGATACGGTGATGTTTCTCTTTTTGGCTTCTTTCACCGCTGCCAAGGTCAGCTCTGCTGCTTCCTCACTCAAGGCCGGGGTAATGCCGGTGAAATGAAACCAATCCGCATCTTTGAAAATCTCTTCAAAGTGGAACTCTTCTTTTTTCGCCTCTGCAATGGATGCATGGGCTCTATCATAGATCACCTTATAAGGTCTTTGGGAAGCCCCAGACTCTAAGAAATAGATCCCCAATCGTTCTCCACCTCTGGCTATGAAGGTCGTATCCACCCCATATCTTCTTAAGGCATTGATGGCACCTTGGAAATGAATCTGGTGGCCAATCCGTAGTTGGCCAAGGATACACAGCAGTTGGCTTCTCCTCCGCCATAGCAAACATCAAAGGTGTCCGCCTGTACAAATCTCTAAAAAGCCTGGTGTAGACAGTCTAAGCATAATTTCGCCAAGGGTTACAACTCTTTTCATCACGAAATTCTCCTTTTCTTCTACGCATTTCCACAAAGAAAGCCCGTGAGGGCTGCCATGAAATTTTTACGTCCTCTGCATCCTTCGGTTTTTTCTTTCCTTCTATACGCCACGGAATGCATCCTATAGACTAGATACCTTCAGTATAGGGAGGTGTGTAATGATTTACAATGCCATTTCTTGCTCATCTTCCCAGGAGGATTTTACTTATAAAGAATCTCAGCGCCTTCTCTTTTCCCTTTGTTTTTCATTTCTTTAGGCCTTGGCTCCTGGGTCTTCTCGACCCTTTACTTCTAAAGCTTTCCAGAAGCTCTTGAAGTTTTCTTGAAGCTTCTTTATTCAGCCAAGATTGTCTCCATACCTCCAAGGCAAAGGTTTCTCCTGGGCTTTTTAGCTCTGAAAAAACTTGTAAAAAAGAACATGTTCTTCTATTTAGAAGACAAAAAAAGAAAGAACCAAGCCCCAGTTTAGGGCTCTATTCTTTCTTCACCTTTCCAAAAGGTCTTTCGGTCATATTCCGTTAAGGTCTCTGAAAAGACTTTCTTGATTTCTAGTAATCCTTGGAGATCTCTCACATACTGATAAAGGCTGGAGCGGTGTTCAAACTCCTCTCTGGTTTTGGGGAGCTCTTGGGCACGAAAGATCTCTAAGTATCCTTTGAGGTCTTCCATGAGCTCTTTGGCCGTGTTGAGCTCATGGAACTGATGATGCACAAGTTCTGTTAAAGAAGCCACCAGTTTGCTTTGCTCATAGTATTTGTCCACATGGTTTAAATGGTCCCGCATAAGGAGCAGCACTTCGTACTGTTTCTTTCGCATTTCCATATAACGTACATAATAGACAAAGCTTTCTGTGAGATAATTGGAGGACAACCTTTGGGCCATATCCATACCTTCTTTCAGGGCTTCATCTAGCTTCACAAAAAGCACTGCAGTTTCTTCCTCTTCTCTTTGGGTCTCAATGTTCCTAGTAAAACTCAAGAGGATGTCTTTGTAGAGCCTCTCTACTTTTCTTTGAGTCTCCTTAATGTCTTTTTCTACACTGGGCATATACATGTTTAAAATCAGGGCAACGCCTGCCCCCACAATAAGCAACCCATACTCATTGAGGATCCAAGAAAGAGCCACGGATTCTTCAATGAGCAGGTGGGTCACAAGGACGGTGCTGGGAACAATGCCATCGTGGAGCTTTAAGGCTGCCGCCGTGGGAATGAAGAGGAAGAGGTATAGGCCAAAGCTCCAGGGAGAATAGCCTAAGAGGAGGAACACTACTACGGCCACAAAGAGCGCTAGGGTGGTAGACCCCAGCCTTCTTAGGGCCATTTCAATGGATTTTCGTTTGGTGCTTTGGACGCTAAGTACCGTAATGACCCCCGCGGATACCGCATAGGCCAGCCCTAAGTACTGAGCAATGAAGATGGCTACAGTGGCACCTATGGCTGTTTTCAGGGTTCGATACCCCACATATTTCTTTACTTTCATCATGCTTCATGCCTTTGCAATTTTCTAAGAAGAGCAATGAGGGTTTCTTTTTCCTCTGCCGTGAGCCCTCCCATGGATTCTTCCATGACCGAGAGGTGTTTGGGAAACATCTTCTCCATGGTTTCTTTTCCTTTGTCTGTTAAGGACACCTGGTAAGACCTGCGGTCTCCAGGAGTAGCCTTTTTCGTGATGTAAGCTTCTTTTAGTAAATTCCCTATGACTACGGTCATGTTCCCTGCGCTGGTTAAAACCTTCTCTGTAATTTCACAGACCCTCATGTCTCCTTTGTGATACAAAACCTCCAATACCATAAATTGAGAGGGCGTCAGCCCAAAATCTTTGACGTTCTTCATGGTGTCTTTGTGCACCATGTTCAGGCTTCGACTAAGTGAAATCAGTAGCTTTAAATTCAGGTCATGTACTTCGCCATAACGCTTTTTCTTTTTTTCCATACTCTAACTATAAGCGAAAAGCTTCCTCTTTTCAATTGGATGCAATTAATTTCTTCCCTTTCCAGAGCCGTTCCCTTGAATTATAATGAACAAAAGAACCTGGGAGGTTGCCATGAAGATCTTAAAAAGCCCTTTTTATGCCCTCTGTTTCCTTTTCCTACTACTTCTTCTTGTCACTGGATGTATCCAAGAAAAGAAAACTCCTCCTGGGGCTAAGGAACTTCCTGAAAGAGATTTGAAGGACGTGGAACATGCCTCTTTAGAGGCCTTGGCTTCCTTCATGGAAGAAGTCTCCAAGGACACCCTGGGGATTCCCACAAAAGTTCTCCTAGAAGGCCTTGCCCCGTCAGACTATAGCCTGGAAAAACCATTAGCAGAGCCTTGGAGAAATCTTCGGGCACTGGTGCTCTTAAGCCATCCCCAAAGAACCTACCTGGTACAAAATGGCAAAGTTCTCTCCATTTCCTATGAAGATCCTGTGCCAGGCCTTTCCTTAGATGTTTTAGCAAAGGATTTTCCAGAAAAGGATCCTGGTTTTTTTGTCACGGACCAGGGCCTTTTGGCTCTCCCTTTACAAGAAGACAAACTTCTTCTCTTTCATCCCCATAAGGAGGACTCCACCATGGTTTCATCCATCACCTTCACCACCAAAGCCCAGCTGGATCAAGAAAGGGCGGACAAAAGAATTCTTAAGCAACTCTCCACCATGACCATAGAAGAAAAAGTAGGTCAACTGGTGATTTCTGGCCTAGGAGGCCAAGGGATCACCGAAGAAACCTTAGCCCTTGCGACCACCCACCATCTTGGTGGATTCATCCTCAATGGACATAATCTCCCGTCGCCAGATGTGGCTTTGGATACCTTGAATGCCCTAAAGGCTGAAAACAAGCCCTATGACATCCCACTATTTTTAGCCATAGACCAGGAAGGAGGCCGTGTGGCCAAGTTCCCTGGTCTCTCAAGAAGACTCCCCTCCAGTCTTTCTGTGGGGACCTTTGATCAAGAAGACTTCTCCAGGGCTTATGGGAAGCTTCTGGGGGATCTCATCACCTCTTTGGGCTTTAACGTAAATTTTGCCCCCGTCCTAGACATCCATAGCAACGAGCAAAACCCCGTCATTGGAGACCGGGCCTATGGCAGGACCAAAGAAGCCGTGATCCTTCATGGCCTTGCAGTGTTAGAGGGGCTTCGAGAGGCCCAGGTTATTCCTTCAGTGAAGCATTTCCCTGGCCATGGGGATACCAGTGTGGATTCCCACGTGGCGCTCCCCCATGTAGCCAAGTCTTTGGATGAACTCCTTGCGTTAGAACTGGTACCCTTCGTAGAAGCCATCAGAAAGGATGCCGAGATGATCATGGTGGCCCATCTCTTTATGGCGTCCATCGATGACCTCTACCCTTCTTCCTTATCAGAGAAGGTCATGACAACACTTCTTCGGGAAACCTTAGGTTATGACGGGGTCATCCTCACCGATGACTTGGCCATGGCCGCCATCACCAATTCCTATGGGCTGGTGGAGGCTTCCTTAAAGTCTTTCTATGCTGGGGCGGACTTGCTTTTGTTAGCCAAGGATGAGGGCAGCACAAAACTGGTCCTAGAAGCGCTCCTTCAAGAGGTGGCTTCTGGAAATCTCAAAGAGGCGCGTATAGACGAGAGTGTATATCGCATTCTACGGTTAAAAGACCAGTATCATCTACAGGACTCCTTGCTGCCCATGCCCAGCTATGAGGCCCTAAACGCCTCCATAGACGAGGTCTTTTCCCGGTTTCATTTTCCAAGATAGCGTCCTTCTTCTATCCATCCTTCTTCCTTAAGAGCTTCTCCTTGCTCTCCATTGTTGGGACGCTACAGGAGTGCTATAATAATATGGACTTCATGCCCTTTGGCCACCTGGTAGAGGTGGCCCATTGCAGTATAACGAACTCAGATGAGAGAGGAATAGAAACGATGAATTTAGAGATCCATTTTCAACCCGTGATCATTGGTACAGACCTAAACGCCTACGGTGTCGCTCGTACTTTTCATATGGCTTATGGCGTTGTGAGCAAAATTTTTGGCAATAAGAAGCTACTCATGGTAGACCACTCCAAAATCTGTGATGTCACAGAGGTGGAGGGGTTTACACAAGATGCGGTCATGGTGCATACGCTGATTCAGTATGCCAAGGAGCATCCGGAAAAGAAGCTTATTCTTTTTGCGGCCAGTGAGCAGTATGTGTTTCGCATTTTAAGCCATTATACAGCGCTCCAAGACTACTACA
>Ga0194138_10000074_pt1 | contig 49225 bp, 78 predicted proteins | sample TARM_MetaG_T2_14_FD_134022 | JGI IMG/M metagenome (GOLD analysis project Ga0194138, IMG submission 134022) | Freshwater microbial communities from Pennsylvania, USA, analyzing microbe dynamics in response to fracking - TARM_MetaG_T2_14 (version 2) | ecosystem: Environmental > Aquatic >...
ACCGCCTGCCGGAAGCACTCCAGGGTTTATTTGTACGTCTTTACGTAATGGGATTGCCATTTATGCACTCTCCGGTGGGTATTTTAAATCTGCGGCCACTATGCCGACTGTAATGCTGTCCATGAAGTCCTGGCGCGTTGAGACTGTCGGGTTGTATTGCCCGATGAAGTCCAGCGTCCAGCGGCTTTCGTATTGTTGCTCGCCGTTTATCATCGTTGTCTGATGAGGGTCTGAGCAGTAAAGAGGGGTAATGACGTTGCCGTTTTGTCTGAACCATTCACAGGCAAAGTCTGACCGGATGAGTGTGCCGATGATTGCAGCGTTATCTGCCGCGCTCTCGCCATAGCAGTCAATCTGACAAGGCCATTTAGTGCTGCGCTGGTTCTGCTGGATGCCGTCGCCATAGACGCCGTTATCGACATAATTAACGCGGTTTGTTGATAGCCCGATCTGCTTCGTCGGCGTCATGATGACAAAATCACCGAGTGGCATTGCCGTCAGGTTTTGCTGACCGTCAAGCACGTTATCGATGCTCAGACCGGTAATCTCCATCAGAAACGCCTGTAGAGGTATTAACAGGTCAAGCTCTTTGATATCGATAGTCGGCGTCATGTTGACCTCTGGAGATTTATGATCACCCGGCACCAGTCACTCCAAAGCTCAGGGACTTTCACGACCAGCCATTTCTCAGAACCAATCACCAGAATGTCCCCACCCTTTTGCTCGGGTCGGTTCACACCGTTGAAATTGCCGTTCAGATAGGCGCTACGTAGAATTCCCTGAATGTTGACCGAATCGACCTGCTTCAGGTCAGTAGATGAAAGTTCCTGCAACTGCACTGTTACATCGACGCTGTTAAAGGAAGGAACCCTCTTACCGCCAGGTAGCGTGGTGAACCCGGTATTGACCTGAAAAACTCCAGGCACATTTGGGTTGATATTACTTGTCAGGCTATTGGCTATGCTGCGCAGGTTCATACGCCATCCTTAATGTCGTAGTCGACGCTGTTTAGCATGTGTGATGTCTCAACAAGAGGCTTTGAGAATCCCTTTTTGGCGATAGTCACCGGGGATAGAGCGGGCTCCATCAGTTCTCGTATAGAGCCCTGCAACTGATCTTTGATGTGTTCCCCCATCATTCCAAGCATCGTATCGGCATCATATCCAGTGACCTCTGCAATCTTTGCCATATCTTTGGGCCATGCTGGCGAGTTATCAGCGATCATGTTTCTGAAAAACGGGCGAGGCGGTCGGTTCATAGCAGGGTCACCGAATTCGTTAGCGGCGGCCACCATGGGAACGGATGTTCCGTCTGGGTATGTTGCCCCCTCCAGAAACCCGACCCGTAGCGTTTTGCCATCGCCAATTTTCTCGGCAAGCTCAGCTAATTTCGCTTCTAGCGCAGATCCCCCACTGAAAGTAGTCATGGCTATCTCCGCCAGTTAGCGCGCCGGTAATAATGCCCTGGGTAATTGGATGGTGAAGCGCCGGGAACGTAGCGAGCGGTTCTGTATGCTGCCGTTGCCTGCCAGTAGGCAGCCCCATAAGGAGTTTGCAGGTACCACCACGAAGCGCCGCTTGATGGAACTTCGCCAAGTGATACAGATACAGAGCCTTCTGATGCGCTCGCTACGCGCCCAACTAACCCGGATGGTGCTTTCCCATTCACACCTGAATTCAGTGCTGCAAGGTGAGCAACCAGCATGTTGAGATAGACGGCCCTGATTGCAGGGTCCGCCACCGCGCTACAGTCTGTGTTATCAAGGTAAACCGTTGCCTCTACGAAATAAGCATTCAGCAACGAGTCACTTACGGTGTCGAACTCCGGGTAACGTTCGCGGAATGCGGCAATATCAAAGACAACGATCGCCATGATTACTTCCCGTCAGATTTCTGGATTCCCGGCATCGGGTTATCTTGCGGAAGACCCTCAAGACCAGACTTGCGACCTGCGTTTTCGTTGGCCTTAGCCTCAGCGCTGTTCGGTTTAGCCTGGGCGAAGACGAGTTCGCTCTTCACATAGGCCTGGTCAGCATGAATATTCAGCCACTTGTCGAAGGCGTCTTTATCGACCCCCTCTGTCAGGCCGTAGCCGCCGATCACATTTGAGGCGTTAGCGCCATTCAGAACGACGCTATAACCTTCCACTTCAAGCACAAGACCGTTCGGCAGCTTGCAGCCAACTACTACAACTTCAGCCATGAGTTACACCCCTACCATTGTTGCGATTGCCAGAGGCTGGCGGATGATCGCGCCCCATGTGCCGCCGGATTTTTTCTGCTTCCAGGATGACTCTTCTGTCACCACGGCATGCGCACGCATCTTCTCGGTGAACGCAGCGTATGCTGTGTCCTGCTCGCCAAGGCGATCCGCGATCAGTTGAACCATCTCACCCGCAGTGGTCGAGTACTCGATCGCGGTTTCGATTTTCAGGTTCGGGAAGTTTTTCTTCAGCTGGTCAGAAACGTTCACGTTGTACATGTTCGTTTTAGCCAGATTTACAGACATCGCCGGAGACATCGCCAGCGTCATGCTGTCTGCCATTTCCAGCAGACCTTTGGTCTGAGAAACCAGTTGACCGAACAGTTTGAGGATATCGTCGTAAACCGCCTGGCCGTCTTTGGTTGCCCAGGTCAGGCCGCCGCTTGTACCACTTGCGTTTGGCGCAATGGATGCAGGGAGACTCGGATCATTCAGCAGTCCATAGTTTTGCAGACCATCGATACCGTAGAAGTAGCTCTTATTCTGGAACTTGTTCAGCACCAGAGCGGAAGCTACGTTCAACTCAGACGCATAACCGATACGCGCTGCACCGTACATATCCAACTCACGCTCACCCCAGCGGGTATGAGTCTGATAGTGGTAGGACTGGCGAGGAACCCAGTTAACGTTCGCAGCGGTCATGCCGTTGTTGTTGTAGTCGCCGTAGGAGCTAACTTCACCTGCGGATTCAACAACCGGGAATTGGGCGGTAAGAGTGGTCCAGTCACCCTTTTTAACTTCACCGATAATTTCGGCTGCCTTCATAGGCGTAACCAGAATGCGGATCAGTTCAGGGTCAACGAAGTTGGTGAAGAACGCTGGCACACCTGAGCTGCCAGTGGTAACCATCGTTGGCTGAGCATCCATCGCCAGCGCGAAGTTATCCGCAAATTCTGGCTTCAGGTATTCTTTAGCGCCCGGCAGAACAATGCCGTATTTGCCGCTCGCTGCGGCGTAGTGTTTCTGAAATTCGTTCATTACTTGCTCCAGGTGCTGATTTTAACGAGCTCGTTAGCGTCGCAAGCGCTACCCGCAAAGAATGGCGTCTCAACAGCGCCGGAAATGGTCGCCCCTGCCGCACCGGTCTTCACGGTACCGTCTGCCAGCACCGCGAAGATTTTCTGACCGCGAGTAGCGGCGGTTGCGGTACGCGCCCAGAAGTCACCCGCAACCATCAGTGTGGTTTCGCGGCCCTTCTGAATAACGTTTGATGCAGCACCCAGCCAGTCGGTGATGACTGCCTGACCATCGCGATGGACGAAGCCAGAAGGTGCGCCGGTGCCGGTATTTGTTGCCACCCCATCGACTGCCCATGCAAAGCGCCCGATAGCCACACCGCCAGTACCTGCTACGAGAGCGGCCTCGCCAGCCAGGAATGTTGCGTGCGGGTTGGTGCTCGCAAAGCCACCTTCTACGCCGGGGGCTGGATATTGGTTAATTACACTCTGAAAACCTGCCATGTTAGAAACCTCGTTTCAGTTTGCCAGCGGTAGGGAATGCCTTCTCGAAATCGCTGATGGATGCGGAATCCTGAGCCAGAGGGGCAGGACGTGAGTTTTCTTTCTGGCTGATTGCCATTTTCACCAGTGACGGGAACGCAGATGGGTGAACGCCTTTAATGTCTACGCCGGACTGCTCAAGTGCGGTGCGGTAGACATCAGCAGCTGAGTCCATTGCAACAACATCACCAATCAGTGGGCGCACAGCCTGTTCAGCTTCACGGACTTCCCGGAAGTTCTGAGCGGCCTTTTTGGTTGCGCTGTCAGCTGCTAAGCAGATCGCAGAGTCCATAGCCGTTTTGGAGACTTTGTCGTCTTTCTTGTCATCGTCTTCATCGTCTCCGTCATCGGCGGGCTTTTTCTTTTTGTCGCAGCAGTCGTCTTCGTCATCGGCGGGCTTGTCTTTCTTGTCTTCTTTTTCGGCTTCATCGAGAGCCAGAAGTGCTTTGCGTACTTCTGCTTCCAGATCCGCGTCTGCTGCCAGTAATGGCTTCAGCGTGGCGCGAATAGCCGCGGCTTTGCGTTTGCTCATGTGCTTTAACTCCGGTGGTAAAGAATCTGCGACCAATACGTCGCTTCCTGCGCGGCCTGTTTCGACCAGCGCCACGTGGTTCCCGATAATGTCCCGCATGATGCCGTCATAGACTTCACCAGTCGGGGTCGTGCCGGGGGTCATGTCAGCGACGTATTGGTACGACGAAGACAATTCTTCCTGTTCTTCCGTCTCGATACCGGCGATGGCTGAGTTATCCCACACGGAAAGACCGTTAGTGAGATACGTTCCATCAAATGCGGCGTTCGAGTGCGTTACACCAACACGGTTTTCGTGAGGCGGGTCGCCAGGGAAGTCAGGTGTATGGATTGAAAGGAGTGGAATGTTGTTGAATGTTGCTACGGCTTTCTTCAGCTCATCAGGGTGACGCCAGAGCCGGTATATCTTCTCCGGGTCGAGCCCTAACCTCTCAGCGCCGGGAATCTCTCGCCCGAAGTAAGGGCAGACGTTGGCCTTGCTGATATTACTGACCTTAACCTGAAGCCTGCCGTTGCCATCAAACGTGCGCACTGAGGCGCGGTCGAATGCTAGGCTTTCTGTAATCCCGTCCATTGCGGGTTTCTTTTCCTCGCTGACGTATCTGACCTTTATGGTCACTGGCTGCCCAGGAGATTTCGGTGGGTGTACACCGACAACCTCCATTTTTGCGTTTCGAGGAAGAAGGGTTTCATCTTCATGCTTGTTGCTGGAAAGTCCGGTGACATCGAGGCCTTTATCACCCGGCTTTGTTTCTATCTGAAGCATTACGCCGCCGATACCGAACATCCCGGCGATCTTTTTCTCTTTTGAAGTGGAAAGAAATGCAGGATCAGATACGACCATTCCTTTCTTGATATCTCCACCCGGAAATAACTTTTTGGCGTCTTCCCTGCTCATCCCTCGATAAAGAGTTTCGCCACCCAAACTTCCCTTGCTTATCGCTGAGTCAATTCTTGCTACATCTGGATCTGACTTCTCACCCACTCGCAATTGAGAGTTTATTTTTAAGAAGTTGTCGCCCGAGTAGCTTGATATTGCTGTTTTTTCGTTAGTAGATAACTTTGCTCCGGTTGATTTTTTTTCTTCTTTTTTGCTGGTTATCTTCCCTTCAGCGCCAGCTACAACATCTCCGCTTTCATCAACTTTGACATGTGAGCCTTTTATCGTGATCCACTTATCTTCGTCCTCGGCTAGCGAGTAGGATTCGAGTTCGTCCATAGACTTCCCCGCTTATGGCAATAAAAAAGGCCGCCGTAGCGACCTGTTGTATATATTTTCTGGCTTACTCCATCTTGTGGGCTATATGCAGCCCCCATAAATAGATAACCAAGAACAACGCAGAGGATAATGACCACCAAATTGCATCTTCTGGCCACTTACGGATTGTTGTTGCAACAGATACTCCAAGGGCAGCACCCCAGTAACCGCCTTTGGTGTATGCCTTGGATAGAGTGTTGATAGCTTTCTTTTTCATATTTAATCCGGGTTGATGAACATTTTTATGTTATAACTTTTTATCCAGACCAGGGATAACAGGCGACCAAGTACAGCGGCAATTGATTTCCTCTCCTGGCATCACCCACTTGCCATCCAGATACATTCCCTTGTCGATATCGAACTTCTTGCCATCAGCTTTGACATGTGATGGTCGAGGTTCTTTACCAGCGTGAGAATGTCGCCAGATACCTTGCGTGATGCCAAGTGACTGCTGCCTTGTGGCTTGCATAACTGATGTCGCTTTGTTGTTCTGGTCACGAGCAATTAGAGCGGCACGTCGGCGGGTGATGCCGTAACGCTTCTGCAACTCATCGGTGAGATATGACAGGTCACGACCTCGAGCCACAGAGCGCATCACAAGCCCTTCCACCTCGGTGAAATACTTCTCAGGGATGGAGCGTATCAATCCGACGTTTTCGGCGATGGTAGCCTGAAGTGCGTTGTTCATCGGTGCGGTCATCTTGAACTCAACCGTGAAACCGGCAGTGTCGAGAGCGTTATGCAGTGACACATCAGAGTTCTTCATGGCATCTGAAGCGAACCGGTCAGAAAGCTTCTGCGCAATGCTGTCGAATGATTTCGTCCAGCGCTTAGCCAGTTTCTTCATTGCATCACGCATAAACACGGCAGGAGATGCGTCCATTGCCACTGCTGCGCCGCTCGCTTTGTAGTTTGCGGTTAGCCAGTACACAACGGACTTTTGCATCTCTCTGACCTGTTTATCGAGTTGTTTTCGATACCAATCCTCAACACCTGCGTTAGGTCTTACCGGTGGTATCGTCTTCTGGCTCGTCGCTTTCGTCGATTTCTTCGTCGATTTCTTCATCGTCTTCTTCGAGGTCGATGTCATCGCTTAGGTCCAGTGAGTGATAGGGTGATTCAGGGTCTTCGGCAATCTTTTCGCGAACTTCGTTGTTTGACAGCGCACCAGTCGCGACATACACCGCGTCAGTGTCTGCATCGATTTTCCGAATCTCCGCTTTATCCTTCGCGCTCATCTCGTAGAGAGGTTCGAATTCGAAATAGATTTCAGGGTCGATGTCGCCAAACTCGGATAGCTGAATGATGTCCAGAACGCGCTTCAGAGCAGTAGAGAAGATTGACTGCTGCAACGAATGGATGTAGTCGTAGAAAACGCGAATCTCCCCGTCTGATGACGCATTCAGCCCGGCAGGAGCAATGCCCAGCAGCTTAACAAGTGGGATGCTTGATACGGCTGCCATTTGCTCTTGCGCCTGAGCCTGAAGTACGTCGAGAGTGCCCAGTGGCGCGTTAACAAACTCAACCGTTTCCGGCTGCGTTGGGTCGTTGTCTGTAGCGAATGCGCCACGGTTATCACGACATTGGTTGAATAACTGCAGGCGGGTGATCAGCGACTCTGCACCACCACCTTGTAGGATGGTGCTCATGTTGGTACCGATGACCGGTACGCTAAAAGAGTGAATCATGTCGCTTACACTGTCACGGGTACGCAGCCAGTTATTCACGTATGGCTCGGCAATCTGAACCAGAGACAGACCACGGAAGTTATACGAGGCCTTCAGCAGGTCAGGAACCTGACGCGATACGAAATCAATCATGCGGCTGGCATGAACCGTCTTGCCCATCACAAACCACTGAGTCGGTTTGTAGAAGTCAGGGCTTAGAGGGTTCTGAGCGTTGTAGATGCCCGGATACGTCCATACCGGCTCGATAACCTGAAATCCCTTGAGGCTACCTTTGGCTATCTTCTTGTCGCTCAGGAATAACTTCGATTGCAGTTCGGTGTCATCAGTCCAGGCAGAGACGTTTTTGGGTGACGTGACATCGATATAAATCTGGCCGCCGCCGAAGTAGCCGTCATGCTCTGCTGCTTCACGGAACTTGTCACGAACGTGGAACCTGTCGAGTGCGTCGTTAAGCTTTTTAACGCGATCTGATTTATCCTCATCACCGACTGTCTTCAGCTTGATCCACTTGCGCGTCATCTCCTCGGCGATAGTGCCTACCATCTTCCGGTATTCAGGCTTTTGGGCCATCATTGCCAGATAGGGATAGCCGGGGAAGCTGTCGAGATTGCCGTAAGCATATCCAGCGCTGTATGCGTCGTTCAGCGCTCCGTAATCGCATGAGTCCATCGCGAGATAGGCGTTATGGAGATTTTCAGGGATAACCCCCTTTGGCGGCTCGTATCGCTTAAACTCTCTCGGCGGCTTAGCCTGAATCTCAGCGACAGCCATCGGGTTAATTTTCATCTGAACCTTTTCAGGTTCTTTCACCGGCTCAGGCGCGGCGATTTCTTTCTTCCACCATTTCCACCGCACTTAAATTCTCCTGAGTTGACTTGGGTCGATCACCATTGGCTGGCGACCGGAAATAAGGTTGTCATCGATGGCGTCCATCCAGGTATCGAGGATGTCGTCATTGTCGTGGCTGTCATCGGCAGAGAACGCCGCGCACTCGGTCATTGCAGTCAGCACCCAGGAGGTCGTCCCGGCGATGGTTCCGTCCTCGTAATAGGTGTGCATAATCGCCGCACCATCTTGCGTGTGCGTTGCGGGGACGTAGACCTTGCCGGTCTTAATCTGAGGGATGACGTTGAGGCAGCGAACCAGTTTGTTCTGGCCCGCACCGCGTGGAATCTCTTTAACAGGGATAGCGATCTGACCAGGTGTTGCACTGCGTTTCTTCAGGGTGGTAATCAGCCCTTGCCCAGCCTGTTTCTCTTCGATAGCCATATGGCGCATCGGCATGATTCGCATTGAACCCTGCATACGCCATTTCTCCCAGACTTCTTCTGCTTTCTTCAGAAGGTCCTCGGGGTCCCAGCGGCCACGAACCACATCGATGACGTAGAGGTTGCCATCCACACCCATGCCAACCAGAGTGAATACGGTGTAGTCAAGCCAGTCCTCAACCTTGCCACTGTTCGTATCAACGTATACGGCGCGGTGAGTCAGCTTAGGAAGCGTGGTGTAGGTCTGGAACCATCCGGTGTCGATAATGCCGCCGGTGAGCGCCATTGGGTTTTGCTGGTACTGAGACAGGAAGGTGTAACGGTCTTTCTCCCACAATTGCAGGAGGTCGTTCACGTCTTCCATCTGAGGCCAGTACGACCAGTAGCGTGTGCCAGACACTTCGACATAATCGGTGTCTTTAACCGTCTCCCGGCACAGCGAGCGCCACGGCTCTGCGAGAGACTCAATGTATTTCTCATCAATCATCGCCGGGATAGCGACGTGATGGAATTTGACGCCCATGCCGCCACTCAGCATAAAGCCGGTTGCGTCGTCAGTGTGCAGGCGCTGCTGAATGCTTACGAATGGCGTTGGATGCTCTTTGGACTTATCACCACGACGGGAGCGGATTGTGTTCACCAGGAGCGTGTTAGCGCTGTTCCTGCGTGACTCGCTCAGCATATCAACGGGCTTGTTGTAGTCATCCAGCATAACCATGCCGGAGAACTCAGGTCCGAAGTAACCACCACGGCCACCGGTAATCTGCCCGTTACTGGAGCGGGATACCGTCTGACCGATTGAGCGACCGCGATCGTCTTTAATCTCCCACTCTTCAGCCTGGTTAACACCAAAGGAGCAAGGCCAGAACTCCTGATACTCACGACTGGCGATAATGTCTCTGGTGCGGCGCGAGTTACGCTTAACCAGCGTGTCAGCAAATGAGATGTTCAGGTTACGGAAGCGCTTTAATCTCCCTTCCTGCACCAGTGAATTGACGTATGCGGGGAAGTGGATGGAGAAGAACTCCGTCTTTGTGCCGCCAGGGGGGATGTTGATAATCAGGTTGCCTGGCTCTAACCTCCCGGCGATCAGGTCATCAATCTTCGACGCCATCAGGCGGTGATGCCAGTTAACCAGCAGCCGATCACCCTGAATCAGTTCGAACCACACTCGGGTAAAGTTGAGAAACGACTTGGTGGACTTTGAACGAATGATGACGCGCTCAGGGAATGACAAGTCATCCCATTCGATGATTTCGTTCATATCAGTCCAGGCCTTTTAGTTTCTCCTCCATTGCTGCCTGCGCTGCTGCATAGTCTGCCGGGGTATAGTTGACGACCTGAACCGGGCCGCCGTCTGCACCTTCGATAGCGTGGTCAATCTTGTCTCGCCAGTCTTTCTTCTGTCTGTTCTTAAGCCAGAAGATTGCAGCAGCAGTATCGGGAGGGTAATGCTTCTTGATTTGCGTTTTGACTATCTGGTTATCAATGACGCGAATGTCTGTATCAGGGGCGACGTATCCCATTGCTCTCTGGAAGAGGCTATCCACCACTTCAGCATCAACAAGGTCTTTCCCCTTTTTTACGGACTCCGAAAACTCAGAATGGTCGAGTTTCCATTTGCTGATGGTCGATACGGCAACTGAAAAGAAGTCTGCTAATTGTTCATCGGTGTAGCCAAGCATGCACAGCTTGCGAGCCTGCTCGGCGTACGCCTTCTGATACTTGGTTGGCCTAGCCATAATTATTTCTCTGCTTTGAACTTGAATCCCCATCGAGCGATAAAGCCTGACAGCGATTTGAAGTGTTTCTCTTTCACGATACGTGCATAGACGAAAGCTTTAAGCACGGATAGCAGCGGGCTTACCCACCAACGTTTTTGAGCAACCACCTTCAGGGTGATCATCACATCATCCCGGCTGCTTTAAGCTTGGCGAGCAATGCGTTGAAGTCCGTTACCAGACCGGCTACATCGGTCGCAGCTGTATCATCCTGATTGGCCATTTTCTTCACCCCGCCGATTGCGGATGTTGTTGCTGCTGGAAGCGTATAAGCCTCTCCATCCACATCTTCTGGTGTAGCCACTTCTACCGGGTACCCGCCAACTGACATACATTTAGTAGGCATATGGAATAATCCTCTACAAATTTAAATACATCACCGGGGGAACCCGAGACATGAGGGTTGTTATATCTACATAAAACTCTGTCAATGGCACTTTACTGACACCATTTGCAGAACTTTATATTCGCAGCATTGCCACGCTTCACAGAGTTGCGCCACCACTTCTCGTCTGTTCCGAGCCGCCAAGATAGTGATCACCTCCTACGGGGTTACACAATCTGATCCTTGTCGGGAGGAAGTCATTATCAAGCCCACCTGAAGATGAGCTTTGTAATGCCTACCGGTTCACTCTCAACTCTTCAATCTTTCCGATGGCTCGTAACTTACCGTTGCACTCGTCCAGCGCATCCAGCAGCGTCAGGTTAAGCACCACGCTGTCGCCGTAGGTCATCTGTTCTGGGATTTGTGGCACCGGGCATTCAGTTGGCAGGCTGGCTGGTATCGGCAGGTACGGTTGCTTTACCGTTTCGTACACCGTCAGCGGCTTCGCGCATCCTGACAAGAGCGCCAGCAGGGATAAGCTCAACAGAGCACATGCTGTCTTTGAGGGCACTTTTCACCTCTTCCTGCAGGCGTTGGGATTTCATTTCAGCAGCTGCGCGACGCCGGGATTCTGTAGCCACGATGTCATTCATCGACTTAACCTCAGTGGTCAGGTCGTTGACGGATTTAATCAGGGCGTCATTCTTACTGGAGAGTTGGGCTGTTTGTTCGGAGAGTGTGGAATTCTCTTTCACCAGGTCCTGGTAGTTGCTGGTCATTCGCATGCCGACAAATATCAGAAACGCTACACCACCGATGATGACGATGTCTTTCGCGGTTGGCGGCTTGATGTCAAACATTCTTCTGCCCCCACACACAAACCTCTCGCTCTATCTCGCGGCGGTTAATCAGACCTTTCCACTGCTTTCCGCCCGCATATGTCCATCTGCGTAGCTGGTCACAAGCACCGGCGCTGTCGCCTTTGTTGATGAGTCGCAGGAGGGTTGAAGTTTTGAATGCTGATACGCCAACGTTGTACGCGAATGAGTACATCGCCCCGCGCATAGTGTCAGGGATATCAGCGTTAATAACCGGATCAATCTGTCGGGCAACAGACTGAAGGTCTGCATTGAGCAGGTCCATGCATTGCTGTTCAGTGTATCGCTTACCCATCACCACATCTGGGCCGGTATGGCCCCAGCATACGGTTGGTACACCAACCACATCGCGATAAGGGATGTATTTCACACCTTCGAGCCCATCATTACCCGTTGGGCCCATTATCAGTGCACCCGCAACCGCTATAGCTCCTGCCGTTGATGCTGCAATGACCTTGTTACGAAACGCTGTAGACATCGCCATGTCATTGCTCCTGAGGCATAGCGCCTGCAATGTCAGTCATCTTTGGTAGGGGTTGAGTGCTGTCTGATTTTGAATAGGCGCGGTTGATAATTTCAGTGCGCTTTTTCTCTTCCTCAATCACTGCATTGTTGCGGCGATTGTTAGAGCGGTAGGTTAACCAGGTAAACAGGGCTGTAACCACGGCACCCAGGGCAAACAGCACATCCTGTAACGTTAGCATGGTGAAAAAACCCGTCATGGTTGTCCAAAAATAGGACCAGAAGCCATTGCTGTTATTCATGCGCATATCTCTCACCTCCGTAGTTTTCGGAAGTGCTGTGTTAGCCGATGAATCCCGATGCGGTTATCCGGATCCAGAAATAAAAAACCCGCTCAAGGCGGGGAGGGGAAAAGGTACAGCGGCTGGTATGGAATTTGGTGCCGGGCAAAGGAATCGAACCTCTGACGCATTGCTTACAAGGCAATCGTTCTGCCACTGAACTAGACCGGCTTATTGGTGGGCCATAAAGGATTCGAACCTTCTGCCATTCCCTTATGAGGGGACCGCTCATACCAAATGAGCTTCTGGCCCGGAATTTGGAGCATCTGGCGGGGATCGAACCCGCATATTCTGGGTGGAAGCCAGACGTAATTACCAAACTACGACAGATGCAAATAAAAAAAGCCGCCGTGGCAACTTAAGAGTCACGAACGGCAGCTTATGTGTTAATGATTGCTCATTTGCTCAATGATGTCAACACGTTCTAAGCAACATGCTTAACTTTATCGACACGTTTGCGGTTGTTAAACGCATTTACCATTGGTTGATACAGAAAGTACATTGTGGCTGACAGGATTTCATCCACTTCCCGGCGACAGGTAATGAGGGATGGCCGCCTAATTCTTTCACCGCCCCTCCCTACCATTTTGCGAGGACTTGCGGTCTTGTGGTAGTAGGATGATATTGAGTATTTAGATGAGCCGTGAGCGTAGTAGCTGAGCAGAATACCGAAGGCTTTCTTGTCAATCTGCATGACGGAATCGACGACCTGAGAAATCAACATTCCATCATCATCATTGCACATTGGGCGAGTCGGGTTTTTACTTGGCTCTACGCTTTCCATCCACTGGTAAATCATGCTGCTCATGCGCTTTTCCAGTCTCCCGGAGTAAACCCATGCGCCCCACAATTCCAGCCAGCTATTGAGCCACTCATGCTGCTCATTGGTGAGTTTCAGTTCATGTATGCTCATTAGGCTGCATCTCCATCTGGCTTATTCAATCCCAACCGCTCGTTGACCTCGTTGAGCATGTGCTCTAACCGAGCGGTTGTTTTCTTTGAGTCCTCGACAGACAGCTCAAGTTGCTTTTTCATCTGCATATCGGCATTGCGCTGTTCATGAAAGAATGAAGAGCCAGCCGTTGCCCGTGGGAAGTTATTGGGAATGGCTGTCGGTGTTGGGTTGGTGATTGGTGTGATAGTGCTCATTTCTGCCACCTCATTGCCGCTTCAATCTCAGTTTGTGGAATTTCCCGTAGCGTCTTCAGCTCGTCGTCACGAAGATTCCTGACGCCCATGAATACAACGCCGGATGGTGTTCTCACTGCATGCACATGGCGCTCTAGATACATGTTGAGTAGCGCCAGCGTGTTTTGTGTTGTCATGCTGCCTCACTCCTGCTTTTGATTAACTCGCGTAAAAGTGCTCTGTAACGCGCTCTAATCGCGTCCAGTTCCTCGCGGGTATATCGATGGGGGGTATTGTTGTTTTCGAGCATCTCAACGCGTTCTGCGCCGATTTTGGCTATGAGTGCTGCACGGTACGGAATGGCGTTGCTGGATAGCTCGTCATTGCACCGATGACACTGTTTGTGGATGTTGTCTTCGTTGAACCTTAGGTGTGATGCCGCACCTCTTGACCTGTAATGCCCGGCCTCCCATTGAACCGTTGACCACGTTCCGCAGCTGATGCACGGCAAATCCCTGTCGCGCTCACGGATGAAATCGTTAACCACCCTCTGCGTCAGGTCTTCCCAATGCGCTAGCGGTTTTAGCTTCGCCTTCCGCTCTCTCCATTCACGACGAGACTCAGCCTCAGATTTCTTAATCTGCTTCTCTTTCTGTCGTTTTTGGTATTGGTAGGCGCAAGTCGGGGAGCAAACAAACTGGAGTGGACGTTCTGGGATAAATTTGGCTTTACAGCATTTACAGGTCTTAGGCTTCGGCTGTTTTCGAGCCTCTCGCATATTCCCTCCAGTGCTTATCCATTATTTCCTTCGGCACCCGAAGACTGATGCCATGACGCGAAGCGTGTACACGAACCGCCTCGATATTCCTCTTCATGAGTTGCGCCATTACGCAGGCTGGAACTTTGCCTGCATTGCGCAGAATGTATTCCGTTTCCTTTTGGGTGAAAAAGTGCCGGTGTTTACTAGCCATCGTCTTCATCCTCTCTCATCTCGCTATTGGGGTCGCCGCACAGGTTGATTGCACATGGCTCGCATATGTGGGTTTCAAATGGGTGCAGAGGTGTATTGCAGTGTGCGCAGTGACCGGCTCGGTGATTGCTCTCTGCCTGGTATTGTTGGATAGATTCAGGGGTCAACATGCTTCCTCCGCGCACGCTCACGCAGCCAGCGGGTATCCGCCAGGTGAGACGTGTAGTTGAAAGTTAATATTTGGGATGGCGGTATTTCTGGCTTGCGTTTCTTGCTGTGGGTGACGCGGAAAATCATGTGCTCACATATTCGCTCTATGGGACTTCGTCGGGTCATGCGCACCTCAGAAGAAGCTCTGTAGTTGATTGAGGATGTTCGGGTCTCTCGTGCGCCCGAACACGTGCTTTATGGCGGCGTTTATCAGCGCGGAATAACAACGCTCGAAACTCTCCTGGTCCATGTTTGCAAATGCGAGGCTTTGCGCCTCCGTCCTGATTTCACCGTTAAGCCGCATCGTCTGCTCGTAGAATCCAGCGAGGATGGTTAAGTCCTTGCGGAAGCGATCGAACTGGCTAACCTCGTCCATATGCTCTAGTCCGGCCCTTTCGGCTGACCAGTGAGCAAAGCAGAAGTTGAAGAAGGCGAAGACCTTTCGATGATGTGCGGGATTACGGGATAACTTGATTTCGGCGGTGTACATCTCGCCGTTTTTGAATCGCTGGAGTCTTTCGAGGTCTATGTCATGTGCTGGAGTAAATGTGCCGCCTGGGTGTTTCACCAGGTCGAATTGCATCATTATCTCCGACTATTAAATCTCTTTGCACATTCGTCACGGAATGATTTCATTACCTCTTCTACGGACATGTCGTCGGTGTCATCAGGAAGCAACTCTACGTTATCGGTATTGAAATCGAAGTCAGCCGCGCATTTAGGGTTGGTGCAGCGGATGTGATGACAGAGATGATTATCTTCCGGGTCCAGCTCGTCTTCACCACACCACTTCACTTTTGAATCGCAAAACGGGCAATTTTTGAGTTCGCTCATCTCACCCCTCCTTAACGCGAAGTCCAGCGGCGCGGATGGCGACAGGCCCGTATTCTTCGTCAACCTTTAACTCCAATGCCTTCACCTGCTCGTCAGTTAATTCGATGTCTACAGTGCGATAAGTGACGCTGCCACCGGCATGAATCACATGCCCCAGGTATTGCACCAAGACCGTCATACTTTTTGCATTACTCATATTCCCCTCCACATGCCAGCAGGCTGCTAATCGAAATAGAAACTTTCTGGCTCGTGTCTTTTGCCATCAGAATCTTCAATGAATTTATAATCAAGCAGGTGACATGGTTGAAGTAACCCACAAACATCAATCCGCATGCATCCTGTCTGAACATCAACATCATGTATGGGCCATTGCCATTTTTCGTTGTGCTCAATAGCCATAAAAGGTTGCGGAAGGGAGTTAATTAACTCCATGTCCAATACATCATTCGCCTCTCTCACTCTCCCACCTCCATCAGCTCATGCGGGTACTCGCCAAACTCTGCCAAGAGAGTTGCCGATATTTCTTTGGCTACTTCATTAAAGCCGGTGGCGTCACGTGGTTTTTCCGTGAACCCTTTTTCAGTGAGCAATTCTATGGTTCGGGAGAATGCGCGCTGGTTTAAGTTATCAGGAAGCCAGAAGTGGAATGCGCTACCCTTTCGGTGTTGGTCAGCCCCCAGTACTCCACGCTCAATCAGCTTGTGAATACGGCGCATTGATTGGTTATTGCCGATGGGGAAGTTGATAAAATTGCTCCTGAATGCCGTGCACACATGGGTTGCGTACCGCATATAAAACTTATCGTTAGGGGTAAGCCCACGCTGATTACCAAAGTAATTATACGTCGACGTGTAAGGCAACCGGCTAACAACGCCTTTCCAGATTGCAGAAAGAAAATCTCGGTCTGATATTTTCATCACTTGCTCTCCATCAGCTCATCGGGAATGTCTACCTCATCGCCAAGCTTTGAGGCCACTACAGCGCGACAGATGGCGATTTTCGGCTCACTTGCGGTATACCCTCGGCGCTTGTCATATGGCACTTTCTCATTCACTGCTACCCAGTGATAGACCTTGCTACTCTCAGGGTCGACGGACGCATAGCAACTGATTTTTAGCTTCTCAATCAGCGGCCCACAAATAGACCAGTCGTTAGTCGGTTGCCACAAACTCATATCAATGGGGTTATGCGAAGTAATCTCTTTAACCAAACCACCGATGGTTATGCCAACGTTAGCGCCAATAGCGCGGCCCGTCGCCCAATCCAAAGCCTTTCCGCTCAGCTCTGCTGTTTTAACTTTCACGATTGATTCCCTCCGCGCAGAGTTTTCATTTCATCGCTAAGTACGTCGCGGTCAACCCAAACGATAAAGCCAACCTTTCCACCTCCTGTCGCCACGTCTGTTGCGTTAAGGGCATCGGTCTTGAAGGTGATTGTTGCGTGCTTCGTGGATGAGCGAATGCCTGTCATGCAGCTATCAAGCATCTGAAAGTTGATGCGGTCATCGCCAATCGCATTCATGAGTTGTGTAATTCCAATTGCCATCGTCTTATCTCTCTCGGTAATTTATTGAACAGGGCGGCCGCACCACGATTTATCGTCGTGAAGCTCTTTACAGCGAAGCCAGATACAGTCGTAAACGAATGGGATGAAAGCCCTGAAGAACTCTTCCCATTGCGATGGCCGGAAGCCAGTTACTTCGTCTACCATCGCCTCAATCGGCGTTCTGCGAACCGGGGGGCGTGTTACACCATAAAGCCGCTCGAAGTTTTCGATAAGCTCCTGCTCTTCCAGGCAGGTATCGAGCACCGCTGCGAATCGTGGGTTGGTGAGAAGTAAAAGCACTTGCTTTTTCATACGTCTGCACCTTTTGAATACCGCTTGCCCTTCGCTGGCTGATGACCTGTAGATGTGCAAATCCCCCTCGCCTCATCCTGATCGCAATCCATAAAGTGACCATTAACGAAGCGCTGATAAACGGTACCCAGCGAGCCGAAACGGTTTTTAGTCACGATGATTTCTGCGAATTTTGCCGCCAGGCTGTTCTCGTCATACACCGCCTCGCGGTAGAGCATGATGATTGAGTCGGCGTCCTGCTCGATGCTGCCAGAGTCGCGAAGGTCTCCGTTGGTGGGGCGTTTGTTGGGTCGTTTCTCAACTTCGCGTGATAGCTGGCTCAGTGAGATGACCGGGGTTTTTAGGTCTTTCGCCATTCCCTTTAGGCTGCCAGAGATATGCGCGATAGCCAGGTCATTGCGATCGGCTTTCGGTTTCTCAATCAGGCCCAGGTAATCGACCATGATTAGCGACAGTTGCGGATGCGACTGCTTGTGCCGTTCTGCCACCGCGCGGATCTGCTCGACAGTCAGCTTTGACGCATCAACCAGCCAGACATCCAGGTCCTGCAACCGGGCAATGCCATTCGATACCCTGGCCCAGCCTTCATCGTCCATGCGCGCCGGGTTACGTAGTACGCTAACCGACATGTTCCCGGCCCCGGCAATGCTTCGCTCGGCAATCTGAAGTTTGCTCATCTCCATGCTGAAAATCAGCACACCGCGCCTCGTGTTACTGCCGGGTATCATCCGGCTCGCAACGCCCTCAGCAATTTTCAGCGCCAGTTCCGTATTGTGCGTAACGATGTAATCCGTTGTCACATAGAGATGGCTAGGATGACTCACCATAATGCAGAGACATTCTTCTGGCTCAACCGCTTCCACCGATTTGATTCCCACACCAAGGTCGCCAAGCCTGTTAATGCCAAGGTTTTTGCGTAAACGTGGTGAGTGAATTTGCTCTATTACAGATGAAGGCAACTTCATGCTGACCATATACGCATCAAGCCCTTTAAGCTTTTCTCCTTTGTACGTGTAAACTATTCCCGTCCTGCTGGATTCTTTTGCGGTTCCACCCAGAGATCTAACAAGCTTTATTAATCCTTTAGCTAATTTCTGGCTGGATGAACTAAAGCGGATGCATCCAAACTTCTCTATCCAACCGTCGGTTTCAAGAAGGCCAGTTAAAACACCGGTACGTATTTCTTTATTAGCACTAAATATTTCTGCTGGGATTTCCTTCTCGGAAGCTCCTTTCCCAATTAACCCAAGACCACGCAGTTTGTCCAATAATGGGTTCTTTTGCCCTTTTTGATTGCTGATCAGATAATCATTTTCTCCTACCTTAACCAGTCGTAGTGGTGCAATTGCATGGGTCATGCGGTTCAGGACGTATTCTTCTGAGTTGGTGAATTTGACGCCATTTATCAACGAGCCATCACCAAGGAGAGCCCCTATAACCCAACCATCAAGGGGTATATTCCCACCAAAGTCTCCGGTAACTGCTGGAACTCTTATTCTTCCCTGATAGCGTGTTTTTTGTAGCATCCCAGCAAGAGCATCAGTATCAACAACACGTTTACCCGTAAATTTTGATGATGAAATTTCCCATAAGTGGTTGTCGGCACATTTCACGCTGCGTCCATCTTCAAAGGTAACTAAGTAGGTGAATTTCTTTCCTTGCGGGAACACTCCTATTACCTCAGAAGGAGCCCCATCTATTGACGCGATGCGATCGCCAATTTTGATTTCACCGTGAGTTGTCCAAATGCCATCTGCAAGCAAAATCCCTTCATTCAGTGCCATTGCTTTACCCATACCAGGCCGGGCGGCGATAATCACCAGGTCTTCGGCGTTCATTCCTCCGGTGATGGCGTCCAGGTCGTCAATGCCGGTCTTCATCGTGTCGGATTCTTCGCCGTTGGTCAGGCGCTTCTCCAGGGTGTCGGTGTAGTCCGTCAGCAGGTCGCCAAGGCGTACTGGCTGAATCTCATGCTTAGGCTTCCTGATGACGCTCAGACGCTTTGTCAGCTCGTCCATTGCCTGCGATGACTGGTCCAGCGTTCCGTTGCTGATAGGCCCGCGCATTTCGTCCAACAGTTGCAATACCAGGCGACGCTCGTAGGAGTCCGTTACCATCCCGGCGTAGCCTTTCAGGTTAGCGGCGCTCGGGCAGGATTTAGCGGTCTCCATGATGTCCGCGAAATGCCCGTCACCGCATTCCTCGGCAACCATCAGGCCATCAATCAGGTTTCGCACTGCGGCTTGTTTCTGGATGACGCGATAGGCTGTCTGGTATAGCGGGATGGAAAATGCTTCTGGCGGTACGGTTGCGAGAACTTCACTGGCTGCCGGTGTCAGGCCGCCAATCAGCAGGCCGCCGATAACGCTGGCTTCGATATCCTGTCTCATTGAAGCCCCTTATCAGCAAATTTAGCCTCACGAACACCAAGCAGTGTTTTATCGCGTAACAGGTAGTCGATGTCCGCCGCCCAGCCTGTGTCGTTTTGACCGAAGTAAAATGGTTTAGCCTGAGCGACAAACGCTTTCACGTATGCTCTCCAGCCTTCAACGTTTGGGGTCTTGAGTTGCGGTATGAGTTTCTTAAGGCGGCGCTTGCGGGTGTCATTCAGCGCAACGGCATGAGGTAATAACTCGCCGACCTCTTCGTTGTAAGCCTGAATGAATGCCTGGTAGTCAGTGCGATCTGCTTTTCGCTTTTCAGGTTTAGAAACCTGCGCATCTTCCCCCTCTGGGGGTAAGGGGGTATTTGTCTTTATTGTCTTTTGTATATTGTCTTTTGTGTGTACCTCACGCTGTAAATCGTGATTTACTGACGGTGTGACACTATCTGTCACATACGGTGTAAAACTTTCCATGACGGCGTTAATCTTATTTACCGCCTGAGTTACGGTAGTCCCGAACATCTCTCCATGAATCATCTGCCCTTTCATCGCTTCGTGGACTAATGGTTCGATAGCGCCTGCTTGCAGATGGAATGGCGAAATATAAAAGACTTGAGGATTATTACCTTCGAAGTAGTACTTAACTTCTTTCAGTCTTTCTTCCGCATCCCGCGTGGTGAAACCGACTTTAACTGGTCCGAACTCATCTTCCGCAAAAACGTAAATGTAACCAGCCTTATGCTTGGTAGAGCCATACTCCCTGCGACGCTCTGGACGCTCTACGCACCAATCAGAAAACACCTTGTTAATGCCAACCTTTCTACCCTCAGTGATCAACACATTCATGTTCAACAACTCTGTTTTAGTAGAGCTGCACCTGGTTCTTGGCATCCCGGTCATTTCTGACAATTGCTCGCCACTTATCCAGTCAAACTTCTTGTTGAATCCGTATGTTTTGCGGATTACAGCTAGCAGGAGTTTCATCTGCCGAACAGTGAAGTTGTTAGACATAATGGCATCGAGCAAATCATTGGCGATGCGCGTATAGCCATCTTCAATGTCTGCCACCTGTCGCTCCATTGCCTCTTGTTGAGGCTTACGATAATCAGCTAACTTAACGACGCCCATGCCTACCTCCTGATGCGACAATTGCCAGCCGGATAACACCAATCAGACGTTCTGCGAACGCCCGGTTTTTAGAGGCTGCAACGACTAATCCATCAGGTGAATCAGGGTGCTCCCGCTCTTCTGCGGGAGTTTGTTTCTTGCGATTTTTCATGGCTAGCCCCCTACAAACGCATTGGCATGATGATGACTTGCCCGTTACCGAACGCGCCGTTGAACTCGACGACGGCAGCATTTTCTGAGCCGCCAGGCTTAATTTTTACGCCGCAGAAACGGGGGTTATAGAGCTTCGCAGCCTTTTCGATATCAGCGAGGTAGCTGGCATTGAATCCAATCTCATCTACCGGTTTTGATTCATGCGAGGAGCGCAGTCTTTCAACATCAGGGAATCGCCCATCAACCACCTTGCAAACGCCAGCAGATGTGCGCTCACCGTGTTCATCCAGGTAGGAAACGATTCCGGTATCAGTGTCGATTGAGGCAGTTTCAAACTTCGTAACCTTCGGTCCGCTGACAGCAACGATGACCTGTTCAACCAGGTCTTCGGTTGTGTGCTCACCGATAAAGGCGCGATGACCGTCAGTGGAGTAAAGTTTCTTATCGGGAGAGAAACAGACGCCATTCAGGTAATAACGAACGTCGCCTTTAGCCTGGAATATCATTGCGCTCAGCAGCGCATTTTTGCTTACTGTCAAAATCATGGTATTCTCCAGTTGTGGTTTAGAAATCCATCGTCACTTGTGAATCCTCGGTTGCAGCCGGGGATTTTTTATTTGTGAGAATCGCTGCCACCTGAGACGCCAGCCGGGCCATCTCATCGTCAACAATCCCCCATTCAAGCACTGCCAGTAACATCGAAATCTTCGGGATAAAGTCCCGCTTCCATCGCGTTATCTGCGAGCGATCAACGCCGATTGCGTCAGCTATTGCCTTGCTTCCATGCAACGTGATTTTGTTGAGCAAGGTACTTTCAATCTGCCGCGCAGATGTGCGTGTGCGTGTACGTTCCATTTGTCATACTTTCCTTGGTGAAATAGATAGTTATGCGCATTCGTTGATGCGCTTTAAGAAGGGACGAAACATCCCTGAGCCAGTAGTTTTAAAGAGCGGGTGGTGCTTAAGCTGCTTTTTCTTTGCTTGGGAAAGGTTTGAATTCCTCACCTTTCACCGTGCCATCTTCCTGAACCGTCACAAAAATCTGTCGACCGGTTCGAATGGCTTTACTGATAGCGCACTGGATTACTCCAAAATCCTTCGCGGCCTTTGCCTGGCCGTGAATTTTTGCGTAATCCTCAAGTGTCATTCTGGTCATAGGCCTACTCCTTGAAGGTCACACCAAAAGAATACTACGGGTATTTGTTTTTGTAAATATCTTAGGTATTTTGGTTTAATTACCTGCGGTAATAGAATGAAGTGATGGAAAATAAAAAGACCCTGACGGCAGAACAGCTTAGAGACGCAGAGCGACTTAAGGCTTTGTATGAGTCAAAAAAGAAAGATTTAAAAATCACTCAATACACAATCGCCGACGCGCTTGGCATATCGCAGGGCGCTGTGGGTCATTACATGAATGGTCGCATTGCTCTGAATGTTCCGGCGTTAACCTCTCTGGCGAAAATACTTAACGTCAGCCCAGCGGAGATAAGCCCGTCACTGGCTAAAGAAATTGGTGAGTACGCAAGGTCTATCGATGCGAACGTCTCAGGCTTTACGCCTTATACAAAAGGTGTTAGCTATCCGGTGCTGAGCAAGGTTCAGGCAGGTGCGTGGGCGGAAGCCGTTGAAGCGTACACCTTGAAGGATATAGACCTCTGGCTTGAGTCTGATGCTCACATCCAAGGGGATGCGTTCTGGCTTGAAGTGGAAGGCGATTCGATGACCGCGCCGATGGGGTTGAGCATACCAGAAGGCACGTTTGTGCTTTTCGATACCGGTCGTGATGCATGCAATGGCAACCTGGTCGTAGCCAAGCTGCAAGATGACAACGAAGCGACGTTCAAGAAACTGATAATCGATGGCAGTCAGCGCTATCTGAAGGGGCTGAACCCGCAGTGGCCGCTGGTTTCAATCAATGGCAACTGCACGATTATTGGCGTGGCTGTAGAGACGAAGCTGCGGCTGCTGTAGTGGCCGGAAGAGACGTTCGGGTGATGCCTGCGAATTCAAAGAAGGATTGGTAATGGAAAAGATTTCATTTTTGTATGTTTCTCAAATCTTTCCTGGAAAGATAGCCAGATCATTAAATTATCCGCAACCATGGATCAAACCAGATGAAGAAACAGGGAAAATAAGCATTGACGTTTCTTTTGGGTTGATAATAAAAACAAAGATTAATTATCGAGTAGATGTCGATTTATTCTTTGGCGATCATCGCATTGAATTCGGCAGTGATCAGTCATTGCAAACAGACCCTATTGTCGCAGGTACTACATCAGGAAACGAATCAGTTAGCATTGAAAACATGTCCCTCATGAATATCCATATCAAAGATGAAGGTATATACAAGGTCACTCTTTCTCTGCACGCCATTGATGAATCAGAGGTAAGTCGTATAATTCATAGCTCTGAGTGTTTCTTCTATCTATCAAAAGAATGGAAAATTTGATATGTCACGCTCAGCTTTTGTCAGAAGGGATACGCCGGTTGCTAACGAAGAGTACAACGTGTATAATTTGAACAATGGTTATGACGGTGGAAGCGGCGGAGGTGGCAATATGACTGAACGCTTAGAGCGACTTGAAAAGAAAGTTGATTCTATGGAGTCAACACTGTCTCGCCTAAACGAAACCATCATTCGCATAGATGGAAAAATTGAGTTACAAGGAATTAAACTCGCTAGCGCACTTGAACAGCAATCCGTTAAGCTATCTTCAGCGATGGAATTGCAAGGCCAGAGGCTTTCTTCTGCACTCGAACTTCAATCACAAAAGATGACTTCCACCTTAGAGAATCAGTCCATTTCTTTTGATGGCAAGCTCAAGGATCAAAAACTGGCTATCATCTTATGGATACTGGGATTGCCAAGCTTAGTCTTCGGTCTTTATAAGCTCTTTGAGGTTTTCTCGCCTCGATAGGTTTAACGCATTAATAGAACCCGGCCACCGAGCCGGGTTTTTTATGCCTGTTTCTGGTGATCCCAAGTAGGTGCAATTACCGCCATAAATCCCAGACAAACCCGCATGTAGACTGCCTTTACCGGTGATCCAATTTTTGGTTAACGCTAGCACTACTGGTTAATCATTTACCACGGGTGACATCGTTAACCACCTGCGCCCTACTCTTCCGGCAAAGAAAGAACATCCAGCGCCAACTCTACCGCCAAGTCCACCTGATCTTCCTGCCATAGCACCTGAATCATTTCTATCAGCGCCTCTCTCGACGGCTCGCGCTTCTCAACCAGCAGTTGCATAACAGCTGTTCCAAGCACTTCAACTATCTGCGGATGAAGCTCAGCAAAGAATTTGTCTCGTTCCATAGCCACCTCCTGATGTTTTTTTGAGCATATCACGGCAAAAACAAAATTAAATAACCTTGTAAATCAATATCTAGAGTATTCATCATTAAAAATAAATACTCCGGGTATTTACTAAAATAAATACTATGAGTATTCTTAGTCCATCAGCAGGACGCTGAGACGCAACAAGGACTGAGTTGCAGGCTCTTTAACAAGATGACATGGGGATGATTCGTCCCCGCCAAAGGATGTTGCTTTGGGGTGTGGTGAGTCAGAAATGACTACTGCGGTATATGGGTGACGGCGGGCTCGTAAGGCTGACCGTGTGACACGTTCGATTCGTGTAGTCGCAGGAATGCGCACGCCACACCACCAAAGCAACCACTGGAGGTATCCAATGAAAGCCAGAGAGATTCGCAAGCTCGAACGTGCTCGCCAGCACAATGAGATGAAAGCCTACTGCAAGAAGATTGACCGTGCATTTTCACGGTTATCTGAAGGTTGTTCAAACCGGGTAATAAACGCCATCACAACAGCCACTACGCTGGGAATGATGGGTAAGGAAGTGAGTGAGGGTTCTGCATGCATGCCGGAAATTGCAATATTCGCAGCCGGTCACCGCAAAGTCAGGAAGGACGCAACACACATCATCAAATAAGTCGCTACGGCGGCTTTTCTTTTGCCTAAATTTGAGGGTTTAACAATGAATGCCACTGAGTTATCCAAGATTCTCGAAGAGCATAAGGTCTACGTAACGTCATTCGGTGAGAACGGATCGAAAGCCAACCTGTACGGTGCCAACCTGCGCGGTGCCGACCTGCGCGGTGCCAACCTGCGCGGTGCCAACCTGCGCGGTGCCGACCTGCGCGGTGCCAACCTGCGCGGTGCCAACCTGCGCGGTGCCAACCTGCGCGGTGCCGACCTGCGCGGTGCCAACCTGTACGGTGCCGACCTGTACGGTGCCGACCTGCCTGATCTCACTTTCGTAATCGTGGGTGAGAAGTACTTCATCAGCATCACTAACGGTGAATATGTCCGGGCCGGATGCCAGAATCACACCGCCGATGAATGGCGCAAATATAGCAAACACGACATCGCAGAAATGGATGGGCGTACCGCACTGAAATTCTATCCACGTTTGCTGGATATTATCGATTTCTATCTCAGCAAAGGCGAGAGGCCTGAATGGCTGACCAGCAAAGAATATGTTGAAGAGGTCGCATAACGCGGCCTTTTCTTTTGGTTACGGCACGTTAATTAACTTATGAGGTGAGGAAATGTTTCGAGAGCGGACAAGCTTGCGTTCACCAGAATGGCCTACTTTTGAATTTGATGACAGAGATGGGGATACATGCAGCATACAGTTTTACGAAAATAGCAAAGGCGATGCGGGATTGGTTGAGCTACAGATTTACAGTGAGACGGGGTGCATGGTGCTCACTGATGAGCAGGCTTTATCCTTTGCTAAAAAGATAATCGAACATATCAAACCGGCTGCCTAATGGCGGCCTTTTTATTGCCGCTATTTATAACAGGAGGGGAATATGAGCACGGGAATTGGTCGTCATGAATTCAGCACTAACCATCGAAACATATATAGGCCTGACCTGGCTATCTGTCCGTATTGCGGTTATGACAGTTGCGAGGCCGACCACTGCGATGTTGGTATAGGAATGGTTCAGTGCGGGCCTTATTACTGCCCGCAGTGCAATGCATCTGAAATTAGCAGTCTGGATAAGAGGGAGTTAACCGAGAGAGAAAAAGAAACCGGATGGTTTAAGCCTGGAAGTCCAGTCAGCGATGTTGCCAACACTGTAAACGGGCAACTCGTTAATCACAAAGAGGCCAAGCAGGCGTATGGCATTGGCTTGCTTGACGTAAAGAAATCTAGCTTTCCCACTGAGTAACTCCTGATAGCTAATTCCCTGAGTTAGCTATCCGAAAGCCCTCAATTTGCCCTCTACGGAGGGCTTCTTTTTTGCCTGGAGGAAATGATGGAAGATAAGCAGCAAAGTTTCGAAGAAGTCACGCGACCACTGATTAAGTGGCTAGCTGAAAATGTTCACCCGCACCATTCGGTAATAGTAACCAGCACTCACGCTGAATTACTGGAAGGTCAGCAGGTTATTTCCACTGAAGAATACCTGAAAGACTAAATAATCAAGCCGCCTCGTGCGGCTTTGCATCTGAGTAATGGTTGTTAGCCATTAGCCAAATGCAAACACACATAAGGAGTAAGCAATGAGTGAGGTGAATTTAACGTTGGTTGAGACTAATCCCGAGCAAGCTCCGGCGCTATATGCGCCACAAGGACTTGATGCTTTTCTTGAGCAGATCCGAGAGATGGCAAAGGAAGTCCCTGATGTAAACACGCAAAAAGGACGAGACCGAATTGGATCTCTGGCTCGCGCTGTAGGCTCAAGTAAAAAAGCTATTGAAGAGCCGGGGCGAGCCTATCTTAAAAGACTGAAGGAAGCTGTAAAACCTGCCGAAGCGGAAATTAAACGCTTCGTTGACTCTTGTGATGAAATTCGTGACGCAATCCTTAAGCCCCGGCAGGAATGGGAGTTGGAGCAGGAACGCATTAAGGCAGAAGAGTCAATGAATGCGATGCACTCTGAAGCGCTGGTAATGAACGAAAACATAGATCTTCAACGTGCCATTCAGCTTGAAAATGACCACGAAATAGCCCTGATGATGGATAGATATTTCGATCAGGAAAAGGCAGAGAAAGCAGCCGAAGCTGAACGCCAGCGCATTGCTCACGAAGAAGAGTTAAAGCGCCAGGCGGCAGAGAAAGCCAAACGTGAAGCAGCAGAGGCAGCGCAGCGTGAAATCGACGCAGCGGCAGCCCGGGAGCGTGAAGCGCTGTTAGCGAAGGAGCGTGCAGAGCGTGAAGCCAAGGACGCGGCTGACAAAGCCGAGCGCGAGAAGAAAGAAGCCGCTGAACGGGCTGAGCGTGAAAAGCAGGAAGCTATCGCAGCAGAACAGCGCAAAGCTCAGGAAGAAGCCGATCGCATTCGCCGGGAAGCAGAAGACAAAGAGAAATCTCGCCTGGCAGAAGAACAACGCATTGCCGATGAAGCTGCCGCCCGTGCTGCTAACGAGAAGCACCGCAAAGCAATCGGTGCGGCAGTGGTTAAGGCACTGACTGAGACTACCAGCCTGAGCCGCGAACAAGCTATTGAAGTCCTCTCTGCACTGAAAGACAACAAAATCCCGCATACCAGCATCACCTACTAATCAATTCAAATTAACAGGAATCCCACGATGACATTAGCTATCGCGGGCGGTGCCGTCGTGGCTCGCCCTTTCGACCCCATTTTATCTATTCAGCACTCACGCAGAAATATCCTTACCGGTGCTGATTTCAAACAACCTCGCATCAAGAGCTTACTAGAGCGCCTGGTGGAGTTTCTTAATCAGAAGGCGATGCAGCCATGAGTTGCCGCGATATGACCGATGAGCAATTCGCTCGCCTGATGAAAGACCTCGGCGTACCGGTGAAATTACCTGAGCCTCAGAAGGAGGAATCATGATACCCGTCGAATTAGCCAGAACGACAGAAGAAAGCCGACTGAAGCGCGTCTGTTACCTCGCTGAAGCTCGTTACTGGCGAAAGGTAGGTAATCGTAGCCAGAAGCAAACCTCTCTCCGCCTGGCGCGTTATGAGCGCCTATCCAGTCGTGATTTTCTCGGCGATGAATTGCCGTTCTGAGGTGAAATATGGAATCGAAAAAGGTTTATGCCGCGATAAGCGGTGTTGCGTCTGCACTGGCTGAGCAGGGTATTCGCAAGGAGCGAAAACAAGGAAGTCAGGTCAACTATGCGTTTCGTGGCATTGATGACATTTACAATGCACTGGCCCCTGAGTTGGTCAAGCATAAGCTCCTCATCCTCCCCCGCTACACCGAGCGTGCCAGCGTAGAGCGTACCAGTAAGAATGGCGGTGCGCTTTTCTACATCACCGTGCGCGGAGACTTCGACTTTGTGAGCACCGAAGACGGCAGCATCCATACGGTAACGACATACGGTGAAGCAATGGACAGCGGCGACAAGGCCACAAACAAGGCTATGTCCATCGCCTACAAGTACGCTGCGTTCCAGGCGTTCTGCATCCCGACAGAGGAGACCGCAGTCGATGCTGATGCAGAGGTTCACTCTGTAACTCCGCGCGCGCCGGATGAAATCCTGAAAGACTTCTCATCTCAGGCAGCTGATTGTCAGTCGGTAGCGGAGCTAAGAGGGATTTACAAGCCAGCATGGAATGCTCTGGCCTCATCACCGGTACACCAACAGAAATGCGTCGAGGTATTCCAGACGCGCGGCAAAGAACTACAGAAGGCGGCATAAATGTCCAGAGGCGTAAACAAAGTAATCATCATCGGACGATTGGGGCAAGACCCGGAGGTGCGTTACGCGCCTTCTGGTGCTGCTTTCGCAAATATGGCCGTAGCCACATCGGAATCGTGGCGCGACAAGGCTACTGGAGAGCAGAAGGAGCAAACCGAATGGCATCGCGTAGTGCTGAGCGGAAAACTGGCTGAGATTGCTGGCGAGTATCTACGTAAGGGTGCTGAGGTTTACCTAGAAGGTAAGCTGCGCACAAGGAAATGGACTGACCAGAGCGGTGTAGAAAAGTACACAACAGAGGTTCTGGTTGGAGTTGGCGGAACAATGCAGATGCTTGGTGGCAAGAAAGAGTCTGACCCGGCAACACAGAAACCCAAAGCAGCGCAGCAGCAGCAGGCAGAGCCGCCGATGAATTTCGACGAAGATATACCCTTTGCGCCGATTGGCCTGCAACACAGCAACGCTTACCTGCACTGCATCTGATTTAACCACTCTGTAATCACCTTATTTCACCTCACGGAGGCGGGTTAACCACACCCGCAATTCGCTATGTACGAAATATCAAGACGTAAGCACTATTCGAAAGAAACGCTTATTCGGATGCTCAGCAGAGATGAGAGAAACCGTGTATGCGAATACTGGGCCGGAATGGTTGCAGGGAAAGAAGGTAGCCATACCGGCGGGATTAACCTGGTGACATACGAACCGCTATGCGCAGGGTGGGCACCGCTGCTGGAGGAGAAGTCGATATTCATCAGCGCACCTGAGCTTGAGTCCGTAAAGGATGCCTGCGACGCAGCTCCATGGGGTGGCCCAACGATGGGTGGAATTGAGTATCGACTTAAACCTGAATTCAGGAGTCCATCATGAGTGAATACAAATGCTGCCTGTGCGGAAAAATCTGCGATGGATATTCCTGTTATGAATATCGCGGATTCACTTCCTGCGAAGAACATTTCGACCAGGTAATTGAGAAAGTAGATATACGCAGGGCTGAAATAATCGCCAGAAGCAACGCCGTTACAAAAACTCTTGCTGGACTTGACATTGACCCACGCAGCGTAATTGGACGCGCAAATCGCGAGTTGTTAGCTCCAGCCATTGAGGTGGCAGGCAAAGAAACTTTGGCAGAACAACAGTATTGCCGGGGAGAGCTTTGAAATGAGAAACGGCACGTACGACCCAGGAATAATGCCGCATGAGTTAGTCGCACGTCAGTGTATCAAACCCTACCCTCCCCGCTCTGAACTCTTTCAACGCAATAGCTTCGATAACGAGCATCGTCTCGCTAATAACAAATACCTCACTGCAGATTAAAGGAGATGCAGAGATGAAAAATGAATCGGACGTCCAGAAAATAATTCAGGAAATAAACGCAACAAAGAGGAACCGGAAATACTGCATCTCCCTCCATCAGACACTATCAAGTGATGGCTATGTCAGAAGCATTGTTAATTGGACTCGCGTAACAAAACCAGAGCGAATTGACGCCCTTGTTGAGCATATTGAGAAATGTGATGCCGAAGTGAAATCACTACGCGAGCAGGTGCGCCAGCTGACTGAGCAGCGCGACGCAGTGGTGAACATGTTTGGCGAGATTAAAGAGATTACAGGGTTTAAACATCGCTACTTCATAACTTCGAAGGGATATATGTTTTCCCTTGCGTCGGGGAAATTAAAGCAATTAACCCCATCAGCCAGAGGAAAGGACAGAAATAAATATCTCTTTGTCAGGTTTGAGCGGGACGGGAAGATTGAAAATGTCACGGTGCACCGAATGGTTGCAGATCACTTCCTTGGCGGCAAACCTTCCCCTGAACTTGTTATTAACCACAAAGATGGGAATAAGCAGAATAACAATGCTGAAAACCTTGAATGGGTAACCCTGTCTCAAAATATCCAGCACGCATACGACAATGGATTAGCTGGAGGCATAAGGCATGGGGCATTTAAAGGACCAATCTGCGCAGAGCGAGATGATGGATTCGGTTACGTGATGTTTGGCACTCGACAAATTAAAGCGTCAGGCTTTGATCCCGGCAGTGTCAGTAACGCCATCAGGAGAGGGCGTGGAAATATCCGCGGATTCAGATTCTCAAGATTAACAACCACCCGCCAGCTTCGCGAGAGCAAAGGAGCTAACCATGAGTAATCCAATCACGGTTGGCCTTTCCGGGCTGACGAATCGTATTTTTGCTGGTCGCTCAAAAGCGAGCAAACTGGCACCCGGTGTACGGAAATTTGTGGGTGAAAAGTTCGATGTTACTGATGAGGCGTTGTTCGCTGTAGCACACCTGCTTATTGCTCGTGACGATGTCCTGGTGTTCCCGGCTGCGAATGGGAAAGAAATTCACCTTCGTGCTGACCTGAAAGACAAGCCTGCCGTAGTCGAGAGCAAAGGAGGTTGCATGACAGCACAATTACCGAGCAAAGAGCTACTTAAGGCCACCATTGCTGACTGGGAGGCCGCTCGCGAAGAAATACCGTTTGGTCTGGGTGAGGAAGGTGACAACACGCTGGCAGCCTTAAAATTCGCGCTGGCGGCGCATGAGCAAGAGCCGGTGTATCAGGTGTTCGAGCCAAGCGACGGTCGGTGGGTGGATCTTGATGATGAAGAGGAAATGATTCGCCTGAGAAGCATCGGTGGAGAAGTTCGCACGCTTTACGCCCACCCCGCGCCATCAATCCCGGCAGCGGTGCCGGAGGAAAGAACGTGGCTATTCTATTGCGAGAAGTACCCAGAAATGCCTATGGGAGACGCGATTATCAGGGCGGTGGAATGGAACGCCTGCCGCGCCGCCATGCTCAGCGGGGGTAAATCATGAAAAATATCGAGCCAATCCCGGCATTGGCGCTGGATGATTTGTTGAGTATGGCCGCATCAGCGATAGAAGACCTGCTGGACCACTGCGACCCTAATACTGATTACTATTCTGGAGTTTGGGCCGATGTGCCTGGTAGGTTGCGAGCCGCCATGCGCCACCATTCCGGTGACGTCACCGATAAGGCTGAACCCGGCTGGATTCCCGTAAGCGAGCGATTGCCGGAATCAAACACTTTCGTTTTGGTAAGCAATGGCGTATGGGTTGGACAGGGAGCATACAACGACTCCGAACACCTAGATGCTGATGAGCACTGGCAGGATGAACATCATGAGTTCATCAATTTGCTACACCACCCGGTAACACACTGGCAACCTCTGCCAGCAGCGCCGAAGGTTTAGCCATGCCCTCTCCCTTCGTAGCGGTGATATTCGTGCTGCTCACCGTGGCAGCACTCAGTGAACTTAAACTCTGGTAACTCGCTGCGTCGGGTTTTGTTTTATGGAGGATGTGATGGGAAAAGTAACGCTTGTCGTTGATTTCGAGGATGGTAGCGAGCCATCGGTGCACGGCAACATGCCGGTGCTTGGTGGAAGGTTAAGCGCGGTTTTATGGAGCGATTACCGTGATGATTTCTTCGATCCTGAGCATATTGATATTGTTCGAGAGGCTCTTGATGAAGCCATAGTTGATGATGTTGATGAAAGGATTCATGAAGAAATCATCAACCGAATGGAGTTGCTGAGCAAGTAACCCACCACGCCACCACTAACCGCCCACTGAGGCGGTTTTTTATTTCCGGAGATAACCAATGGTTTCAGAAAAGCCCCTCACCGCGCAGCAGGCGGCGGAACTCCTGATCGTCTCGCCAAGAACCATCTACCGGCTTATCGACTCCGGAGAGCTTGCAGGTAAAAAGGTTGGCAACAAATATCGGACCACCGACGAAGCCTGTATTGCGTATTTGAATAACCCGCGTGATCCTGTTGCTGCGAGCGCGGGTGAGCATAAAGGAGATAACCTATGTCCATCACCCTCAGAGGCGGCGTATGGCACTGTCATTTCGTTACACCGTCAGGGAAAAGAGTTAGACAGTCTCTTGGTACGGGGGACAAGAAGCAGGCTCAGGAGCTGCACGACAAGCTGAAGTCTGATGCATGGAGAGTGGATAAGATCGGGGAGCTTCCAGCGCGCACATTCGAAGAGTGCTGCATACGCTGGATAAAGGAAAAGGAGCACAAGCGATCACTGGATGATGACAGGGCGAAGATTGAATATTTCCTTCGTCATTTCTCCGGTCGTGACATTTCCACTATAACGGCTGAACAGGTTCACGAGGCAGTATCCAGGATGGTTAACCGCAAGCATATTCAGGTGTGGGAGTCTCGCAGGGATGCGGCGATCAGGAGAGGGAAAGAACCACCGCCGTATGCAGATAAACCGGTAAGCCTGGCAACGAAGAGCCAGCACCTGTCATTCATGCGGTCACTGCTGAAGGCGGCAACCAACGACTGGGGATGGATAAAGTCTCACCCCGCCATCAAGGTAAGGAAGCCGGTAAGCAAGAGGATTCGATGGTTAACCAGGGATGAGGCTGAACGCCTGATTGATTGTATGCCCGAGAGCATAAAGCAGGTGGTGATTTTCGCACTGGCAACCGGCCTGCGCCGCTCCAACATTATTGGTCTGGAGTGGCAGCAGGTCGATATGCAGAGAAAGGTTGCATGGGTAAACCCAGAGAACGCGAAGGCGGGCAAAGCTATCGGCGTGGCTCTGAATGATACCGCATGCAGGGTTTTGCGTGGGCAGATCGGGAAACACTCGCGATTCGTTTTTGTTCACACCAAAGCAAAGCATCGCCCTGATGGAACACTGACCCCGGAAGTCAGGAAAATGCGGGTTGACGACAATAACGCCTGGTACGCCGGGTTAAAGAAAGCCGGCATTGATGATTTCCGGTTTCACGACCTGAGACATACCTGGGCAAGTTGGCTAATCCAGTCAGGTGTTCCACTTTCTGTTTTGCAGGAAATGGGCGGCTGGGAGTCGATAGAAATGGTGCGTCGTTATGCTCACCTGGCACCAAACCATTTGACCGAGCACGCACGGAAAATTGACGCCATTTTTGGCAGTCATGACACAAATACGACACAAGGAGAAAATCAGGCAGGATTAAAACTAGCGTAACATACTGATTCGAAATGGTACGCCCTGTAGGATTCGAACCTACGACCTACGGCTTAGAAGAACGTAGAGCATCATCTAACTTATTGTAATCGCATGAATTTAATCCGCGTTCGCTCCGTGGTTGTGTCATTGCGTGTCGTTGCAATACATATCGAATCTTCCTGGCGCATCATTGCATGCCACAATTACGACACATAGAACGCAAAGCCATGCACAACTGCAACGCTTTGCGCATCTATCTCAATTGATCGCCACAACCGATCGATGCGCATAATTCGATCGTTATTACCCATGAGCAAATTACGGACAATAAGCGGATGATGTTTGTCCATTCATTTTGCGCGGGTAAGTTATGTGGTGGGTTATCGGCATCCTTGCCGTCATCGTCCTTCTGGTCGTGCTTATCGTCAGGTCGCATCTGCAGGACATTGATGATGACTATTAGCCGTAAGTAGTCTCAACGCTTTGTGTGATGTAGTAAGCCACCCAGTTGCCCGACTCATTAAATCTGTAAGCGCCATTCAGGCGAATCGCACCGATGTTGTTAAATGTGCTGACTGTTGTTCCACCAATACCATTTTTAACCAGTAATGTTGGGTTAGCAGATGAAGACCCGGCTATCTTTATGTAAACAATATCACCAGCAACGGCGGCCACTTTGTCCAGTTCAATTGAATAGGTGAAGGCGGCTGAGCCAGCACCCATGATGATGTAGTACCTGGATGGGTCAAGCCTGGGTTTTACTGTAAGAGTTCCGGCTGCTGATACAGTGTTGTCGAGGAAGGTCCTCACCTGGAGACTGGTATCTTGTGGAAATCTCGCTCTTACCCGATTGAACGTGGTATCCATAACTGCGTAAAGGGGGCGAATACTGTTTCTGTAGGACCTGACCAGAACATCACTGCCGTGAAAGTCGTTGCTTGCTGAGCCGGAAAGTGAGTGAATAGCCTCTACCAGATTGATCGTACCAGTCCCAACGTAACAGTCAGGGCTATCAACAACGTAATCCACAAACTGGGTATTTTGCGCGAAATACGAATTCAAACGGAAAGTGCTGTTTGTTGCATTCACAACTGACAGCGCATTTGTGGTTGCGTTGCCGACGATTGCGTGAATCGAGTTAATCGTGACCGACGGACAATCTACCAGCAACACCGCATCATAGGGTACGTCTGTTGCAAATCCGTCACCTTTGTACACCTCGATGTTGCCTATTTGCAGCGATGGGCGGTTCCTGGCTCGCACGCCATTCTGTTTAACGTTGACGTGAACGTTATCGATGAATCCACCCGTTTCGCTGGCTGAGTTGGTTAGGTCAATCCCGACAAACCCTCCCAAGCCTTCGCTGTCCTTGATAACAAAGCCTTCGACACCGTCACTTGGTTCTACGAACTTCCACCAGTTGTTAACGTTGAATCTGACGTCTACGCCTACGTTACCTCGAACAGACTTCATCTTAACGGCCACACACTGGAATTGCGTACCTTCAACCTGCTGCACGTTATAGTTTCCGTATCCCGTTACATGCACAGAACCGCCAAAGGCGTCGCCAATCAATATGCCGTTCACCCACGCATACTGCAGCACTGTCAGGTCATCACGCCCCTGTTGCGGACCGAAATGCGCGTCTAATTTGAACTTGGCCCGGTGTGCAGTGAACATCTCCTCCCTGAGTGGCGTAAGAATCCCGTATCGACCATTTCCATTTTCCAGGCGAATCATGAATTTTTCTATGTCGGTTTCGCCCTGGGAATAACTGGAAGACGGGTAGCTAACGGCCAGACCTACGGTCGACGCTGAGTCGGCATCCTTTACGCATAATTGGGTTTCCGTCCCGGCTGTATAAATTTTCACGCCGTAGGGAACGGTAACGCACGCTGTCAGTGCGGTGTCCCCCGTCTGGTAGCTAGCCATATCCAGCGAAACGCCATTAGCGGGAGTTACCAGATATTTACCTGGCGGCCAGTATAGAGATTTAGCACCGCAATTAGCCCAGCGGTTTATGGCGATGGTGTCATCTTCAATGCCATCTCCCTTTGCTCCGAAGTGGTAAGGGGTAAGGAGATAGGTGTTGTGCTGATGCTGGGTGATAAGAACCGATCCAGGGTATGGCTCCTTTACTGCTATCAGGTAGTCACCCTCTCCCTCATTTGCACTGGATAGCCTTTTATATACCCCATCAATTCCAACCTCAACAGCAGCATTGGCCGCGCTTGCTGCATTGGCCGCGCTTTCCTCTGCCTCAGATGCTTTCTCTGATGCAGTTATTGAGAATGACTGCGCACTGGCAGAGGCGTTTTCAGCTGATGATACATATTCTGATGCTGTATTTGCCGAAGATGCCGCAGCGACTGCTGCCTCTTTTGCGTCATTGGCATATTCAGGAGCCTTGCGAGCCTCCTCGGTATATAACTCGGCCTGAGCAGCAGCGACTTCAGCAATTGATGCATAGCGCTTTGCGGAAGAAGTGTCTGAAATAGACATATTTATGTCGCCTTTATCAAATGATGAAAAAAGCCCACGACAAAATCACGAAATTAATCGTGTTCATGGGGAGTTAAAATTTGATGTGTATTTAATTAGATATCAGGAATATTCCCAGACAATAACAACACCAGGAGCGCCATTGCCTCCATTTCTCGTTGTTGTGTTTGTTATTGTTGTTAAAGCACCACCACCACCTGAGCCATATCCACGCCCGTCACTACCGGCACCATTTGTGTTACCCCACCCACCATTACCAAGTAATGTATTTGCTCCATTGCCACCATTACCACTCTGCCCATTATTCATGTAGCCAGGGGCACCAAATCCCCCACCAACGGATAATATGTATCCAACTGAAATAGTTGGTTGGTCACCACCAAAACCACCACCAGCAGCGTTACCAGCATTGGATGCTATACCAGTAAACCCTCCAGCGCCGCCAGGGCAGGAAATTATCTGCCCAAATGAGGTTAAACCTCCGGTCCCACCTTGACCTGTAATGCCTCCAGCGCCACCGGACCCAATCGTCACTGCATACGATGACAATGGGTTTTCAATTAGCACCTTTGCATACGAACCCGCGCCGCCGCCGCCAGCAACGGAGTTTGATGTTGATGAGCCAGCAGGAGCACCACCACCACCACCACCTGCCCCAATAACCTCAACAACAATTTTTCGTGCGCCAGGTGAACGGTTATAATTCCCGTTTGAATTAAATGTTTGCACTGACAAGAGTCTGCCTGGATATCCCAGCAATGCTGAATCCTGGGTAATGTTTATCCCGTCGCCAAAAATATTTACCGTCAGCCCTGATGGCAAAGTCACACCAGTTCCGCTGGCTGTCTTTATGGTTGCCGAATAATTACCAGTGCATGCGTTCACCACGGTCCATGATTTTATCCATGCCGGGAGAATTACGTTTATATTTGCGGTTAGAGCCCCTGAAAGGACTATTCTGTCCTTGGCTGCCTGTAGAGTTGTTAGCGTGACGCTAGTTGCTGACAAACCGGGAATGCTTGTAATTCCATAATCGCCTGACGGCACCCACCCTGTCAGGGTTGATGACCCCACTTCCGGCGTGGATGTATTTCCGTCTGTTGTGTTGAGCCAAAAACCAGTCAGAGCTGAATTTGGTACTCTGGCACCTTTGGGATAACCGCTGATTGCAGTGGAGAAATCAGCATTGAACGGGTATGCCATTCCTGAGTCTTGCCATTGCTGTTTCAGGCTGACGGAATAGAGGATGCCGTTAAAATCTCTTCCTCCTGGCGGGATGCCACCTGCGCTCAAGGCAATCATGGTAATCGGCGGAAAACCGGAATCCATTGTTGCCTGACCGTTATTCAACGTTGTCGTGCTTGAGTCGACGGGGATAGTGTTTTTGTTGCCGTTAACGCCAAACGCTTTCGTTGTGCGCCCAGGAATATCGCTTGAGTTCATATTTTAGCTCTGCTGTACGATGTTAACAGTCACGCCGACCGGGGCCGGCAGCGCACCAGAGCTTTGAACGATCGCCAGCTCTGCTGTTGAAAGGGGGAATTCGAAAACGTAACTCATCACCATGCCACCATCATTCCTGACATAGCATTTACCGCTGTCGCCGAACATAAACATCAGGAGTTTATTCAGGTTTGGGATGGTGCAGTCTGATATGTTTGCCGCTGCCTTCATCATTATCAGCTTGCGGTATATGTCGTTTGAAAGCGTTACAGTGGAGGTTGAAGATTCGCCATTATAAAAAGGTGCCTGGTCAAATGGCTGTGGATCGTCAACCACCGGTGGCGTTGACAGAGCTTCTTCAAATCCCAGATAAACTTTATTTTCAGTAACAGTAAGCAGCCTGCTGACAACGACTATCTTTCCCCACACATTTAGGCCGTATGTTCCTGCAGTCTGGATGTTCCAGATTAGGTCGTAGAAGTCATCAAGAAATTCTTCCACGCCTACAGCTTCGTTGAATGAATAAATCAGGGATTTTAATTTAGAGCTGTCTGCATACTGCATAAGGATGGTATCCGCAGCATTTATCATGTCAGGCTCACCGAAATGTTGGATGCGTCGAGGGTAGGTATTTCATCAATTCCGAAGGAAGTTGATGTCTGGTGTGTCGTACCATCCCGGCTCAGTGTTATGCTGAAAATATCAACGTTTTCTGAATCGATGTCCTGCACCCCTGAGTAATAACGCCCGGCGAAAATCTTCGATCCTATCCGCGCACGAGTTCCGCCATCCTCGCCATTAAACGAGCTGATAATGGCTGACTGTGTCAGGGATACTATATTGCTCGGCAGTGAGTTATTGGCTGCTAATTCTACCTTCACGTAAACGCTGACAGGAGTAGGGGTTTGCCACTTTATTTCGTACTCTGGATATGGCTGAACATAGTTTACGTCATCTACCACCGTGTAAGTGGTGTTGCCCATCATCGGCGGACCAGGTGGTAACTTCTGGAATATCGCGTTTGCGATATCCTCTGCTGAGCCACCATAGACAGCTACGTAAAGCGCATGTGCATCAATGGTGAAATCGGTGAATCCCTTATCTACAGCAGCTCCGGTATTGTTCTGCGTCACATAGGCGTCGGTCACACCCTCGACAGCCAGCACGTTAGCGTATATTGAACCAAGCTGATTATTTGCGTTACCAGCGACCGACTGTTTGCGGCGGTATTCAAAATTTGCGCGGCTCTCAACATCATTTCCTAGCACACCCGCAGCCGCATTGCTGATGCCAGACCAGCCAGATATAGCACGGTATATTGTGTTTAAAGCGCCGATTGGGCATGCAATAGGTCCGGTGTCCTGATTCTGAAATACCACATCGACTGAACCTGAGGACGGGATTACAGCATCAGCCAGTGAGTAATAGAGATATCCGCTGGAGTCCTGAGCAATGCTGTTGGCCGGAATAGCGGTGCCCACTAAGCCGGTACAAGTGGCCGTTACTGTCGTGCCAATTGCGGCAATCCTGTCGATGAAGTAAATCTGCCCGATTGCGTCCTGCATGCGCCCGGAGGAGAAGTCAGGGTTAATCTGATTAACGAGCCACGCCAGGCTATCGTTTTTATCTCCAATAATCGCCGTATCACTCATGGCGATCTGCCCTTGTGGCGTAGTGAGACTTTTACTCATCCCCCCGCCCATTGCTGTATCAAGGTCGGTAAGACGACCGTTCAGAATGTCGATTTCATCAGGGATGGCAACGCCTGTATCGGAAAAGGTTACTGAGGGCACCGCAGTGCTTACTGTTACTTCTGACATGATTACCTCAGAACTGGATGGTTGTTGTGTCGTTGTTGGTGTCCGTCAATGTCATCACGCCAGCAGCTGACCTTGTTCCTCTCGGAATGGTAACGGTACAGTAGGCTGACTGGACGTAAGGAAGCTTCATGGCTTCTGATGCCATTTTGGTATTGATTAGCTGAGTGCCAGGCCAATGACCCAGGATGCGCTCGTAATACGGAATGCCCAACGTGGTGTCGTACCATGTCTCGCCCAGGAAAGTTGAGCAGGCGCTGGCGGCATCCTGAGCTACGGCGTAAGGGTTTGCCGTGATGGCAATACTCCCGGTGTCATCAAGGGAGATGTCCCATTTATCCGTATCGAGAAGAAAGCTTTTGGTGAGCATCTTTTCTCCAGGCAATAAAAAACCCGCCGAAGCGGGTTGGTTATATGATTGAATTTTCTTCAGAAGAAATTTTTGTCCTCTGGTGATTAAGTGTCTTTTACCTGAGGCTCATCTGAGCGCGGTCTATCTTGTGGCGAATCATCTCCAGGTGATGTTGCAGCGATTGAAGCTGAAACAATGCAGCGTCAACCTCGTAACCCATTTGGCGCATCTCATTGAGCATCCGTCCCAGCGGGTTAGGGTTATCGCCGTTCGGTGTAAGCATGTTGGCCGGATAACGCCACGGTGCGCTAAGGGAGTGGTCATCAATGCCGCGCATCCAGCGGTACTGGTCGAAATAAGCCATTGAGTAGGAGATTGGCAGCGCCATTTGCTTATTGGCTTTGCCCAGGAATTCTCCCTCAATGGCATTGAGGTATTCCACCGCCTCGAAAATCTGCTCCGGGCGCAACTGGTGAATATGCTCAATCTCAAACTTCTGATGTACGAGCTTCCATATGTCAGGGTAAATCTTTCCTAAGCCGGTAGTGATGAGGCGTTCGGCAGTCTGACGAAGTGGGGTAAGTTGGGTGGCTGATGACAGGCGCGTTTTACGTGGATTAACGACCTCGCCTTTCGTCCAGTATTGATAAAGTACGTCATCGCATTCATCCTGGTAGCGGGCCACTTTCTCCCTAAGCTCCAGGCGAACCTTTCCAACATTGATTGTGTGCAGCCATCCGGCCAACTTCCTAAGCGGAAGACAAACCACTTCGCGACGCTGACTGTCACCCGGAAGCTGCGTTGTGATAATCGCAACGGAGGTATTAAACCGGTTTTTAATCTTGGTAAATTGCGATGCCCAATCTAAACCCATCCCCTCTACTATTGGGCGCATTGGTGCTTGTGGCTACCCGTTGTGGCTAACTAAAAACAGGGTTGCACCGTGAAACGGTACATTGATAGTGCGATCTGCGATTGCTATACTGTTCATGTTGGTTATTCCTTCTACGGGTCACTAACACGAAGCCCTGACTGCTGATACAGACGGGGCTTCAACTTTTATGAACACTTCACGCCTTCCCTTGCTGCTGACTCCTTTAACCTGCGAATCACCTCATTGCTGAATGAGCGGTCATCTTTTTTTGCGCACTCTTCGAGATGTTTTTCCAGCCACTCTGGCATTCGCAATGTTTTTACCTTGCTCATGCTACTCCCCCTCTTTTTGTATGTGGTACGCATACATAGTATTTAGGTACGCATTGATAGTCAATAGTTACCCACTTACTCTATGTAAATAAAAAAGGAGTGAGTATGGCTGAGCGTGCTTACAGACATCCACAGGTCAATCTGCGGCTGCCCGATGAGTTAAAGGAAAAGATAACCGAACTGGCTGATGCTAACGGACGTTCTGCTAATGCGGAAATGGTTGCCGCCATTGACGCATGGGTCAAAAAAAATGCACATATTAGAGCGTTAGATCTCGTTACGGTTGCTGAGCGCCTGATAAAGCTGGAAGAAGAGATGGCTGCTCTCAAAATCCTGTATGGCAAGGACAAATAATGTTTAGCCTTAGCAAGCAAGAGTGCGAGATCATTAAAAGCATATTTAATACCGCAAAAGAAAACGATCTTCTGATTATAAAAAGAGCTATCAATGAAGTAAAAAACTGCAATGGCCTGTATCAACTCGTCATAAAAGCAGGTTCCGACCTGAATAAATCCAAGCTCTGTATCATTGAAAAAACCGGGCTTGGGGATAAGCTTTCTGGGCAACTCTCAATGATACTGTGGTTCCTCGTTAAGCCTAAGATTGAAAGACAGAAAAGGTTAAAATTTGGAATCACTGAGGCCATTTGGGTGTATGAAGATTTTCTATGTAAGCACCCAGGCCACTTTTTCCTAAACGGCAAGAAGTATCAGATCAAAAAAGGTATAAAAACAGGATTATTCAAACGCATACATCCGGGTCAACTAGTTGGGTGCGGGTGCATGTCAAGAGTGGCGACTCCTTTTTAGACGAAAAACCCACCTGATGGTGGGTTGACTTACATCCCCAATGAGTAGCTAATTTCCATTAGCGAAGCGTATCCACCGCTTCCGCATACAGAGAAACTTATCCAGTATTTTTGCCCCTCATGGATCATTCCACGAATATCTTCATATTGCGGCTTCGATAGTTGGTCAAAATTTGTTGGCATTGCAAACACCTGACCATCACCTCTCGAGAACTGAATTAGCTTTATGGTATTGCCACTATCTGAGTATTGAAATGTTTTCGCCTTGAAGAGGCCTGAATGACCTTCACAACCCTCCAACACCTCATCAAGGTTCTTTATTCCCGCAGTCATTGTCACCTGGTCTTTATAAACCACTGGCTCTGGGGATGAAAGCGCAAGAAAAGGAACAAGCACAACTGTCGCAGCAAGAAATTTAACCTTCATCACTGTGGTCCGTCTGTAGTCGAGTTTCCTGATTCTACCCCACCATGGACATGTGTCGACAACTGAATGCCGTTTCCGGTTATCTCTCCGGTTGCGGTAAGTGTACCGCCGAATGTCGCGTTACCAGCATAGCTACCAGAGCCCTGTGTCAGTTGTCCATTAGCCTCAATAACTGGCGCGTTAAGTGATATTTTGTCGTCAGCATTAACGATGACCGTGTTTCCATTAACCTGGACAACCAGCGGAGAGACGATATCAATGCCGTCATTCGCAAACTTCACATACTGACTTGGCTCCGCATTGAGCAAGCCGCCGAGATAGATAGCGTCTGAGTAGTTATGCGTCCTATTTGAGTTTGGTAGCGCTTCTTTTTTGGTTTTTTTCACCGAAGTTATATCGCGATCACATATGGCCAGCATGCCAATATCTCCAGCGACAGGGGGCATAATCACCGCACTTGCTCCGCGCTGTAGTCGCCATACCGGAACGCCATAGATAACTGAGTTTGGAATCAGATCGCCGTTACCGGCGAACCCCTCAACCATTGGCTTTACCGCGACAACCTCGCCAGAATCATCAACTGACATAACCAGACCAATAGTGATGAAGTAGTTACCCATCATGAATTTTCGCATCAGGTACTGCATAGAGTTTGCATCTGTCGATACATCCTCTGGAGTTGTGGTGTAAAGGTTCATCACTGTTTCTCTGTTAATTGTCCGATAGACGCCCATATGACGGTTGTCCACGGACCTCCCTCTGTCCAGGAAGAAAGGTGATGGCTCGCAGACTGAACGGTATAAACGCCACTACCGTTAGGGAGTGACGTCTCCAATTGAATCTTCCTTCCCCTGACTATCAGGTCGCTATAGGTGCACTGAAACGTTATTCCAATCTGGGTAAATGTCGGGTAACCAATAAGACCAGTTTCAGGGCTAATAAGGGGTATTTTTTCGTCAATCACCCCATTTATGGGCCAGATGTAAATTGTCTTTATTCTGTAATCTATATTGATTCCGGCTACTTTTGCGCACTCGTTAATCTGCTCTATCGGGTCGCCAGTAAAATAAGGATTTTCAATCTGGGATGATACGCCATTATTCACAACGGCATAGTCGATGGACTTTGCGATAGAGATTATTATGTCCGCAACATTTGCCACGCCTTCAATGGAGAATGGTGGAGTTGCCAGTGAGTGCTCATAGCCAGTAGCAAAAGAGCTTATGATAAGTGGCGCATCTGGCATCTGGTTGTGGTCAATAAAACATGAGGTAATGGAACCGTAAAAAATAGGCTGGTTGTCAGCCCACACTTTCATGGTGTTCTGTTTTGCTCCGTTTAGCTGAATCCCTTTGTAGCTGAGCAGCCCCATATTTGCCAGACTTAATCCGTAAATCCTAGCTTCAAGGCTGGTTCCTGATATGCCTCCATACGCCCCCAATTCGATCTCTGATTTAATGTTATCTATTGTTAAAACATTATTGTCAGGCTCTTCAAAAACCCCCTCCTTAAGGGAGAATTGGAATTTAAGGCTTCGTTTTTTATATGTCATGACGCCATCTCTTTCGCTGTCGCGTAGAACAACTTAAAGCGCGACCCAAGCTCGTCATACACTGGGTCAAGGCTTCCAATCACATCTGCAAAAAACAAATCTCCTTGAAACTTAAGGTAAGTGTATCGAACTATTTTTGTGCAGTTTAGGCAGAGAATACCCTGAGCAATCCATAAATTATCGATGCCGATATCCATAAACAGGCCGGTACTTCTCTGAACAATGCGCAGAGTCACTGCCTGCCCTGCCAGGGTGACATTCACTTCCTGAGATTTAACAGGCTTGAGGGATATGTTTTGCATCAGGACAGCCCTTTAACAAGTTCCGTAACCGCTGAAGAAAGACTATCTATGGCTGATTTCGCGGCCCCATTGATGGCATTGGTAACACCTGATGTAGCATTGCTTACCGCTGTTGACACCGATGTTGCCACTGCTTCACTGGCGCTTGATACAGAATTTTTCAAACCAGTTAGGGCACCTTTAACATCCTCAAGGGTGGTGTTTGTCGCCGTAGAATTAGCCTGCTGAGTAACAGCATTTGGTGCCTTGCTAGTGGCGTTTGAAGTAGTATCGCTATTTGCCGTGGTGCTGGTAAGAGTGACTTCCGCTTCCTGCAATACAGCCTGGAAAATCGCTTCCACCGTCAGCAACGTCACATCTCTGTCCGATGTCCGGTAGTTGTATCGAATGAGATCGTAATCCTCATAGGTCGTATCCGGAGTTTCGATGTCGTAAAGTTCTGTACCAGAAACCATGTCATCAAGGTCGGAAAGCATATCTGACCGGCTGGTTAGCGTGAAGTTAGTCAGGTTTGGAATGCTGCCGCTATAACCTGTCCATCCCTCAAGAACGAAAAGCACCCTGATTACCGGGGGGCGCTTTACCTTGTTGAATGAGCTATATGAGCCACCCTCAATAGGCGCTGACACCACGGAAGCATCAGCGCCATATTCGATTCCGAGAAACGACGATGGCGACAGAGCTGCCACGCCGGATTTGAGGTAGATTCCATACCCAGGGGACAGCGTGCTATTGATGATCGAGAATATGTTGCCACTACTGATAGCACTCAGCAGGGTTGTTTCGTTTAATGAAAAAGCCATATCAACCCTGCCCTGACATTGCCGGCGTTACCAGGCGATTTCTCTGAACGTTTCTGTTGAGTTCATTTCCTAGCGCATTAGCCGTTGTTGCTGATGTCTGCATATTGACCTCATTAATGTGAATATCAGTCCTGCTTCCACCACCATTCCCATATGCCGGATTTCTGCTGGCCGAAACTCCTGCTCCCAACTGAACGCCTGCTAATACTTTTGGTATGTAGTTCAATGTCTCATCAGGAGCATTTTCAATCCCTTTGCGTTTAAGGTTGCCAATACCCCAGTTATAAGCGCCGAGGGCCATGGAGAGATTTCCTCCTGTGGCCGTCAATAGTTGCTTGAGATATCTGGCAGCGGCTTCTGCCGATTTTGATGGGTCAAAAACATCTGAACCAGACAGGCCAAGGTCTTTTGCAGTCCCATCCATGAACTGGAACATCCCCTTCGCGCCGGCAGAGGAAATAGCGTACTGATTTCCTCCAGACTCAGTAGTTGCCACTGACTTAAGCAACCCACTAGGAAGTCCGTATTTCGCCTCAAGCTGTGCAAACTGAGTGGACATAAACCCCAGTAATGCTGCTCCTGCTTTAGTGGCCTTTGGAGGTGCTACCGGCTGATTACCCGGGATATCCAGAGCAACATCCGGCGTCCCCATTACAGTATTCCCATCCCTTCCGTAATCGGTGTCTATGCCCATCTTCCTGAGAGCGTCGCCTACATTTCTTTTTGCATAACTAAGCGACGAGCTTGCACTTGCAGAGATGTTCTCACTATCGTTTGCTGCATAACCAGCATAAGCCATAAGGAACATAAGCCATGGTGGGCCTGGTATTTTGGCAATTTTTGCAAATGCAGCGGCTATGCTTGTTAGCCATGAACCAGCAATAAAAATTGCAACAGCTCCCAGTGCGTTTTGCCACCCACCAACCATGTCAACCAGCTTGTTGACTTCAACTACTGCGTCGGAGAAGAACTTATTAATTTCCGGTCCATGGCCGGATATCCAGTTCCCTAATTTTTCAAAAAGTGGGATTAGTTTTTCGACGTAGGGGATCAAAGACTCATACAGAACCTGAGATGATGCGGCAAAGTTCTGTTTGAGGTCTTCTACGCGGCGGTTAAATTCCTGCGCCTTTCTGGTGGCCTCTTCCGTAGCCCTGGACATTTCACGGTAGCGGTCAGCATCACGTAAGATGTTTCCGTTGCTCAACCCCTGCTGCGTGGCATTATCAAATCCAAGAAGGCTACCAAACCTGCGCTTGGCATCCTCACTCAGTTTGTTCCAGTTCTGCGCAATTTTGCGCATGATGGCTTCTGAGTTGTCTTTGTCAAAATCGAAATTGGCACCGGTAGCAGCACCGAAATTAGCCAGAGCACCAAACAGCGGATCATTCTCTGCACCACCGGTACGGATGTTGGTCAGGGTGTTCTGGAAAGCCGAAAGTGTGCCAGTAATTTTCTCTGCACTGGAACCAGCAGCGGCAGCTGCGTGTTGCCAGCCATCCAGTGACTTGGCTGACATGTCCAGCGAGCGTGAACTGATCGCCAGTTGTTGCAGGTTATTCGTCATGTTGGTAACGAACGATTTAAACCCCTGCACAGAAAGAGTCACGCCTACCAGCGCCAGCAACTCAGTGCGAATTGAGCCAAAGAAAGAGGCCGCTCTTTTACCTGCGGCCTCCATGTCTTTTGCCATTTTCTCAGCGTCTTTGCGCTGCTTTTTCATCTCCTCGGAAATTTCTTTACTGTTTTTTTTGAAATTCGAGGAGTCAAGGCCCAGTGTAATAACAAGGGCATCTATTACTGTTGACATCAGACACCCTCCTGGGCCTTATTGATAACCATGTTGTTGTAGCTGTCCACGGTAATAACCTCGAGCCACCACCATAAATCCTCCAGCCCCAAAGACGTGCTTAGCTCTGTCAGAGAGCACTTCCCAGATGACATAACCGTAGCGATTGTTTTTGGGACATTTACGTAATCAGCCAGTCCATGAACCTGCTGGCCCATTAGTGGAGGAATGTCTAACTGGCGGCGGCGGTTAAAAAATCTACGTGGAGTTTGAAAACTTCGCTTCTCAGCTTGAGCCGGGTGACAACTTCCTCGGTGTCGTCATCAATGAGCGCTCGCTTAATGCTCTGGTTAGCCGGGTCAGGCACTGCCTGCACACACTTCATCAACTCGTCCAGGAGAGGCCGTGCATCCTCTGGAGGTATCTTAGCCACCATTTCGAAGCCGACCTTTGCCATTCCTGCCATGCCCATATCTGAAAAGTTATCCGGAAGATTAACGCCGTTCTTAGCCATCGCCAGCCCGGCACGGATTGCCCACCATTCAGCCTGAGAAGCAGCCATTTCCCGAATGAAAAACACTTTTCCCTGGTCACGGCCTTTGTCCTCGACGGTGTAGTAAATTTCTTTACGAGCCATGTGATTCCTTATGCCTGATAGGCTTCGCCGGTTACGCTTTCCCAGTTAATCTGGAAGGTCATCGCCTGCAGTACGCGCTGCGCATCTGGAATAGCCTTGACGCGCTGCAGGATGCCGTTAGTCAGCGTGAATTTGCGGCTTATAGCCGGGAGGATAATTGTTGCGTTGCAGCGGAATACCGCCTTTGAAGTCAGCGAAGTCAGTTGCCATGTTTCGAACAACTCACGAGATGGGCTGTCTGGCATGATGGTGATCGTCTGCAGATATTCGCCGAAAACGAAGCCACCTGACAGCTTACCGTCCGCGCCACGGACGGAGACAGCCATTTCAGTATCGCCCAATGCAAACATAGCGTCTGCTGCGTAGCCTTCCAGCGTCTGAGCGCTTGGGAAAAGGTTGGTGACAGTGAGGGCAAAGATTGAATCAGCGCTTGTAATAGTGTTGGACATTTATTGCACCTCAATGCTTGCAAGAGTGATTTTCTGGACGCAACCACCATCGCAGTACCACAACGTCATGCTTGGACTGGTGCGCTCCTGACGCTGCGTAGGGGTGGCATCAGCGATGTACAGGTAGTAACCCTTGGCAATCAGTGACGGGGAGATGTCAGCGCCTACAGCGTTCTGAATCTCTGAAATCTGAGAGCTGGACAGCGTTACGCCAGTGCGGATGCCGCCAAAGGTAATACCCTGATTGAGAGTATCGGAGAATGACGCCTCAATGATCGCTTTGCCGCGAGCGTTGTACGGAATGCTGCGGTTGGACTGGAATAACTCAATGGCATCCTGCATCAGATTGGCATTAAGCCAAATCTGGAAGCAGAAGCTATCCAGCCACTTAAAGTCGCCGGTAATGGTGCCATCGGCCCAGTAGCGGGTGTCATAGTTGTTTGCTGAATACGCGCCGTAGAAGTTAAAGCCATTTGCAATCAGCGCGTCGTAATCCGCTGAAGTGGTTACCGGGGCAAGAAGACCTGAGAGCGATCTGAATTTAAACGGCACTCGCCCTTCCTGCCGGTCAAAGTCAAGGGATGCTGCATAACCCAGCACCGCTGCTGCATGACTCTGCATGCCATAGACAGGGATGGAATTCTGATAGTCGTAAACACTGATAATCTGGTAGGCAATGTTAGTCGTGGAACCAGCCACAACATCATCGGCTGACATTGAGAACGGAACATAGCCAAAACGATAGCTCTGCGCGTTAACCCACTGAGAGAACGCCAGCGCTTCAGCATCGGAGGCTTCAAACGATGTCGTGAACAGCGCCCAGTTCTGGGATGCATTGAGCACGGCCGTCATAGAGTCAGTAACTACAGCGGCATCAGCACCCTGAGAAATCACTGCGCCTGTTGCTGCGGTCAGTTTCAGGCCTGCAGAAAGCGTCCCGGTCGCATAGGTAATGGTGCTGCCAGCGCCTTCAGTTGCCGAGGTTATGATGAAGGATTTCTTGACCGTATCAAACTCCACAACCACGCTTGAACCGATACCTGTTTCAATCAGGTCGGCCGCCATAGCAAAACTGGTTGCCGTTGCCAGATTAATACTGGCTGAGGTTACGGCAGTGCCGTCGACAGTGAGTGTCAGAACGCCAGTCAGCAACTTAAGCTGGTCAAGCGTCACCGACGCCATTGATCCAGACTGGAGCCATGCAGCAGCGTCTTCCGGATTAAACCGTGACAGCAAAAGTGCGCCCGGCGTCTTTGTTGAGTTGTCGTAGCCCTGAAAATAGATTTCAGCCATGCTGTATTCGACAGAGGCGCTCCCGAAATAGGCTGCGACATCTTCTTTGGTCGTAAAGGTGAGAACACTACCCACCGGCGCGTAGGCGCTGTCTGTCAGGATGAGTCCATTCAGGTCAAGCGCTGGACCGCCTGCCGGAAGCACTCCAGGGTTTATTTGTACGTCTTTACGTAATGGGATTGCCATTTATGCACTCTCCGGTGGGTATTTTAAATCTGCGGCCACTATGCCGACTGTAATGCTGTCCAT
>Ga0194138_10000075_pt1 | contig 48276 bp, 63 predicted proteins | sample TARM_MetaG_T2_14_FD_134022 | JGI IMG/M metagenome (GOLD analysis project Ga0194138, IMG submission 134022) | Freshwater microbial communities from Pennsylvania, USA, analyzing microbe dynamics in response to fracking - TARM_MetaG_T2_14 (version 2) | ecosystem: Environmental > Aquatic >...
CCTCTTTTAAATGTGTGTGTTTATTGATTATTCAAAGATTTCAGCAACTACACCAGCACCAACAGTACGTCCACCCTCACGGATTGAGAATTTAGTCCCTTGTTCTAATGCAATTGGGTGAATTAATTCAACGTGCATTTCTACGTTGTCACCTGGCATAACCATTTCTACACCTTCTGGTAACTCAATAACACCAGTTACGTCAGTTGTACGGAAGTAGAATTGTGGTCTGTAGTTTGAGAAGAATGGTGTATGACGTCCACCCTCTTCTTTACTTAATACGTATACTTCACCACGGAATTTCGTATGTGGTGTAACGCTTCCTGGTTTAGCAAGAACTTGTCCACGTTGGATGTCTTCACGTGTAACACCACGTAATAATGCTCCAATATTGTCCCCAGCTTCTGCTTGGTCCAATAATTTACGGAACATTTCAACACCAGTTACAACACTCTTACGAGTAGCTTTGATCCCAACGATTTCAACTTCGTCTTGAACTTTAACTGTACCACGATCAACACGTCCAGTAGCAACTGTTCCGCGTCCTGTAATACTGAAAACGTCCTCGATAGGCATTAAGAATGGTTTATCAGTGTCACGAACTGGATCGTCAACATATTCATCAACAGCATCCATTAATTCGATAATTTTGTCTTCGTATTCTTCTACACCTTCAATAGCTTTAAGTGCAGAACCTGCGATTACTGGAATGTCGTCTCCAGGGAAATCATATTCGCTTAATAATTCACGGATTTCCATTTCAACTAATTCTAATAATTCTTCATCATCAACCATATCCACTTTGTTCATGAATACAACTAATTTAGGCACACCAACTTGGCGGCTTAATAAGATATGTTCACGAGTTTGTGGCATAGGTCCATCAGCAGCAGAAACAACTAAGATTCCACCGTCCATTTGTGCAGCCCCAGTAATCATGTTTTTAACGTAGTCAGCATGTCCTGGGCAGTCAACGTGCGCATAGTGACGTTTGTGAGTTGAGTATTCAATGTGCGCTGTGTTGATTGTGATTCCTCTTTCTTTTTCTTCTGGTGCGTTGTCAATCGATGCATAGTCTGAAGCTTTAGTTTCTCCAATACCTCTTTTAGCTAATACAGTTGCAATCGCAGCTGTTAACGTAGTTTTACCATGGTCAACATGTCCGATTGTTCCAATGTTAACATGTGGTTTAGTACGAGTAAATTTTTCTTTTCCCATTTCGATTTTCCTCCTTAGAATTGGTAATATAACATAGATATTTTATCGCATTATATATCATAATGCAAGTTAAATCAACTAGCCGTTACGTTTTTTAATGATTTCTTCAGCAATTGATTTCGGTGCTGCTTCATAGTGAGAAAATTGCATTGTATAGTTCCCGCGACCTTGCGTATTTGAACGTAAACTTGTCGCATATCCGAACATTTCAGATAGTGGAACTTTTGCTTTAATTTGCTGTGCATTTCCTCTTTGGTTTTGTGATTCAATGCGACCACGACGACTTGTTAAGTCACCGATAACATTCCCCATGTAATCATCAGGTGTTATCGCATCTACACTCATAATTGGTTCTAATAAGATTGCTTTACATACTTCGGCAGCTTTTTTAAGTGCCATTGATGCAGCAATTTTATAAGCCATCTCAGATGAATCGACATCATGGTATGACCCATCAAATAATGTTGCTTTGATATCAATGATTGGATAGCCTGCAAGAATTCCGTTTTGTAAAGATTCTTCTAAACCTTTTCCAACAACTGGAATATATTCACGAGGGACAACCCCGCCAACAACTTTATCAACAAACTCAAAGCCTTTACCAGGGTTTGGTTGGAAGTTAATCCATACATGTCCATATTGTCCACGTCCACCAGATTGGCGAATGAATTTACCTTCAACGTTTGCTTCAGTTGTAAGTGTTTCACGATAACTAACTTGAGGTGCTCCTACATTAGCTTCAACTTTGAATTCACGTTTCATACGGTCAACGATGATATCAAGGTGTAATTCACCCATACCAGCAATGATTGTTTGTCCTGTTTCATCATCAGTATATGTTCTAAATGTTGGATCTTCTTCAGCAAGTTTTTGTAATGCAACACCCATTTTATCTTGGTCAGCTTTAGATTTAGGTTCAATCGCAACTGAGATAACTGGTTCAGGGAAATTCATTTTTTCTAAAATGATGTCATATTTCTCTGCAGCTAATGTATCCCCTGTTGTTGAATTTTTAAGTCCTACCGCTGCTGCGATATCCCCTGCATAAACAGTATCAATCTCTTCACGGTGGTTCGCATGCATTTGTAAAATTCGTCCAACACGTTCTTTATTACCTTTACTAGTGTTCATAATATATGAACCCTTAGTTAAGGTCCCTGAGTAAACACGGAAGAATGTTAAACGACCTACGAATGGATCGGTTGCAACTTTGAAAGCTAATGCTGCAAATTTTTCATCATCGCTTGATGTAACTTTAATTTCAGAACCATCTTTTAAAGTCCCTTTAATTTCAGCAACATCAGTTGGAGCTGGTAAATAAGCAATAACAGCATCTAACATTAATTTAACACCTTTGTTTTTAAAGGCAGTCCCACAAAGTACTGGGAAAAATTTAACGCTTAATGTTGCTTGACGGATAACATCTTTTAAGAAATCTGATGCAATCTCTTCACCTTCAAGATACATCATCATAAGTTCTTCATTAAAATCAGCTAATGCTTCAATTAATTCAGTACGTTTTTCTTCAGCAGTATCTTTTAAGTCAGCAGGAATATCAATTTCTTTAGCAATTTCTTCAGCTGCTCCATCAAATTCATAGGCTTGCATTTCAACTAGGTCGATAATTCCGTTAAATGAATCTTCTGCACCAATTGGCCATTGGATTGCTGCGGCATTAACACCTAAACGTTCTTTAATTGTTCCTAAACTGTAATCAAAATCGGCACCGATTTTATCCATTTTATTAATGAATACAATACGTGGTACACGATATTCAGTCGCTTGACGCCAAACAGTTTCAGTTTGAGGTTCTACACCTGCTTGTGCATCTAAAACTGCTACTGAACCATCTAATACACGTAGTGAACGTGAAACTTCAACAGTGAAGTCTACGTGCCCTGGTGTATCGATGATATTAACGCGGTGATCTTTCCAAAATGCAGTGGTTGCTGCAGATGTGATTGTAATTCCGCGTTCTTGTTCTTGTTCCATCCAGTCCATTTGTGAAGCACCATCATGTGTTTCACCAATTTTATGGATTCTTCCTGTATGGAATAATACACGCTCAGTCGTTGTGGTTTTACCCGCATCGATATGCGCCATTATTCCAATGTTACGTGTTCTATCTAATGGAAATTTCCTAGGCATAATGTGTGCTCCTTTCTACCAACGGTAATGTGCGAATGCTTTATTAGCATCTGCCATTCTGTGCATATCTTCACGTTTCTTAACTGATGCACCTGTTCCATTTGATGCATCTACGATTTCTTTTGCTAAACGCTCTTCCATAGTTTTTTCATTTCTAAGTCTAGCGTATAAAGTAATCCATCTAAGTCCTAAAGTAAAACGTCTTTCTTCACGGACCTCAACAGGTACTTGATAGTTTTGTCCACCAATACGTCTTGCTTTAACTTCAAATGTTGGCATTACATTATTTAAAGCTTCTTCAAAAACTTCCATAGGTGGCTTATTAGTGATTTCTTCAACACGTTTAAACGCATTATATAAAATTTGTTGAGCTGTTCCTTTTTTACCATCAATCATAACATTGTTAATTAATTTAGTAACTAATTTCGAGTTATACATTGGATCTGGTAAAACATCTCTTTTCGCAATATGTCCTTTACGAGGCATAATAGCTCCTCCTTTCGATTAAACTTTTATAGTTTTAGTAAAATTATTGGTCTTTTTTAGCACCATATTTTGAACGACTTTGTTTACGGTTCGCAACACCAGTAGTATCAAGTGTACCACGTACAATATGATAACGAACACCTGGTAAGTCTTTTACACGACCACCACGAATTAAAACAACACTATGTTCTTGTAATTTGTGGCCAATCCCAGGAATATAAGCAGTTACTTCAATACTGTTAGTTAAACGAACACGTGCATATTTACGTAAAGCCGAGTTAGGTTTTTTAGGTGTCATAGTTGCAACACGTGTACAAACACCACGTTTTTGTGGACTTGGATTGTCTGTGTATTCTTTTTTAAGTGAGTTAAATCCAATTCCTAAATGAGGTGATTTAGTTTTTTTAATTTTAGAATGTCTTCCTTTTCTAACTAATTGGTTAATTGTAGGCATCTTTATGTCCTCCTCTCCTACTTTTTAATGACAACACATCCATGTGTGCCGCTTTTCTCATAAAAACAGGGGTTTAAATTAAACCCTGATGTTTTTCATAGTTTCGCATTAGTAATTATATAACACCGAACCTGGTGTGTCAACCTATTTTTTCATTATATTTTTAAAGAATATAAGAGGCGTACATCATGTACGCCTCATAAGGGTTTATTCTTCACCAAATTGTTCAACGAAATCGCTAAAATCAGTATCGTTATCATCAAGATCGAAATCTAAATCTGAATCGTCTGTAAAATCTAGTGATTCTTCAGGCTCATCAGGAACTGGTTTTTCATAATCAAATGAAGTATGTTTTAAGATTCCCGTTCCGGCTGGAATTAATCCACCGATAATAACATTTTCTTTAAGTCCTACTAAGTCATCCATTTTACCACGAATTGCAGCATCGGTTAAGACACGTGTGGTTTCCTGGAAACTTGCAGCACTTAAGAATGATTCACTTCTTAATGAAGCACGAGTAATCCCTAATAATACTGGTCTACCAATTGCTGGTTTTTTACGTTCTGCAAGCACTTTTTCATTCGCAACTTTAAACTCGCGAATAGAAACTTGTGCACCTGGTAGAAGATCAGTATCACCTTCAACAATAATGTTTAATTTTCTCATCATTTGATGAACGATGACTTCAATATGTTTATCTGAAATCTCTACCCCTTGGGCACGATAAACTTTTTGAACTTCTTTTAGGATATATTGTTGTACTGTTTCAGCATCGGTTACTTTTAATAAGTGTTTTGGATCAATTGATCCTTCTGTAAGTTGTTGTCCTGCATTCACATCATCGTTTTCTTTAACCAGTAAAGAAACACCACTATTTGTTTCATAGCTATGACTTTCAACACCGTTACTTACAGTGATTTTATAACGTTCTTGTATTTGTTCAATTTCATCTATTGTTCCGTTGATTTCAGAAATAACAGACTTCCCTTTAGGTGTACGCGCTTCAAATAACTCTTGAATACGCGGTAACCCTTGTGTAATATCTGCCCCTGCAACCCCACCAGTATGGAAGGTACGCATGGTAAGCTGTGTTCCTGGTTCACCGATTGATTGTGCTGCAATAATCCCAACACTCTCACCAACCTCTACTTGTTCACCAGTTGCTAAGTTCTGACCATAACATTTTTTACATACACCATTTTTAGCATTACATGTTAGTACAGTACGGATTTTAACTTCTTTAATCCCTGCATTCACAATTTCTTTTGCAATGGTGTCAGTCATATAATCATTTTTATTGGCAATAATCTCACCAGTTTCAGGATGAGAAAGTGTTTGTTGGACATAACGTCCAATTAAACGATCAAGCAATGGCTCAATGACTTTACCATCACTATCGACGATATCATGAACAATCACACCACGGTCAGTATCACAATCATCTTCAGTAATAACTAAATCTTGGCTGACATCTACTAAACGACGTGTTAAATATCCTGAATCGGCAGTCTTAAGTGCTGTATCGGTCGACCCTTTACGCGCACCATGAGTTGAAATAAAGAACTCAGACATCGTTAATCCTTCACGGAAAGCTGCCTTGATTGGTAATTCAATAGTTTTCCCAGATGGATTACTCATTAAACCACGCATCCCAGCAAGCTGGGTAAAGTTTGAAATGTTCCCACGTGCTCCAGAATCACTCATCATGTTAATGTGGTTATCCATTGATAATTCTTCTCTTAATCCATTTTGGATTTCAGCTTTAGCAACTGTCCAAACATCTAAGACAAGTTTATAACGCTCATCATCAGTTAACAATCCATCTTCAAACACATCTTGAATTTGTTCAACACGATCATCCGCCGCGTTTAAGATATCACCTTTTTTACTATAAGGGTTAACATCAAATGCACTAACAGTAATTCCAGCATATGTAGAATATTCAAATCCTAAGTTTTTCATTTTATCTAACATTTTTGAAGTTTCATTGATTTTAAAATCAACAAAAACTTTTGAAATGATTTGTGATAAGAATTTTTTCTTAAATGGTTCAACTAAAAGGATTGCACCTTTTTCTTTTAATGCTTGAATCTCTTTTTCAACTGCATTTATCTCAGCTTTAGTCGCATTCGTTGCTTCACGTTTTAGTAAGTTTAATTGATTCGTTTTATCTTGTAATGTTGCATTATTATTGATAACTTCTTTAACGTTTACACCACGTTTAACAAAATATTTATCTGGTGTATTGTCTTCTAAGTTAATCAAAGTCGGTTCATTAAGATAAGGGAATGATCTTGGTAAAATTTCATTAAAAATTAATTTACCAATTGTTGTAATCAAATATCCAGATTTTTGTTCTTCAGTTAATGGTGCATTCCCTAAAGAACTCCCGCGTAAAGCAATAAGAGCATGAAGAGTAATTTCTCCATTATCAAACGCTAAATGCGCTTCTTTAGAATCTTTAAATATTTTCCCTTGACCTTTTTCATGAGGTCTTTCTAATGTTAAGTAATAGTTTCCAAGTACCATATCCTGTGATGGCGTAACCACTGGTTTTCCATCTTTAGGGTTTAAGATATTATTTGATGCAAGCATCAATACACGTGCTTCTGCTTGTGCTTCTTCACTTAAAGGAACATGGACTGCCATTTGGTCACCATCAAAGTCAGCATTAAAAGCTGTTGTAACAAGAGGGTGTAAACGAATGGCTTTTCCTTCAACAAGTTTTGGTTCAAAAGCTTGAATACCAAGTCTATGAAGGGTTGGTGCACGGTTTAAAAGAACAGGGTGTTCTTTGATTACTTCTTCTAAAACTTCCCAAATTCTTTGATCTAAACGTTCAATCATGCCTTTAGCACTTTTAATGTTAGAGGCGATTTCACGTTGAATAAGTTCACGAATAACAAATGGTTTGAATAATGAAATTGCCATTTCTTTAGGTAGACCACATTGATACATTTCAAGGTCTGGCCCTACAACAATAACACTACGTCCAGAATAATCGACACGTTTCCCTAATAAGTTTTGACGGAAACGTCCTTGTTTCCCGCGCAACATATCCGATAATGATTTTAATGGGCGGTTTTTCTCAACAACGACTTTTCTACCACGTTTACTATTATCAATTAACGCATCAACTGCTTCTTGAAGCATACGTTTCTCATTTTTAGTAATAAGATGTGGTGCCCCTTGTTCAATTTGTCGTTTTAAACGGTTATTACGGTTTAAAATACGACGGTATAAATCATTAAGGTCAGTCGTTGCAAAACGACCACCATCAAGTTGAACCATTGGTCTTAATTCTGGTGGTATAACAGGCAATACATCAAGCACCATCCATTCAGGTAAATTATCTGAATTTCTAAATGCTTCTACAACTTCTAAACGTTTAATGATTTTGTCACGCTTTTGTTTAGATGCTTGAGGTAATGCTTTTCTTAATTTATAAGACTCTTCTTCTAAGTCAATTTGTCTTAACAATACTTTTACCGCTTCTGCACCCGTTAAGGCTTTAAAACGATTCCCGTATTCCATATATTTTTCTGTATAGGTTGCCTCTGATAAAATTTGTTTATCTTGAAGATCAGTATCGCCTTTATCGACAACAATATATGATGCTAAGTAAACAACTTCTTCTAAATCTTTTGCTTTTAAATCTAAAAGTGTTGCAATACGTGATGGAGAATTACGTAAATACCAAGTATGCACAACAGGTGCAGCAAGTTTGATATGACCCATACGTTCACGTCTAACTTTGCTTTCTGTAATTTCAACACCACAAATCGGACATTTTTTACCACTTTGACTTGAACGTTTTGACTTATTGTTACAAGCACATTGGTAGTCCTTTGTAGGACCAAATATTTCTTCGCAAAATAGTCCTTTTCTTTCTGGTTTAAGGGTTCTATAGTTAATGGTTTCGTGTTTTTCTACCTCACCAAATGACCAAGAGAGCATTTCTTCTGGCGAAGCTAAACGAATTTTGTAATGTGAGAATTTTTGACTCATAAAATCACCTTACCTTTTAGGAATTAAAGCCGAATTTATCAATATAGTCTTCCGCACCTGAATCCTCGACTAGGGATTTGTTGGCCTCATTCATACCCGTTTGACGGTTAATAAGTTCAACAGTGATTCCTAATGATTGAAGCTCTCTTGTAAGGACTCTAAATGATTCTGGTAAACTAGGTGCTGGGATACTTTTTCCATCAACAATAGCTCTAAAGACTTTGTTACGACCGATAATATCATCACTTTTAACTGTAAGCATTTCTTGTAAACAGTATGCAGCACCATATGCTTCAAGTGCCCATACCTCCATTTCACCGAAACGTTGTCCACCATTTTGGGCTTTACCACCCATAGGTTGTTGGGTAACAAGCGTATATGGTCCAACACTTCTTGCATGGAGTTTATCATCAACCATGTGGTCCAGTTTGATCATATACATAACACCAACTGAAACATCATTGTCAAATTTATCACCGGTACGGCCTGAATAAAGTGGTGTCTTACCATTCGCTTGCATACCAGCTTCTTCTAATATTTTAACTAAATCATCGTTTTCAACACCATCAAATACCGGTGTTGCAACATGTAATCCTAAACGTTTTGCGGCCATTCCAAGGTGAATCTCAAGAACCTGACCAATATTCATACGAGAAGGTACCCCTAGTGGGTTTAACATAATATCTACAGGTGTTCCATCTGGTAAGTAAGGCATATCTTCTTCTGGTAATATTTTTGAAATAACCCCTTTGTTACCATGGCGTCCTGCCATTTTGTCTCCTTCAGTAATCTTACGTTTTTGAACAATAAATACGCGTACAACTTCATTAGCACCTGGTGGTAGTTCATCACCATTTGCACGTGAAAAGTATTTAACACTTTGAACGATTCCGCCTCCACCATGTGGAACACGTAATGAGGTATCACGAACTTCACGACTCTTCTCACCAAAGATAGCAAGTAATAATCGATCTTCAGGTGTAGGATCAGTATGACCTTTAGGGGTGACTTTACCAACTAAGATATCGCCTTCTTCAACTTCAGCTCCTGGAATAATAATTCCACGATCATCTAAGAAACGGCGTCCATCTTCACCAACATTTGGTATTTCACGAGTAATCTCTTCTTTACCAAGTTTAGTATCGCGTGCATCCACATCATATTTTTCAATATGAATTGATGTATAAACGTCTTGTTTAACTAAACGTTCACTAAGAATGACAGCATCCTCATAGTTGTATCCGTTCCAAGTCATGAATGCAACGGTTACATTGCGACCAATCGCAAGTTCACCCTCATCCATACTAGGACCATCTGTAATAACTTCACCAGCTTTTACATTATCATTTATTCTAACGATAGGCGTTTGCGTAATGCATGTCCCTTGGTTACTTCGCTCAAATTTTGTTAAATAATAAGTATCGCTTTTTCCATCAGAATCACGTTTTATTACGATTTTACGTGAATCAACAAATTCAACAGTTCCATCAGCTTCACAAACAAGTGCTGACCCTGAATCCTTTGCTGCTTTATATTCAATCCCGGTTCCAACAAATGGTGCTTCTGGTCTTAATAATGGAATTGCTTGACGTTGCATGTTCGCACCCATTAAAGCACGGTTCGCATCATCATGTTCTAAGAATGGAATCGAAGCTGTTGAAATTGAAACAATCTGCTTAGGCGATACATCGATAAGTTCTAAATGTTCTTTAGGGAACATTTTAGTCTCACCCATATATCTAGCAACAATATTGTCATCAATAACACGCTTGTCATCATCTAAATTGATATTGGCTTGTCCTATATAGTAATTTTCTTCTTCATCAGCCGTTAAGAAAATATGTTCATCTGTAACGTATAGTTCTTCAGTTTCTTCATTTTTTTCAACTTTTAAATACGGTGTTTCCATAAACCCATATTTATTGACTTGAACATATGATGCCAAACTGTTGATTAATCCAATATTTTGACCCTCAGGTGTTTCAATTGGACAAATACGCCCATAATGTGAGTAGTGGACATCTCGTACCTCAAATCCAGCACGATCACGTGTTAATCCACCTGGTCCAAGTGCTGAAATACGACGTTTATGTGTAAGTTCATCAAGTGGATTCGTTTGGCTCATAAACTGTGATAACTGTGATGATCCAAAGAATTCTTTTAATGAAGAGGTTAATGGTCGAATATTGATCAAACTTTGCGGTGTAATGTCTGCTGTGTCTTTTGTACTCATTCGATCTTTAACATTTTTTTCCAATTTAGATAATCCGATTCTAAATTGATTCTTTAATAATTCTCCAATTAAACGCAGACGACGGTTTCCTAAATGGTCAATGTCATCTAAACGTCCATAATTATCGAATAAATTTAAATAATAAGACATACTTGCTAAAATATCAGAAGGAACAATATGTTCTCTTGTTTCTTTTGAGTTATTTCCAATTAAACGCACTTCAATTTCTTCATCTTCACGGTTACGGTGAATGATATCGAGTACTTCAACTTGAGCAAGTTCAAAGTAAAGTTCTTCACGCTCAAATGTTTGATTTAAACTATCAACCATTTGATCATATGCTTCATTACCTTCTTTTTCAATAAAGCTTTGTTTATCTAAATTTTTCTCTTTTAAATAGGCTGCAATATATTCTTCAATCGATAAATATGATTGAGATTTAATATGTTCAACTTTTTCTTCATCACTTAAAAAGTCTAAGTATGGATTAGCATCTAAGATTTCTTTTTGGGTTGCAAAGCTATAATCTAAATCGCTTGCTAACACTCCTTTGACCTCTTGTGTAAATGCATGACGGTTTTCATTGAGAACCTTCATCATTTTACGGTCAATACGCTTATCTTTTTCAACTAAAACTTCTCCAGTTTCAGGATCGATTAAATCATTAACAAGTTTTTTCCCTCGAACATGATTTAAGATATCTAGTTTTTTATTAACTTTATAACGCCCAACTTCTGCAAGTTCATAGCGTTTTGAGTCAAATAAACGACTTACAAAGAATCCGATTGCCCCATCAATAGTCGCTGTTTCACCTTGACGTAATTTAGAATAAACTTCTAAAATCGCATCATCACTTGATTTGGTTAAATCTTTCTTCAAAGTCTCTTTTAAGTAGCTATTATCTTTAAATAACTCAAGCATTTGTTCTGTACTTGAAAAACCTAATGCTCTTAGTAGTGTCGTAAGCGGAATTTTTTTAGAGCGATCTAATTTAACATATAAAATGTCTTTAGCATCAATCTCGTATTCCAACCAAGCACCACGATTAGGAATAACTTGTCCTAAATATTTACGACGCAATGTTTTCTTATCAATTTCTTCAGAGAAGAAAACCCCAGCACTACGTACAATTTGAGATACGATAACACGTTCAGAACCATTAATAATGAATGATGCATTTTTGGTCATAAATGGGAAGTCACCCATAAAGATTTTTTGTTCCTTAATCTCACCAGTAGCATTATTCACCAATTTAACATTAACTCTTAATGGTTTTGCAAAAGTTAACTCTTTTTCTTTCGTTTGAAAGATTTCATATTTGGGTTCACCAAATTCAAATTCTTCAAAGTAGAGCTCTAAGTCGCCAGTAAAATTTTCAATAGGTGAAATGTCTCTCAATAATTCCTCTAGACCTTGATGCACAAACCAGTCAAATGAACTTGTCTGTACCTCAATGAGGTTTGGTAATTCAATGTTGGATTTTACACGTGAATAGTTTCTTCTTTCACGTTTTCTTCCGTATTTCACGATAGAGTAATTCACTAATATTCACCCCGTTTTTTTATTAAAAAGTGATTACAACGCAAAAAAGCGCATTGTATCGCATTTTGATATTTTAGCATATCTTCGTCAATCCGTCAACGTTTTTTGCATTTAATCACATGAAAGCCTTTGTTTCTTTTGACCAGACTTACAGTATATCGCTTATTTAAATGTTTCATTGCAGAGAGCGCACCATGTTTTTTATGCATAACAATAAACAGTGCCCCTTTAGTGGTTAAATGATTATAAGCTTCATCTAATAGCTGGTAGAGTTTTTCTTTTCCTATTCGAATCGGGGGATTGCTAATAATAAAGTCAAACTGTGCAGCATTAAGTGCACTGAATCCATCACTCAGTATACAGTCTGCATCGACATTATTTCTTGATATATTTTCACGAGCGAGTGCGATCGCACGTTCGTTTACATCAACCATTGTTGTTTGACCTTCATAGAGTTTACTTAAAATAATACCAATAACGCCATAGCCACACCCTAAATCCAAAATCGTGCTCCCTGGGGGTACTGTTACATTTTTTAGTAATAGCTCTGTTGCTGAATCAATGTGATCCTTAGAAAAGGTCCCATGATCTGTCATAAAAGAAAAATCTATAGTGTTGAAGGTGTAAGCAATCCTCTTTGGATTGCTTTTTACGCCTTCTTGTTTTGCGTCATAATAATGTGACATCCACTCACCTTTTTTCTATGTTTTAGATAGGCAAAAACCTGAGCCGAAACTCAGGTTATTTTATTTATGGATTGTCTTATTTAACTTCGACAGAAGCACCAGCTTCTTCTAATTTTTCTTTAAGTTCTTCTGCTTCTTCTGGTTTGATGTTTTCTTTAACTGGAGCTGGAGCACCATCTACTAATGCTTTCGCTTCTTTTAATCCTAAACCAGTGATTTCTCTAACTACTTTGATAACACCGATTTTTTTAGGTCCTGCACTTGTTAAAGTAACAGTTACTTCAGTTGGAGCAGCATCTTCTGCACCAGCAGCTGGTCCAGCTACTGCAACAGCGCTAGGATCAACACCAAATTCTTCTTTCATCATATCTACTAATTCTTTTAATTCTAATAATGTTTTTTCGCTTAATGCTTCAATAATTTCTTTGTTTGTTAATGCCATGATATAATTCCTCCTTAGTTTTTATTATGCGTTATTTTGTTCTAAATTTTCTGCATGTAAGTTTAGTGCAATTGCAACTTCTTTAATTGGTTGTAATAATCCACCTGCGAACATAGTAAGTAATTCTTCTCTCGTAGGGATTGTTGCAATTTTTTGAATCATGTCGTTGTTCATGAAATCTCCATCAACAACACCAACTTTTAATTCAAGTTTCTTATGATCTTTTGCAAATTCATAAACAATTTTAGCCGCTGATACGCTGTCTTCATTCGAGAATGCAACTGCGTTAGGCCCTGTTAGGTGTTCAACTAGTTCGCCAAATCCAGCTGCTTCAGCTGCACGGCGAATGATGTTGTTTTTAATAACTTTAAATTCGCACCCGTTATCGTATAATTCTTTACGTAAGTTCGTCACTTGTTCCACTGTTAATCCTAAGTAATCAACGATGACTACTGAATTTGTTGATTGCATTTTTTCAGTTAATTCTTCAACTAGTAATGCTTTTTTATCAATCGCTTTTTGTGACACTCGTTCCACCTCCTAAAGTGCATTTAAAAACCTCTTTTGCCAATGACAAAAGAGGTATACGTTTGTATAAATCTTTCGTCTACTTAGGAAATTTAAGCTTTCGCCCCTAAGGTCTTGGACCTGAAGTTTATGTTTGTATAGTAAATTTATGTGAGTTATAAAATTGCGTCTGAGTCAAGCTTAACGCCAGGACCCATTGTTGATGCTAAGGCAACATTTTGTACGTAGATACCTTTAGCTGTAGCAGGTTTAATTCTTAGCATTAAATCGTAAAATGCTTGAACGTTTTCAAGTAATTGTTTTTCAGTAAATGAAATTTTACCTACAGTTACATGAATGTTCCCTACTTTATCAACACGATATTCAACTTTTCCTGCTTTGATTTCTTCTACTGCTTTTGTTATATCCATTGTTACAGTTCCTGTTTTAGGGTTCGGCATTAGTCCTTTAGGTCCTAATGTACGACCTAATTTACCAACTTGAGCCATCATGTCAGGTGTTGCAACAACTGTATCAAAATCAGTCCATCCGTCTAATACTTTTGTAACCATGTCTTCATCTCCAACATAGTCTGCACCAGCAGCTTCTGCTTCCTTCGCTTTTTCACCTTGAGCAAATACTAAAACGCGTTTAGTTTTACCTGTTCCGTGTGGTAACACGATTGCGCCACGTAAGTTTTGGTCAGCTTTACGTGGGTCAACATTAAGGCGAATAGCTAATTCTACTGAAGCATCGAATTTTTCAAAAGAAATATCTTTAACAAGTTTGATTGCTTCGCTTGCAGCATATCGCTTATCGCGATCTACTTTTTCAAGTGCTGTTTGAAATTTTTTACCTTTTTTAGCCATTTTTCTTTACCTCCTATATGTGGTCTAACGGAATCTCCTCCCACAAATAGTTGTTATATACAACTAATTGCTGATTAGTCTTTTACGACGATTCCCATGTTTCTAGCTGAACCTTCAATAATGTTCATTGCTGCTTCAACGTCATTTGCGTTTAAGTCAGGCATTTTTGTTTCTGCGATTTCTTTTAATTGATCGCGTGTAATGGTTCCAACTTTGTCTTTTAAAGGATTTCCTGCTCCTTTTTTAACGCCAGCAGCTTTCTTAAGTAAATCTGCAGCTGGTGGTGTTTTCGTTACAAAATCAAAACTTCTGTCTGTATAAACAGTAATAACTACAGGAATAACATTTCCCATTTCTTCACGTGTAGCATCATTAAATTTAGTACAGAATTCTTGAATGTTAACCCCTGCTTGTCCTAATGCTGGACCTACTGGTGGTGCTGGATTTGCTTTACCAGCTGGAATTTGTAACTTTACAACAGTCTTAATATCTTTAGCCACGATAGACACCTCCTCGTTTTCGTGATGTGGTAATCAGACTTTACGTCCTCCCACTCTAAAAAATAGCATGACATAATGCATGCCACGCTATTATATAATATCATATTAAAAGTGTCAAGAAAAAGTACATTTATTTACTGTGGGTCAATTTCATCAAAACTTAGTTCTGCTGGTGTTTGTCTTCCAAACATTTCAACCAAGACAGTCACATACCCTTTTTCTTCATCAACCTCATCAACAATACCCACTTGATTCATAAATGGACCTGCTGTGACTTTGACGCGTTGTCCTACTGATACATTAACTTTTGGTGTTGTAATTAAGCCAGCGTTTTTAAGGATCGGATTGATTTCTTCTGGTGGTAATGGGACCGGCTTTGTACCGCCACCACTACTTCCTAAGAATCCTGTAACACCTGGTGTGTTTCTAACAACAAACCAAGAGTCATCTGTTACAATCATTTCAATAAAGACATACCCAGGATAAATTTTCACAAGTTTTTCTTTAGTTGTTCCATCGGCCTTTTTTTCAATCGTAACCTCTTCAGGAATAACAACTTGAAAGATTTTATCTTCCATCTGCATCGATTCAATACGACGTTCAAGGTTTACCTTAACAGAATTCTCAAGCCCTGAATAGCTTTGAACGATATACCATCTTTTTTCTGAGTATATGTCTGCCATAATTAAGCTCCTAACTCATATAGGAAACCAAATAGTGGACGGAATACTGCATCATAAATTACAAATGTAAGTGCTAAGAAGATTAAAAATCCAAATACTCTTCCTGTGTGATTATAAATGGTTTCTTTGTTTGGCCAAGTCACTCTTTTTAATTCTTTAAATCCTGGAATAAAGAATGGTGCTAAGGCAAACAATAAAGCAACCGCTCCTACAACCATTACAATAATTGAGAATATTGTAATTTTTAAGTCTGTATTGAAGATCCATAAATCAGTGAATCTAATACGAAGAACTTCGCCTTCTAAGATATAGATGCCTAGAACTAAAACTAAAGCGCCTAATAATCCTAATAATAATCCTTCAAAAGGATACTCTTTACGTAAAATTTCCATTACTTTAAATGCTTTTTTCTCTTCTTTCGCCATGACTATCTCTCCTATTTACTTTCTTTGTGGGTTGTATGCTTACCACATCGTTTACAGAACTTGTTAACTGTCATACGTTCTTTATCATCTTTATGTTTATACGTCGTGTAATTTCTCGATAAACATTGTTCACATATTAGTATAATTTTCTTTCTCATGTTATCACAACCTTGCAAATATATAATTTACCAAAAACAACGCCATTTGTCAAGATTAGTCTTTAAAATACGCATGTATTTTCGCTTTTGCACGATAAAGTGCATTATAAATAGACTTTTCTGATTCATTACACTGTTTGACTAGCAACGAAATTGTTTGGTTTTTTAACTCTCTTAAAGTATACACCTTAAACTCAAAAGGTGTTAATATTTTTTCTATTTCATCGACATGCAATTGATAATAAACACTCGGTTCGTGAAGTGCATGCACATTTTCAGCAATCGAATCTTCATAAAAATACTTAAGTTCAGATTGTCGCTTAAACTTGTTGATGGTACTCATCATATGTCTTTCTATATTCATCTCGAAGAATCGGGTAAATGTTTTATTATACCCTTCATCAAACATCATCACAGAACGATATAAGATTATAATGCATTCTTGTTTTAAATCATCAAAATGATAAGCTAAATTAAACTTATGAATTTTCTTTGCAATAAAGCGTTCGTACTTATTAACCATCAGTTTTAAAGCATCTTCGTTACCTTGTTTAATTAAATCAATAATTTCATAATCGTTATGTTTATACATGCACTGATCCCCTTCTGCTTACAATATCTTGAATCACAATACCCGCTGTCACACTAACATTTAAACTATTAACATGGCCGAACATTGGTATTTTTACTGTATAGTCGCAGTTTTCCCTAACTAATCGACTAATCCCTTTTCCTTCGCTTCCAAGCACAACACATAAATCTGTTTCTACATGGATATCATCCAAGGTTTGTTCGGTATCTAAATCTAGACCCACAACCCAAATATTATGTTTTTTTAGTTGATCAATCGCTTGATTTAAATTAGTTACGTTAATCATATCAACATACTCAATAGCTCCTGTTGAGACTTTAATCACGGTTGGCGTTATTTTCACACTTCTATTTTTAGGAATGATAATCCCACTAACATTAAATGCATCTGCACTTCTCAAAATAGCCCCTAAATTATGTGGGTCTTCAAGTGAATCAAGCATAACATATAATTTCTTCCCTGGTTTTTTTAATGCTTGTTCTAATGAAATCATCGTATAATCTTCTACTAATGCACCAAATCCTTGATGTGTATTCGTAAACATTTGATTCATTTTTTGTTTATTTAACGTTTTAATTTTAATGTTCATTGTTTTGGCACGATCAATGATTTCGTGCTTTTGATTTTCAAGACAATATAATTCATAAATCTTTCTGCCTGCATCCATCGCAGCCATGATAGGATTTCTCCCGTAGATTTGTGTTGCCATAGTTATCACCCCATATATTTATTGTATCATAGCTTTTCAAAAAGTTTTTTGATAAAAAAGACAAAAAAATGAACCACGGACTTTAGACCGTGGTTAAAGGATTTCTTTTAATAATTGATGCAATCTATCATGTGCTTTTGAAAGGTATAAATATCCAATAAGTGCTTCAAACCCTGTGGATAACTTATAATTTTGAAGTTTAGTATGCTTGGGTTTACGGGACCCTTCAGCGTTTCTCCCGCGTTTTACAACTGCTTGTTCTGCTTCGGTTAATAAATCTTCGATTTTTCGCAAAGCCTCTAATTGACCCTGTGCACTAGTATAATTAATTACCGCTTGATGAAGTTTATTCGCCTTAACAATCCCCTGATTTAATAAATGCTCTCTAACTTTTAATTCATAATAGGCATCGCCAATATAAGCGAGTGTTTGACCATTATACTGAATCAAGATAAAATCCCACGTTCAGTCAGTTTTTCTCTTAAGCGGTCAGCTTTATCAAAATCTTTATTCTTTCTAGCATCGGCCCATTCCATATAAATATTTCTATCCGCTTTACTCATACGGGTTACACCAGGTTTTAATCCTAAAATTTCAAAGAAATCAGCCATGACATTAAGGGTTGCTAATAAGACATCTAAAGCATCTTTTTGTCGAATTTTTTGATTCATAACCTTGACTAAATTTTGCATTTCAGTAATAGCGTTAGGGGTATTATAATCTTGATCCATTGCGACCATAAAATCCTCATTAATCTTTGCAATATTTTCATATCGACTCGGGGTCTCATCTAAATAACCCGCTAAATCTAACTTGTAAAAAGCTTGAGTATAAGCGCGTTTTAATTTTTCCCATTCATTAACATAACTTTCTAAGACATCGTCTGTATAGTTAATCGGACTACGGTAATGTGTACTGAGTGTAAATAATCTAAATCCCATATAATCAACATCTAAATCTTTCACAAATACTACACGGCCTTCACTTTTACTCATTTTTTTATCATCAATGTTTAATAGACCATTATGCATCCAAATATTTGCGATTTCATGCCCATCTAAAGCTTTATTTTGAGCAATCTCATTTTCATGGTGTGGAAACATTAACCCTGATCCTCCACCATGGATATCAATTTTACCACCAAAAATGTCTTTAATCATTGCCACACATTCCGTATGCCAACCAGGACGTCCTTCACTCCATGGAGAGGGATAGTTGATACCGACTGTGGTCTTTTTCCACAAGGTAAAATCAAGTGGGCTTTCTTTTTTTGTATTAACTTCAACTCTTGCTCCACTTAATAAATCATCGACATTACGACCACTTAAATTTCCATAATCTTTAATTTCATTCACTCTAAAATAAACATCGCCATCAACATGATACGCATATCCTTTTTCAATTAATTGTTCGATATAAGAAATGATAGATGACATATATTCTGTCACCCTAGGGGCAAGGTACTTAGTACTTGATCCTACACGTTCCACATCTTTATAAAATGCTTCAATGAATTGATTGGCAACATCTAACTCCGTTCTTTCATCGGCCAAAGCTTTCGTTATAATTTTGTCATCCACATCAGTGAAATTTGAGACATAATTTACTGTAAATCCTTTGTACTCAAAATAACGCCTAACAACATCAAAAAATATTACAGGACGCGCATTCCCTATATGGATAAAATTATAGACTGTTGGACCACAAACATACATATTAATAGTATCTTTATGGATAGGCTTAAACGTTTCTAATTGATTGGTTAATGTATTAAAAATTTTCATATTTCCACCTTTTTCTATCAACAAATTTATCAAAGATATTTTAACATAGTTATATTCTTTTAGGAAATGATATCCCACTTTCCGCAAAAAAAACAGGAGCGAACTCCTGTTTTACGTTTTGTTAATTCATTAAAGTGTTTCTACGTTAGAAGCTTGAGGTCCTCTGTCTCCCTCAGTAACTTCGAATTCAACTTTGTCACCTTCGTTTAAAGTTTTGAATCCTTCGCTGTTAATTGCACTGTAATGAACAAAAATATCTTGTCCCTCTTCAGTTGTAATAAATCCGTAGCCTTTTTCTGAATTAAACCATTTTACTGTACCAGTCATTAAACGTAATTCTCCTTCTCTTTATTGATATTCAAAATTATACAATAGACAAGGAAAAAATGCAAATATTTATCGGCTAAATCTTAGAAATTGCGACACTTAACCGCTCAATTAAGCGCTCTTTACCCATGAGATTCATCATTTGCGGTAAATCTGGTCCATGCATTTGACCACTCACCCCGATACGAATAGGCATAAATAACACTTTCCCTTTCATACCCGTTTCTTTTCCAGAGGCTTTGATCATTCCTTTTAAAACCTCAGGACTAATCTCATCCGATGCTTCAATTTTCTCTTTAAATGAATTTAAAAGCGTTTTAACACCATCTTGTTGAATAAATTCAAGTGGTTCTCCAAACAGTGTAAATGGTTGATCAAAAAAGTCGTGATATAACGATACAATTTCAAACCCGTAACTTAAACGATCTTTAAAAACTGTGATTAAACTTTCAAACCACGCATCGTCTTTTCCACTCCCGATGCCTTCTTTGTCTAAGAACGGTTTACATAAAGCAATCGTATCTTCTAAAGACAACGCCTTTACATAACGATTATTCACATAAGATAATTTCTCTTTATCAAACTTTGCAGGACTGGTTGATAAGCGTTTTTCATTAAAAAGCTTAATAAGTTCATCTTTTGATAAAATCTCTTCATCACTTTCAGGACTCCATCCTAATAAAGCGATAAAGTTAAATAATGCATCAGGCAAATAACCTAAATCCTTATATTGTTCAATAAACTGTAAAATCGATTCATCTCTTTTACTTAATTTTTTATTATTTTCATTGACGATAAGTGTCATGTGCGCATAGGTCGGATACTCCCAGTCAAATGCGTCCATTACCATCATTTGCTTAGGGGTATTGGTAATATGGTCTTCACCTCTTAAAACATGAGAGATTTCCATTAAGTGATCATCAATAGCGCATGCAAAATTATAGGTAGGAATTTTATTACGTTTTAAAATAACCCAATCCCCAACATCCTCACTTTTGAATGTCACTTCGCCTTTAACCATATCATTAAAAGTGTAGTTATGATTATCTGGAACTTTAAAACGAATGGTATACGGTTTATTTTGATCAGGTAATCCTAGGCATTTTCTTGAATAATGCAGATTAGAGTCTCCTCTTGCTTTTTGTGTTTCGCGTTCTTCTGCTAGTTCTTCTGGTGTACAGTAGCACTTATAAGCAAGTCCTTTTTCTAACAACATGTCCGCATATTTTTGATATATGTCTAGACGTTCTAATTGTTGGTAGGGTCCGTAGCCACCATCTTTATCAATAGATTCATCCCAGTCAAGCCCTAGCCATTTTAAGTAGTGCATTTGAGATTCGATGCCTGTTTCGACATTTCTTTGTGTATCCGTATCTTCAATACGAACAATAAACTTTCCGTCATGATGTCTTGCGAATAAATAATTAAATAAAGCGGTACGCGCATTACCAATATGTAAATGTCCTGTTGGACTTGGTGCATATCTCACTCTTACTTTCATTTATATGACCTCCTTGATTTGCATGATTATTATAGTCTTTTTTCTAGTGAACTACAAGGTTATCTTCAGTGTTCCAATAAAAAAAGCACAAATAATTGTGCTTTTTATAGTGTTCTTAACGCTTGCTAAATTGTGGTGCTCTACGCGCTTTTTTAAGTCCAGGTTTTTTACGTTCTTTCGCACGTGGATCACGTGTTACAAGACCTGCTGCTTTTAAAGCTTTTCTGTAATCAGGGTTAACATTCAATAACGCTCTAGTGATTCCTAAACGGATTGCACCAGCTTGCCCAGTGATTCCTCCACCTATAACATTAACATTAATGTCGAATGCTTTTTGGTTTTCGGTTAAATCAAGTGGTTGAGATACGTCTAAACGTGTTGCTGCAGATGGGATATATTCTTCAAATGTACGTCCATTAATGGTAAATTTACCAGTTCCTGGTGTCATCATGACACGAGCAACAGATTTTTTTCTACGACCGGTTCCACGGTACATAACTTCTTTTGCCATAATTTAGCCTCCTAGCCTTTAAGCTCTAAAACTTCTGGTTTTTGAGCTGCGTGTGGATGATTTTCATCATTATACACGAAGAGTTTCTTATACATTTGACGTCCTAATCTACCTTTTGGTAGCATCCCTTTTACTGCAAATTCAACAATACGTTCTGGGAACGTATTATTCATGACACGAGCAGTTGTCGTTCTTAATCCACCTGGGTATTGTGAATGTCTATAGTATTTCTTTTGATCCCATTTTTTACCTGTAAGTTCAATTTCTTTTGCGTTAATTACAATTACGTAATCTCCACAGTCTACGTGTGGAGTAAAAGTTGGTTTATGTTTTCCGCGAAGTATAGACGCAATTTGGGTTGATAAGCGCCCAAGTGTTTGTCCTTTCGCATCAACTACAAACCATTTACGTTCAACCGTTTGGTTGTTCGCCATATATGTTTTCATAGTGTTAGCCTCCTATTATATCTCTCATAGTCGGGCTATAAGGGAGTTACTTAAAATGTACCGTCCTATATAATAGCGCAACGACTCTCAAAAGTCAAATAATTTATCGTTTTTTTTTAATATTTTTCTTGTTTTCTAAATGTCTTTATTTTACTAAGTCACCAGGGTTTAAATCGTGGGCTTCAATAATCTCTAAATTGTCTTTGTTTGACCCCGCTAAAACCATCCCTTCACTTAATACGCCGCGAAGTTTAACAGGTTTTAAATTAACCACTACAATAACCTTCTTACCTACAAGATCTACAGGCTTATAATAAGCTGAAATTCCCGAAACAATTTGTCTAGGTTTTTCTTCACCAATATCAATTTGCGAAACTAATAACTTATCCGCATTCGGATGTTTCTCCGATGAGACAATTTGGCCGATACGAAGGTCTAATTTAACAAAATCATCAATCGTAATTTCTGGTTGAATTTTCTGTGGTTCCTTTTTCTTCACTTCAGACTCTTTCTTTCCATGAAGTATATCTTTTAATGCGGTTGTTTCCTTTTCCACATCTAACCTTGGAAAAAGTGGGGTCGGTTTTTTTACAACAGTTACTGATTTTAATTGACCAAATCCATAAGATTCCCAAGTTCTTAATGGGGTGTCAATTTTTAGTTGATCAAACATTTTTTCACTTGATTCAATTAAAACTGGTGTCAGTAAAATCCCAATGTTTCTTAATGATTCAACAAGATGATACATCACGTTTTCTAATGCATCTTTTTGTGCTTCATCTTTTGCGAGAATCCATGGGGTCGTTTCATCAATATATTTATTGGTTCTTGAAATCAAACGCCAAACATCTTGAATCGCTTGTGAGACTTTAAAATGTTCCATATTATCAATATATGATTGTTTCGTTTCACCAATCATCGATTCTAATTCTTTATCAAAGTCGTTAGCCATTGATGAATTATAATTGACTGTTCCATCAAAATATTTATTGACCATAGAAATTGTACGGTTAAGTAAATTTCCATAATCATTGGCTAAGTCAAAATTGATTCTTTCAATAAAGGTTTCTGGGGAAAATAACCCATCTCCACCATAAGGGAGTTCTCTTAAAAGGAAGTAACGCAGTTCATCCAATCCATAACGATTTAATACAACATCAGGGTAAATTACGCCGCCTTTAGATTTACTCATTTTCCCGTCTTTCATCATATAAAACCCATGCGCATGAAGCTTAAAGTTAATGGGTATATCAAGCGCCATTAACATGATTGGCCAGTAAATCGCATGAAATCTTAAAATATCTTTTCCTACAACATGGACAACTTCATCTCCATGCCAATATTTTTTAAATAATTGATCATTTTCTGTGCCATAACCCAGTGCACTAATATAATTTGATAAGGCATCAATCCATACATAAACCACATGCTTAGGATTAGAAACTACTTTGATTCCCCAGTCAAAAGTCGTACGTGATACACTTAAATCATTAAGGCCTTGTTTAATAAAAGAAGTCACTTCATTACGTCTAGATTCTGGGGTGATAAAATCCGGATTATCTTCAATGAATTTAAGTAGCTTTTTTTGGTACTTAGAAAGCTTTAAAAAGTAACTTTCTTCTTCTAATTCTTGGGTTTCTCTACCACAGTCTGGACAAGTATGCCCTTCATTTAATTGTGTTTCCGTGTAAAAAGACTCACATGGCATACAGTAATACCCTTTATAAGTGCCTAAATAGATATCACCTTGTTCAAGGAGTTGTTCAAAAATCTTTTGAACAACGCTTTTATGACGTTTTTCTGTGGTTCGGATAAAATCATCATAATTAATTTTTAAACGATCCCATAACGCTTTTGTATCTTCTGCAATCTCACTGACATGCTCAATCGGTGCTATATTGCGTTCTGAGGCAACTGTTTCAATCTTCTTACCATGTTCATCCATCCCGGTTAAATAGCGTGTATCATACCCTCGTAGGTCTTTATATCGCTTTAATGTATCACATAAAACCGTTGTATAGGTATTACCAATATGTAATTTTCCACTCGGATAATAAATTGGGGTCGTTACGTAATAAGTTTTATTATTCATTTGGTTCACTCCTCTTACGTTTTAAAATGTTTTTTATGCGTTTGATACGCCATGTAAACATCGTTCTTTTTCATTTTTCTTAGTTTTGCGACTTGTTTGATTGCATCCATTTCACGTAAACCATCTTGCATCAACAATTCAATATGGTCAATCATATCGCTCTCATTAAAAGTATCAGTCTCTTTGAAGCCCTCTACTATAACGACCATTTCACCTTTCATTTCTGGTAAATTGTCGATTTCATCTAAATTAAAGTCTAAAAAGGTTTCATAGCGTTTTGTTAGCTCACGTCCAATAGTCACACGTCTAGAGCTAAATACACTTTTTAAACTCTTTAGCATACTTTTAATCCGATGGGGTGCTTCATAAAAAATAAGTGTTTCGTGTCTTGTTTTAAGATCTTCTAACATTTTTTCTCTTTGTGTTTTTTTTGCTGGTAAAAAACCATAAAACAAGAACGGATGCGTTGTATAAGGACTCCCGATGAGACCTGTAATTAATGCACTAGCACCTGGGATAGGTACAACATTAAAGCTATGCTCTAAACATGCTTTGACAAGTAATTCCCCAGGATCTGAAATTCTGGGCATGCCAGCATCACTAATAAGTGCAATGTTTTTATTGTCATTTAGAAGTGCAAGCATTGCTTCAATCTTATGACTTTGGTTATGTTCATGGACACTATCTAGTTTTGTCTCTATCTCAAAATGTTTTAATAACCTACCACTGTTTCTAGTATCTTCTGCGTAAATAATATCGACATTCTTTAAAATTTCAATCGCACGAAAGGTCATATCATCTAAGTTTCCGATAGGGGTTCCTACTAGATAAAGGGTGGGCGTTTTTTCTTTGAAACTTTCTCTGATTTTCATGAAATCACCCTTTCAAATCGTTGTTAAATATGGCTTGTGCTTTATCTGTATACGTGCCATCTTGATTGTGAACTATAAACGGTTCAAGAATCTTAACACCTTTAGGACCATGATACGATGCTTCAATTAAAATTGTCATGGCATCTTCACCGACTTTAGGATAAACAAATTGAAGACGTTTTAGGGCAAAATTATACGTTTCTAACATAACAATAATTTCGGTTAAACGCTCAGCACGATGCACCATAACCAAACGGCCTTTGTTTTTCAATAAATACGTAGCTTCACTAAAAATCGTTTTAAGATCTAGGGATACCTCATGTCTTGCGATGGTTTTATAATCCGATTGATTAAGCTTAGAGTCTTCTCTCACTTTAAAGAAAGGCGGATTCACAGTGATAACATCAAAATAGCTTGGTGAAACACTGTGTCTTAATGATTTAATGTCTTGATGTTTAATAGTAATCTGATGGTCTAATGCATTCAATGCAACATTCTTTTGGGCAATTTCAGCAACTTCTTTTTGAATTTCAACACCTGTTATTTTTGCACGAGTCTTGGTTGATAAAAACAATGGAATGGGTGCAAATCCGGTCCCAATATCTAAAATGTTTTTTACTTTCTTATTCAGCGTTGTAAACTGCGCTAATAAAATAGAATCTAAGGAAAAATTAAACATATCAGGTCTTTGTATAATTTTTAACCCTTTAAATCCCAGTAAATCGTTAAGGACCTCTTCAGGCATCGTTATTCTCAACATCATCATAGTATTTGATTGCTTTTAATTCATCCACATGATAGGTAAATACATTTTTATCTTTCGTTTCGACTTTTACAGTTCTATCTAATAGGTTTGTCGATAAGACACGCGCTTCGCCTTCTTCAGTCGATACGACACTATTATACTTAGGCATTCCTTTACGGTGTTCTGTGTAGGTGTCATCCTCATAGCGAATACAACATAAGAGTTTTCCACATAATCCTGATATATTTGATGGGTTGAGTGATAAATTTTGATTTTTAGCCATTTTTATAGAGACGGTTTCAAACTCCCCTAAGAAAGTATTACAGCATAACAAATAGCCACAAGGACCAATGCCCCCTAAAAATTTAGCCCCATCTCGTGCACCGACTTGTCTTAACTCAATACGCACTTTAAACGCATTCGCTAAATCTTTGACAAGTTCTCTAAAATCCACACGGCCTTCGGCTGTAAAATAGATAATAAGTTTTGAACGATCAAGCGTATATTCTGCACTCAAAAGTTTCATTTCAAGCGCATGTTCACGCACATATTTTCCGCATACTTGCATGACTTCGGGAATTGAATTTTGATTTTTTTCATAAGCAGCTAAATCTTGTTCAGTTGCTTTACGCAGTATCGGTTTTAATGCTGAAATCAAGTCGCTTTCATCAATCTCTTTTACTGCTTCAATAATTTCACCCATTTCAATCCCACGTACGGTTTCAACAACAGCATATTCACCGACATTCAAATCGATATCATTTGGATCAAAATAATATTTTTTACCCGCCTGTTTAAAGCGAATACCAACTACTTTATTCTTCATCATGGTTCCTTCTTTCTAAAGCAAGCATTAAATTATCGAATGCTAAATCTATATTAATGTAATGATTAAGCCTTGTTTTCAACTCTAGCATCATCTCTAATTCTTCAATGAGCATCGCTTTTGACTTAATGGTTGCAACACTATCTAACAAATCGATAGCATCTTCAAAAATTATATTTTTATAATAGTTCATTTTACCATAAATAATATCTTTTTGGTAGTGTATCAAAACATCTAAAAAGTCTTGACGTTGCTCTGGTTCCATCATTAAAGATTGGTCAATCTCTCGCCACTTTAAGAGTAATGATTTCCCTTCTATAATCGATTCATATAGACTTTGACATGCATCAATAAATGGAAAAAGCCAATGTGCATTAGCAAAGGTTTCTGCATCACTCATATTTGTGGTTAATTGAGCTGCTAATTTTGCAATATACCCATCATAGCCATCGTTTTCTAAATGACGTTCGATCATAACACTTGGTAATCGATGAAAGGGAATTGTTTGGGTTCTAGATATAATAGTCGGCAGTAATTTCGAAGCATCTTTTGTCAGTAATAATGCATAGATATTTGGGTGAGGTTCTTCTAAAAATTTAAGTAAACTATTTTGAGCATGGGCATTCATAGTATCTGCATCTTCAATGATATATATTTTAGCCCCTTCTTCTAGTGCTGTCTTACTAAATTCAACTTGTAAGAGCTTAATATCGTCTTTCTTAATCGAATTTTTAGAAGGTTTTATCACATAAACATTAGGGTGGGTTAAGTGTTCAATACGCTTGCACTGATGACACACGCCACATGGTGCATTGTCACTTTCACAAAGAAGCATTGACGCAAAAAAAAGTGCGGTTTCAAATTTCTTTGTGCCCGCTTCGCCTTCAAATATATAGGCATGTGAAAGACGTTTTTTCTTATAGGAGTTCTGAATAATCGTGATGGCTTGGTCTTGAGATTCCATTAATGCCTTAACATTCATTATACTCAGTCCTTAAAATGATTTTTTATCGCTGTAATCACATCATCTACAACGTCCTTTAATGGTTTTGTACCATCAATAACAATAATTCTATCTTTGAAACGTTCAATGATTGTTAAATAACCATCATACACTTTTTCATGAAAATGGATAGATTCTAAATCTAAACGATCAACATGACGATCATTACCAAACACACGATTTAAGCCTATAGCTGGTGGTACATTAATAAAAACCGTTAAATCCGGCAATAAATTTTCAATAGCAAATTGATTTACTTTTAATACTTCATCTATGCCTAAATCTCTTCCTACGCCTTGATAAGCAAGGCTAGAATCAATATATCGATCACAAAGAACGGTTTTCCCAGCCTCTAAGGCTGGTTTTATGACTTCCATAATATGTTGCCTTCTTGCTGCAGCATAGAGTAAAGCTTCAGTTCTAGCATCCATTTCTTTATTATCAACATCTAAAATAACATTTCGGATTTGCTCACTAATTTTAATGCCACCTGGTTCACGGGTGGTTAACACATCTATATTCGCATCAACAAAGGATTGAAAAACAGCCTTTAATATTGACGTTTTGCCAGATCCTTCAGGTCCTTCAAAGGTTATAAACTTATTCTTCACATGCAGTCACTCCTCATAATCTTTTAATCCATTATCGCATATTTTTAGCAAATTTTAAATATCATTTTAATTATTCATCCTTAGTCTATGTTATAATATTTAAGAATATTGAGAGGATGGTTCCGATGCGCTTAAAAGTTTCTAATTTATCATTCGGCTATGACTACAGAACAGTACTTAAAGACATTTCTTTCACTTTAGAAAGTGGAAATTTTTTAGTCATGATTGGAAACAACGGAAGTGGGAAAACCACCCTCATTAAGTGCATTTTAGGTGTAAACCGTGTCCCTAGTAAAAAAATATTTTTCAACGATGTTGATATCACTAATTTTAATAAATGGATTAAAATTGGCTATGTACCACAAAAATTTGATGATTTTAATTATGAATTCCCAATCACAGTCAATGAAATTCTTAATGTATCAAAGTACTCTAAAGTTGACGAGGAAGAGAAGTTAAACCTTCTTGATCAAATGGGGATTTTAGAACTACAAAATGAAAATATTAATAATTTAAGCGGGGGCCAAATGCAACGCGTTTTTATTACAAGAGCATTAATGAATAAACCAGAATTGTTGATATTAGATGAACCTACTGTGGGGGTTGACCATGATAATGTTACGCGTTTTTATCGTGTGGTTAATGATTTAAATGCTCAAGGGGTTTCTATTATCTTAATTGCGCATGATTTAAAAGCTAGTCATGCCAATTATACGCATGTTATGCGTTTAGATGAAGGTAAAGCAGAAATTATTAGTTCTATTGATCAAGAGACGTTAGGGGATGAGGCTTAATGGATGGCATAATTGCAGCAAGCTTTTTACGCGCTATTATTGAACGTGAGTTCATGCAATTTGCATTAATTACAGGAATATTAGTCGGATTACTCGCCCCAATCATCGGTTCGTTTGTCGTGATTAAGCGCCTTAGCCTTATTGCAGATACGCTTTCTCACTTCAGTTTAGCAGGCCTTGCAATCGGGATATTTTTTATCAACATATTAGCCCTTCCAATTGGGGACCCATTATATATTGGTATGGCTTTTGCTATCATAGGGGCTTTATTAATTGAGTTTTTAAGGAATTATTATAAAAACTACAAAGAAATATCGATGCCGATTGTTATTAGTTTAGGGACCGCGTTAAGTGCGTTATTCATATCACTTTCTGGTGGGTTTAACTCCAGTGTTTATAATTATTTATTCGGAAGCATTCTAACAGTAGGCCTTAACTTTGTTATTATCATTTCGATTACTACAGTTTTAATTCTAACCTTAATTATTATTTTCTATAAAAAAATAGTCATTGTCAGTTTTGATGAATCCTATGCAAGACTACTTGGTATTAATGTTAATATCTTTCAATTTGTAACGACTATTATTTTAGCGATTGTTGTAAGTTTATCCATTGAAACTGTCGGGGTATTATTGGTATCCAGTTTAATGATTATCCCAGTAGCCGCGGCAATGAAAATAGGAAAGAGCTTTAAATCAACCTTGTTTGTTGCCATAATTTTTAGCGAAATATCAGTACTTTTTGGTTTATGGTTGTCGTTTGTATTCAGTGTCCCCTCAGGTGCCACCATTGTATTATTTAATGTCTCAATATTAATATTTGTTATGATTTTTAAACGGATTGTTAATAAAAAGAATATCAAACAAAAACAAAGTATCGAGTCATTATAAAAGCAAGTTCATTAACGAACTTGCTTTTTTTAATTATAGTAAACGGCTTTTAAATATAATCCATTAGCCTCAGAAACATATTTTAATACTGGGGTATTAGGATCATCTAAGGCCTTTTCAATAGCGTTTTTATCAAGATGTAATGCAGCCCCAATCATCATGCGAACCATATATCTTAAAAAGCCATCCCCTGTAATCTCAATCGTAAATGATTCGTCGCTTTTTAGATAATCAATGGTATAGATAGTCCTGATTGAATTTCCTTGATGGTTTTGCTTAGAAAAATTAGTGAAATCGTGCGTTCCAATAAAGGTATTTAGCCTTTCTTTAAATGCATCCACGTTAAGATTAGATGCCTTAGCTTGATAATGCGCATTAAAGGGATTATCTGTTAAATCAATCATGTACCGGTAAGTTTTTTTTAAAGCATCATAACGCGCATGAAACACTGGCAGCACTTCATCTAAATTAAGCAATTTAATATCGCTTGGCAACATATCATTGATTACTTTTAAAAGCCGTTGGACTGGAATATTGGTTGAACTATCAAAATGAAAGGGTTGTTCTAAAGCATGAACACCTTTATCGGTTCTCCCTGAGGCATGAATAGTAACATCATGACCGCATAAATGCTTTAGGATTTGCTCAAGTGTTTCTTGAATCGATGGATCTGATGGTTGTTTTTGGAAACCATGATAGTGACTCCCATCATACGTCAAAAGCCCAAAATATCTTTTATACCTCGGATCATGCTTATAACAATAAACACTTAAAACGGCGTGCTTAGACGTTTTTATTTTTATATAGTCATTATCATGGTTGATGTAATAAAAGCTCTTATAAGGCTGTAATTTTGCGCTCTTACTTGTTGTTATAGTTGCAAGGTATGTCTTGATGGTATCCATATCATCAAGTAACGTCCCATCAAAAGTTCTCAATTTAACTGATGAATCCAAAGTAAACCCTTCTTTAGTTAAAAGCTCTAACATATTACATAATCCTTAATGCTAAAGAAATCATCATGACAATACTGCTTACTGTAATGGCTACGGTATCTAAAGCGGTCCATGTTAATTGATGGAGCTTCGTTCTAAATTGACCGGGTACAAAACTTCTTGCTTCCATGGCATTAGCAAGTTCGTCACTTCGTTTAAATGAGATAATAAACATTGGGACCAATAATGAGACAATTTGGACGACTTTATCCTTGAGTTTCCCCTCAGAAAAATCAACACCACGACTTGCTTGCGCAAGCATAATCTTATTGGCCTCATCAAGCAATGTTGGAATATATCTTAAGCTGATCGCGATAATCATCGCAATCTCTTCTGTATTCACTTTGATAATCTTTAACGGTTTTAAAACATGTTCTAATCCTAAATTAAGATCAGTCGGTTTCGTGGTAATTGTTAATATCGTTGAAAGCGTAACGATGATGATTAACCGCATCATAATGAAAAATGCCATATTAAGACCTTCTTCATGAATGGCGAGTGTCCCTGTACTAAACGCATCACCAATGTTAATGTATCCAAAAATATAAAATACAAGCGCAACTGTAATTAAAAAGTATGCGAGTTTAAATTTTGTAAACCGCTTGGTGAAAAACCAAAATAATACAACAAATGTGATGGCCAATAGATTCCCCCATGAATAATAAACCACTTGATCATAAACTATATCGCCTTGTGTATTAAAAAAGATTTGAAACGAAAAGGTAAAAAGTAGTAAAAACATTAAAGGTCTTAATCCTAAATAAATACGTTTAATTCCAATTTTACCAATTATGAGTAAGACACTAATAACCCCTAACGCCCCTATCATTCTGGTGAAATCATCAATTAAAAAGGTCGCAACCATTAAGATCAACAAAGTGATAATCTTCGTTCGTGGGTCCATGCGATATAAAAAACTATCGCCAGGAATATAACGTCCGATTACGATATTTTTCATACCAACACCTCCTGAATCATTTTTGCTAAGGCTGCTTTATTCCGTGGAAGTCTATCAAATGAAACGTCATAGGTTTCTTCAACCTTATGAATCAGCGTTAAAATATCAGGTACATCTAGATTCCATGCTTCAATATTTTTACGACTAAATAATTTGAGTGGATCACCATCATAAACAAGTGTCCCCTCACGCATAACAAGCACACGCTTTGCATACTCATAGACTGTATTCATATCATGAGTGATAATAATAACCGTTTTATTTAGTTTTAGATGAATATCATGGAAAACTTTTAACAGTTCATCTCTCCCAACAGGGTCAAGTCCACTTGTTGGTTCATCTAAAATTAAAATATCGGGTTCCATTGCTAAAATACCTGCAATGCTAACACGTTTTTTTTCACCACCACTTAGATTAAACGGACTTCTTTCTAAATAGGATTCATCAAGCCCAACAACTTTAATCATTTCCTTTGCTTTTTTAATCGCTTCTTCTTGTGGAACACCAAAATTCTTAGGACCAAATATGATATCTTTTAAAACTGTATCCTCAAAAAGCTGATATTCAGGAAATTGAAAGACGAGTCCTACTTGTTTTCTAATAGGATTAAGTTTGATTTTTTTATCTTTTTTAACATCCTTATGAACTTTAATACCAAAGATGTCTACAGACCCCTCTGTTGGCAACAATAAAGCATTCATATGCTGTACTAATGTACTTTTTCCACTTCCTGTTTCGCCAATTAAAGTGATAAATTCACCCACTGAATCAATATTTAAACTGACATCTGATAACGCTAAATACCCTTTATTATCAATGCCTTGATATTTGTAATCTACTCGGTTAAACTTAATGCCCATAAAAATTCCTTCACTGCTTTATTTTGATAATTACTATCTTCTAAACGATATAAAACTTCTAAGGGTAAAAGAAGTTCTAAATTCGATTTTTCTAGTGTTTTTTTATCTTGCAATACATCCTGACTTTTTCCATCCATTAAAACTTCGCCTTGCTTTAAAACGATGATGCGATCAGAAAGGACTGCTTCTTTCATATCATGAGTAATGGTGATGATGGTAACGCCTTCTTTATTCAGTTCTTTCATATAATTTAATATCATTTTACGACCTTTAGGGTCTAACATACTCGTAGCTTCATCGAAAATGATAATATCAGTCTTCATCGCTAAAATGCCTGCGATGGCTACACGTTGTTTTTGACCGCCACTTAGTGCACTTGGTTCTTTTTCTAAAAAGTCATACATATCAACCTTTTTAGCGAAACGATCAATTTTTTCAAGCATATCATCACGATTGACTTGTAAATTTTCTAGACCAAAAGCGATGTCATCTCTAACCGTAACACCGACAAACTGATTATCTGGATTTTGAAATACAATCCCTATTTTTTTTCTTATATCATACACGTTTTCACGTGAAAGTTTTAACCCATCAACAAAAATTTCACCTTCTGTTGGTTTAAGTAATCCAATCAACAATTTTGATAGGGTTGATTTTCCGCTACCATTATGGCCTAATATGGAAACCCATTCTCCTTTTTTAACAGAGAGGTTAACATTTTTTAGTGCTGTTTGTTTGGAATTATACTTAAATGTTAAATTATGAATATCAATTATGTTGTTCATTTCACCACTCCTCATAAAGCCCTACCTATTATATCAAAAAAGTTTATAAATTGCGATTAATTACATTATTAAAGCATAAAAAAATGCGAGGATTAACTCGCATGATTTTATGTTTTATACAAATTCAATGATTGCCATTTCTGTTGCATCTCCACGACGTGGACCAACTTTATAGATACGAGTGTATCCACCTTGTCGATCCGCATAGCGAGGCGCGATATCATCAAATAATTTTTGTAATGCATTTTTATTCTCATCAGCTTCTAAAAAGCGTACTGTTTCAGCCGCTTGTCTACGTGAGGCAAGTGTGTTTTTCTTACCTAATGTAACCATTTTTTCAACTAAGCGACGTAATTCTTTAGCTTTTGTTTCTGTTGTTTCAATGCGCTCATGGATAATTAACTGAGTGACTAAATCGCGTAACATCGCTTTTCTTTGGTCACTTCTACGGTTTAATTTACTATATCCAGCCATAAAAACCTCCTATTAATGTCTTGCAAGTGAAAGGCTTAAATCTTCGAGCTTTTGCTTAACTTCTTTGAGTGATTTTTTACCTAAATTACGAACTTTCATCATATCCTCTTCAGTTTTCTGAGTCAGTTCGTCTACGGTGTTAATCCCTGCACGTTTTAAGCAGTTATAGCTTCTAACAGATAAATCTAAGTCTTCAATTTGCATTTCTAATATTTGAGAGTTTTGTTCGGACTCTCTTTCAACCATGTATTCTTCTTCCGGTGCTTTTTCTGATAATTCTACAATGACCTCTAGATGGTCCATTAACATTTTAGCAGCTTGTCCTAAAGCTTCTTTAGGTGACACACTACCATTAGTTTCAACTTCCATCATGAGTTTATCATAATCTGCAGTATCTTCAACACGTGTTTTTTCAACATCGTATTTAACACGTTGTACAGGTGTATAAATACTGTCAATTGGAATCACACCGACATTGCGTCCAAACTCTTTATTGCGTTCAGCTGATACATAACCAATCCCACGGCGGGCAGTCATAATCATACGAAAATGTCCTTTTGTAACTTCTGCGATATGTAAATCTTCATTAACGATAGTAACTTCGTCATCACACTTAATATCTTTTGCTGTTACAGAATGTGGCCCATTAACATCGATTTCGAGTGTTTTTTCAACATCTGGATCATCATTATCAATTGATAAAATAATATCTTTTAAATTTAGTACGATGGTTGTGACGTCTTCAACAACGCCTTCGATTGATGAAAATTCGTGTTGTACACCATCGATTTCACAGTTTACAATGGCTGCGCCAGGTAAACTTGATAGTAAAATACGACGAAGTGAATTTCCTAAAGTGATTCCATATCCACGTTCAAGTGGAGAAATTTCGAACCCACTTTTTTTAATCTCATCGTATTGGTCATCTTGTAAAATTCTAGTATCCGGTTTTTCGAACTTTAAATCTTTCAAATGAACAACCTCCCTTGTTTATTATCAAAACTAGCCACGAGGTCGTTTTGGTGGACGACATCCATTATGTGGAATTGGTGTAACGTCTTTGATTGCAGTAATTTCTAATCCCGCGGTTTGTAATGAACGAATGGCAGCTTCGCGTCCAGGTCCTGGACCCTTAACTGAAACTTCTACTCTTTGAACGCCATGATCCATAGCTGCTTTTGCACAAGCTTCACTTGCAATTTGGGCAGCATAAGGTGTTGATTTACGGCTTCCTTTGAATCCGAGAGCGCCTGCACTAGTCCAAGCAATAGCATTTCCACTTGGGTCTGTAATTGTAATGATAGTATTATTAAAAGTCGAATGAATATGCGCGACTCCGGAAGGAATATTTTTTCTTACGCGACGTTTTCTAGTTGTTTTACGTGCCATATTGCTCTCCTCCTATTTCTTCTTATTCGCTACTGTTCTACGTGGGCCTTTTCTTGTACGTGCATTGTTGCGCGTATTTTGTCCACGAGTTGGTAGCCCTCTACGGTGACGCATTCCTCTATAACTTCCTATTTCTTGTAAACGTTTAATGTTAAGAGCGATTTCACGTCTTAAGTCACCTTCAGTTTTTACTTTAGCGACTTCTGTACGAATGCGTCCGAGTTCGTCTTCTGAAAGTTCTCTTACTCTTTTATCTTCAGAAACATCCGCAGATGATAAAATTTGTTGTGATACTGTTTTTCCAATTCCATAGACATAAGTTAATGCGATTACTACGCGCTTATCTCTTGGAATATCTACACCAGCTATACGTGCCATAAGTGCACCTCCTATTAACCTTGTCTTTGTTTATGCTTTGGATTTTCGCAAATGACCATAACTTTGCCTTTTCGTTTGATCACTTTGCATTTATCACAAATCTTTTTTACTGATGGTCTTACTTTCATAATAAATTTCCTCCTTTGGAGCTTTCAATCATTATTTGTGTCTGTAGGTTATACGCCCACGTGTTAAGTCGTAAGGTGAGAGTTCCACCGTTACTCTGTCACCAGGTAGAATGCGTATGTAATACATACGGATTTTACCCGAAACGTGCGCTGTAATTTGATGCCCGTTTTCTAATTCAACGAGAAATGTTGTATTGGGTAAAGATTCAATAACTTTACCTTCTAACTCAATTTTTTCTTCTTTAGCCATGATGATTTCCTCCTTTATAACGCAGTAAGAAGTATACAATCTTCTTCTGTAATAAGAATGGTATGCTCGAAATGTGCACTCTTTGATTTATCAAGAGTCACTGCAGTCCATTGATCCTCTAGCACTCGTACTTCTTTTCTTCCAATGTTAACCATTGGTTCAATCGCGAGTACCATACCTTTTTTTAGAACCGGTCCTCTATTAGGAAGGCCATAATTTGGAATTTGAGGATCCTCATGAAGATTTTTTCCAATGCCGTGTCCAACAAATTCACGTACAATACTGAATCCATGCATTTCTGCATGTTGTTGAATGGCGTGCGATATATCCGAAAGTCTTGCACCTTGTTTGGCATACTTTAATCCTTCAAATAAGGCTTCTTCAGTCACTTTTAAAAGTTTTTTTGCCTCGTCTGAGATTTGACCCACAGGATAAGTCCATGCTGAGTCTCCATGGTATCCTTTGTAGTTTGCACCAATATCGACTTTAATGATGTCGCCTTCTTTTAAGATACTTTTTTTCGAGGGAATACCGTGTACAACTTCTTCATTTAAAGAAGTACAAGCACTACCTGGAAATCCACCATACCCTTTAAATGAAGGGGTAGCATCATGATCTCGTATAACCTTTTCGACAATTTGATCAATCTCATATGTTGAGATGCCCGGTCTTACAGTTTCTTTAACAGCTTTATGAGCAAGCGCGACAATATGTCCAGCTTTTTTCATTAAAGCAATTTCTCGATCAGACTTTCTTGTAATCATGTTAAATCACCTAGAGCCTTCTTAATGTCTGCATACACTTCATCAAATGTTTGCATTCCATTAACTTCAACAAGAATACCGCGACCTCTATAGTAATCAACTATTGGTTTCGTTTTAGATTCATAAATATTTAAACGATTTCGGACCGCTTCTGGCTTGTCATCATTTCGTTGATAGAGTTCTCCACCACATGCATCACAAATCCCCTGTACTTTCGGAGGTTTGAATTTTGTGTGATACGTACGTTCGCAGTTCTTGCAAACTCTTCTACCAACCATTCGTTCTAAAATACTTTCTTTGTCGACAACGATATTGATTACTGCAGTTAAACGTGAAGACATTTCATCTAGCATTTTGTCTAACGCTTCTGCTTGAGCGACTGTTCTTGGGTAACCATCAAGTAAAAAACAACGTTCAGCGTCTTCTCTTAGTAATCTTTTACGAACGATTGCGTTTGTAATATCATCACTAACGAGATTCCCATGTTCAATGAATTTCATCGCTTCAATACCGAGTGGTTCATTGTTTCTGTAAGATTCTCTAAACATCTCACCTGTTGATATACTTGTTAACTGAAATTCTTTGACAAGTCTTTCAGACTGGCTCCCTTTGCCAGCGCCTGGGGGTCCCATTAATAAAATTTTCAAATGTAACGCCCCCTACTTAATAAATCCACTGTAGTTTTTACCTTGAACATCCGTTTTAATTTGTTTTGTTGTCTCAATAGCAACACCTACTACGATTAATAGTGATGTTCCCCCAACTTGAACATAAGATGGAAGTCCGAAAATAATAGCTGCAAAAATTGGAAGCGATGCAACAACAAGTAAGTAAAGTGCTCCAATTACAGTGATTTTAAAGAGTAGTTTCGATATATAGTTTTCTGTTTCTACACCTGGTCTAATTCCAGGAATGTAGGCATTTTGTTTCTGTAGATTGTTTGCAATTTTATCAGGGTTGATTTGTACAAACGAGTAGAAAAATGTAAAGACAACAATTAAGACTGCATAAATAATGAATCCTAATGGTCTTTGATAATTAAACATTTCGCCTAACCATAATCCTACAGTTGAATCTTGTAACTGTGGTAAAAAGTTAATTAAAGTTTGCGGTAAACTTAAAATTGTTACGGCGAAGATTACTGGAATCACGCCCGCAGAGTTAATCTTTAATGGAATATTTGAATCTTGACGGCCTTGTGTTCTAGAGCTTGTCGGTCTATTTGAATATTGAATTGGAATTTTACGATTTGCTGATTGCATGATGGTTACACCAATTAATACTAAGAGATATAACACAACAACAATTGCAAATGTTGTATAAGTTCCAAAATCCGATCCTGATCCTGTTAAATATTCTTTACCTAAAGTAGTGAACATTCCTGGTAATCCAGCAATAATTCCGGCAACGATAATCATTGATGTCCCGTTCCCAACACCTTTTAAGGTAATTTGATCAGCTAGCCATAATAAGAATGCTGTACCAGCTGTCATAACAATCGCTAAATAAGTATAAGTGAAGAAGTTCGCTTCAACACCAATATCAAAGATTGAGTTTCCTGTTAAGGCAAAACCATAAGTCATACCTAAGGCTTGCACAAAAGCAAGACCAATCGCTAAATAGCGTGTTAATTGATTAATTTTTTGTTTACCTGTTTCACCTTCTTCACTCCACTCTTTTAAAATAGGCACAATGTCCATTTGTAAAAGTTGAATGATGATCGATGCGGTAATGTAAGGACCAATTCCTAGGGCGATAATACTAAAATTACTTAGTGCACTCCCCGTGAAGGCGTCCATAATTCCAAGGAAACCTCCTTGGTCTTGAAAAAATTGCGTGATTTCTTCTGGATTGATTAAAGGGATATGAATATAAGTCGCTGCTCTAAATACTAAGAAAGCAAATAATGTAAAAAGAATTTTCTTTAAAACATCTTTATTCTTAAATACCGCCTTAATAGTGTCCATTAAATCACCTCTACGTTTCCACCAACAGCTTTAATCTTTTCTTCAGCTGAAGCTGTAAATTTGTTTGCTTTTACTGTAACTTTTTTATCTAAAGTTCCGTTTCCTAAAACTTTTACACCAGCTGCTTCAATTTTTGTAATTAAACGATCATTTAATAGCATTTCAGGTGTAACGGTCGTACCATCTTCGTAGCGGTTTAAAGCATCAATGTTAACAACACTGTATACTTTTCGATGAGGGTTTTTGAATCCAACTTTTCTTAAACGTTTGAAAAGTGGTGTTTGTCCCCCTTCAAATCCAACGCGTACTTTACCACCTGAACGAGCTTTTTGTCCTTTGTGTCCGCTTCCAGCAGTTTTTCCTGTACCACTACCTGGACCACGGCCAACACGTTTACGATTACTTGTAGCACCTGAAGTTGGCTTTAATTCATGTAATTTCATATGGGTACCTCCTATTTCTCAACAACATTCACTAAGTGAGAGATAATGTTGATCATTCCCCTAATGGTTTCAGTGTCTTTCTTAACTACTGTTTGATTAATTTTTGATAAACCTAATGCTTGGGCAGTTTTTCTTTGGTTTGGTTTAGAACCAATAAGACTCTTAGCGAGTGTAATTTCAAGTGTTTTCATTAGCTTAAAATCTCCTTCGCAGTTTTTCCTCTTGTACGAGCGACTTGTTCTGCAGTACGTAAGTTAACGATTGCATCCATGGTTGCTCTTACAATATTAATTGGTGTATTTGATCCTAAAGATTTACTTAGGATGTCTTGTATACCTGCAGCCTCTAATACAGCACGAACTGGTCCACCTGCGATGACCCCAGTACCTTCTACTGCTGGTTTTAAATATACTTGCCCTGCACCATGACGTCCCGTAATTTCATGAGGAATTGTAGTTCTATACATTGGGACTTTAACTAGATTTCTTTTTGCATCTTCGATGGCTTTTTTAATGGCATCAGGTACTTCTTGAGCTTTACCTGTTCCAAAACCAACATTTCCTTTTTTATCACCGACTACAACTAAAGCACTGAAGCGGAAACGACGTCCACCTTTAACAACTTTAGTAACACGGTTAATATTGACGACGCGTTCTTCGTAAGGATTTTCTTCTCTTCTACGACGATTTTTTCTCTTGTTTTGCATTGGCTTACCTCCTTATTAGAATTCTAACCCTGCAGCGCGTGCAGATTCAGCTAATGCTTTGACACGTCCGTGATAAAGGTAACCACTTCTGTCAAAAACAACTTTTTTAATGTCTTTTTCTAGTGCACGTTCAGCAATGATTTGCCCAACAACTTTTGCACCTTCTACGTTTCCACCGTTTTCTTTTGCTTCAACTAAAGATGAAGCACTAGCAAGTGTTACACCATTAACATCGTCAATTAATTGTGCATAAATTGCTTTGTTTGAACGATAAACACTTAAACGTGGACGTATTGCTGTACCAAATAAATTTTTTCTAATTCTTAAATGTCTTTTGATGCGCATTTCGTTTTTCGTTTTTTTGTTAATCATATTTGTCACTCCTAACTACTACTTAGCAGTTTTTCCTTCTTTACGACGTACATATTCGTCTACATAGCGAATACCTTTACCTAGATATGGTTCAGGTTCTCTAATCGCACGTACGTTAGCTGCAAATTCACCTACTAGATGTTTATCAATTCCTGATACAGAAATTTCTGTATTTTTATTAACTGTAACAGTTAATCCTTCTGGAATATCAAGTTCAACTGGGTGTGAATATCCAGCACTAACTACAATTTTATTGCCTTGCATTTGTGCACGGTAACCAACACCAACCATTTTTAAGTTTTTAGAATAACCATCAGTTACTCCGATAACCATATTTTGGATAAGTGATCGGGTTGTCCCGTGAATTGTTTTGTGTGCTTTAGAATCACTAGGTCTTTCGATTGTAATAGTATCTTCTTCAACCTTCACTACCATATCGTCATTCACATTTAATGATAGCGTTCCTTTAGGCCCTTTTACTTCAACGTGTAATCCATCTACTGAAGCTGTTACGCCTTGAGGTAAAGTAATTGGTTTTTTCCCAATACGACTCATGTTTCGTACCTCCTCTTTATAATTACCATACGTATGCTAAGATTTCTCCGCCAACATTTTGTTTGCGGGCTTCACGATCAGTCATGATACCTTGTGAAGTAGAAATAATAGCGATACCTAATCCATTTAATACTTTTGGAACTTCACCATGTTTAGCATATACTCTTAAACCTGGTTTAGAAATTCTTTTTAATCCTTTAACTACACGTTCATTTTGCATATATTTTAACGTAACGCGTAAGCTATCTACAGGGTTGCCTTTGACAACCTCAACAGCTGTAATATACCCTTCATCACGTAATAATTGTAAAACTTGAAGTTTTAATTTAGATGCTGGAATATTAACAGTTTCTTTTTTCATTTGATTTGCGTTTCTAATACGCGTTAACATATCAGCAATAGGATCTGTCATTACCATATTTAAATTGCCTCCTCCCAAAAATTTAGGAATTTATTTTTACCAACTTGCTTTTCTAACGCCTGGTATTTGTCCTTTATAAGCTAATTCACGGAAACAAATACGGCACAGTTTGAATTTACGAATTACAGCATGCGGTCTACCGCAACGTTCACAACGCGTATATTCTCTGACTTTAAACTTTTGATCACGCTTTTGTTTCACAATCATAGATGTTTTAGCCATAATAGCCTCCTTAGTTTTTTCTAAACGGCATACCGAATTGTGTGAGTAATTCTTTAGATTCTAGATCGGTTTCCGCTGTTGTTACGATTACAATATCCATTCCACGTACACGATTTACTGTATCATAATCGATTTCTGGGAATATTAATTGTTCTTTGACACCTAATGTATAGTTACCTCTTCCGTCAAATGATTTTGGACTAACACCTTGAAAGTCACGCACACGTGGAAGTGCAATATTCATTAATTTGTCTAAAAAGTCATACATTCTCTCACCACGAAGAGTTACTTTACACCCAATTGGCATACCTTCTCTTAATTTGAAGCCTGCAATTGATTTTTTCGCTCTAGTAATGACAGGTTTTTGACCTGTTAATAATGTAAGTTCATTGACAGCGTCATCTAATACTTTTGTATTTGTAACAGCGTCTCCTACACCGATATTAACAACCACTTTTTCAAGTCTTGGTGCTTGCATCACTGAAGAATATTCAAATTTCTTAACGAGTGATGATTTAATTTCTTCATTATATTTTTCTTGTAAACGATTCATCCACTAAATGCCTCCTTTCTGATTAGTCTAAAACCTCACCAGATTTTTTTGCAACTCTAACTTTTCTGGTAACTTCTTTTTTCTTAACAGTTTCAGTTATTGTTTTGTATCCTACTCTTGAAACACCGTTTTTATCTGCGATCATAACATTTGATGCATGAATTGGCGCTTCGTATTCTAAGATTCCCCCATCAGGGTTTGCTTGAGTAGGTTTAGCGTGTTTTTTGATGATATTAACGCCTTCAACGATTACTTTATCGTCTTTAGGGTAAGTTTTTAATATAGTACCTTCTTTACCACGGTCTTCACCTGAGATAACACGTACTTTATCACCTTTTTTGATTTTCATACGTTTTCCTCCTACTCTTTATAGTACTTCAGGAGCTAGTGAAACGATTTTCATGAATCCATGTTCACGTAACTCTCTAGCTACTGGTCCGAAAATACGTGTACCGCGTGGTGATTTATCATCACGTACGATAACAGCAGCATTGTCGTCAAATTTAATATATGTACCGTCAGGTCTACGTACTTCTTTTACCGTACGTACAATCACGGCTTTAACAATATCACCTTTTTTAACTGCGCCACCAGGAATAGCCTGTTTAACAGTTGCAGTGATGATATCTCCGATTGAAGCATATTTTCTTCCGGTTCCACCAAGAACTTTAATAGTTAAAATTTCTTTTGCACCGGAGTTGTCTGCTATTCTTAATCTTGATTCTTGTTGAATCATCTTCAAGGACCTCCTTTTAAGCTCTTCTAAATGAGAACCTTACTCTCTACGATTTCAAGTAAGCGGAATTTTTTTGTTTTCGATAATGGACGAGTTTCCATGATCTTAACAACATCTCCAAGCTTAGCTTGATTGTTTTCATCATGTGCAGCAAACTTTTTAGTTTGTTTAACACGTTTCCCATATTTAGGGTGTTTGATATAACTTTCAACCATTACTGAAATAGTTTTATCTGTTTTATCAGAAACAACTGTTCCAGTTAGGACTCTTCTACTATTGCGTTCCATCAAATTTCTCCTCTCGTTTATTTCGCATCTCGCTCATTAAGAATCGTTTTCATACGAGCGATAGTCTTTTTAACTTTACGTATACGAGCTGTGTTTTCTAATTGACCCGTTGCTTGTTGAAAGCGTAGATCAAATAATTCTTTTTTTAGTGCAACGATTTCACTATTGATTTTAGCAGTGTCCCATTCTCTAATTTCATTAGCGTTCATTAGAATCACCACTTTCTTTTCTAATTACTTTTGTTTTGACTGGTAGTTTGTGTGCAGCAAGACGAAGTGCTTCTTTTGCAACAGCTTCTGTAACGCCTGCAACTTCAAACATCATAGTCCCCTCTTTAACAACAGCAACCCATCCTTCAGGTGATCCTTTACCAGATCCCATACGGACTTCTAACGGTTTAGCTGTTTTTGCCATATGAGGGAAAATTCTAATCCATACTTTACCTTGACGTTTCATGTAACGATTAATTGCGATACGTGCAGATTCGATTTGACGGTTAGTAATCCAAGCACCTTCTAGTGATTGAAGTCCATAGTCTCCAAAGCTAACCTTTGTACCACCTTTTGCTTTTCCTTCATATGATACACGATGAGGGCGTCTATATTTTGTTCTTTTAGGTGTTAACATTTTATTTTGCCCCCTTTTTAGCAGGTAATATTTCACCTTTATAGATCCATACTTTTACGCCTAATTTCCCATAAGTTGTATGTGCTTCGCTTATAGCGTAATCAATGTCAGCGCGCAATGTATGTAAAGGTACGTTCCCTTCACTATATCCTTCGCTACGTGCCATTTCAGCGCCACCTAAGCGACCAGAAATTAGTGTTTTACACCCTTTAGCTCCTGCTCTCATAGCGCGTTGAATCGCCATTTTTTGAACACGTCTAAATGATGCACGGTTTTCAAGTTGTTGTGCAATTGAATCAGCAACTAATTTAGCATCTAATTCAGGTTTCTTTACTTCAACAACATTTAAAATAATTTCATTGTTTGTTAATTTTTTTAGTTTAGCAACAACTTCATTTTTCACTGAACCTTCTCTACCAATAACCATTCCTGGTTTAGCAGTGTTAACAGTTAAAACGATTCTGTTTTTTAAACGTTCGATTTCAATTTTAGAAACCGCAGAATTTTTGTATAATTCGTCTAATAATTCGCGAATCTTCACATCTTCATTTAATAAATCGGCAACATCGTTTTTGTCAGCATACCAACGAGAATCCCAATCTCGAATAATTCCAACTCGTAATCCGACTGGACTTACTTTTTGACCCATTAGATTCCCTCCTTTACTCTTTCTCAGCCACTACAATCGTAGTATGGCTGGTTCTTTTCAAGATTTGTGTTGCACTACCTTTGGCGCGAGGTCTAATTCTTTTTAAAGTAGGCCCTTCACCAACATAAGCTTCTTTAACATATAATTTTTCAATATCCATATTGTTATTGTGCTCTGCGTTCGCAACAGCTGAACGTAAAACTTTTTCAACCATTGGAGAAGCAGCTTTTGGCGTTAATTTTAAAATCGCAAAAGCTTCGCCAACTTGTTTACCTCTAATTAAATCGATAACTAATTTTACTTTGCGAGAAGAAATGCGAATCATTTTTGCTTGTGCTTTAGCTTCCATAAATATCCTCCTCTACTTTCTCATAGCTTTCTTGTCTTTTTCATGCCCACGATAAGTTCTAGTAGGAGCGAACTCTCCTAATTTGTGGCCAACCATGTCTTCTGTGATATATACAGGAACATGTTCTTTACCATTATAAACTGCAATGGTGAGACCTACGAATTGAGGAAATATAGTTGAACGTCTTGACCAAGTTTGAATTACTTTTTTCTTGCTCTCGTTGTTCATTGCTTCTACTTTGTTCATTAAGTGATCGTCACAAAATGGACCTTTTTTAATTGAACGTGCCATAAATGAGTTCCTCCTTTCCTATTTCTTACGTCTAACGATTAAACGCTCGCTAGCTTTTTTAGATTTACGAGTTTTAAGACCAAGTGCTGGTTTACCCCAAGGTGTAACAGGACTTTTACGACCAATTGGTTGACGTCCTTCACCACCACCGTGTGGGTGATCTACAGGGTTCATTACTGAACCACGTACAGTTGGTTTAATTCCTTTATGACGGTTACGCCCCGCTTTACCAATGTTTACTAATTCATGGTATTCATTACCAACAGTACCAATGGTTGCACGGCAAGTTCCTAAAATTCTTCTTACTTCACCTGAAGCAAGTTTTACTAGTACATATTTTTCTTCACGACCTAAAATTTGAGCACTTGTTCCGGCTGAGCGTACAAGTTGTCCACCTTTATTAGGTGCTAATTCGATATTGTGAATCATTGTCCCAACAGGGATAGTTTTTAATGTTTTTGCATTTCCAACTTTAATATCTGCATTGTCTCCAGATTCAATAGTCATTCCAACTTCTAAACCTTTAGGTGCTAAGATATAACGTTTTTCTCCATCAAGATAATGGATTAATGCAATATTCGCAGTACGATTTGGATCATACTCAATAGTAGCTACGCGACCAGCAACACCGTCTTTATTACGTTTGAAGTCAATAATACGGTATTTTCTTTTTGCGCCTCCACCATGATGGCGAACAGTAATTTTTCCTTGGTTATTACGACCAGATCTTTTGTTTAATGTTACAACTAATGATTTTTCAGGAACGTTGGTTGTAATTTCTGAATAATCAAGGCTAGTCATGTTTCTTAAACCGTTAGTGATCGCTTTATATTTTTTTAAAGCCATTACGGTAACCTCCTTTTTTGATTAATTACGCTGAGAAGATTTCGATTTTATCTTCTTTGGCAAGAGTTACAATCGCTTTTGATAATTGGTTTTTGTAACCTTCGTATTGTCCAACGCGTTTCTTTTTAGGTGTTGTGTTAATGACATTCACTTTCACAACTTTAACATCGAATAATTCTTGAACTGCTTTTTTAATTTGAACTTTGTTTGCACGTTTATCTACTTCGAAAGTATATTTATTTTGATCTTCAACAAGTTGCATACTTTTTTCAGTGATAAGTGGGCGCTTAATGATTTCTGATGCTAACATTATCCAAGCACCTCCTCATATTTTTTAACTGCATCTTCAGTTGTTAAGATTGTGTGAGCATTCATTAGCTCATAAACACTTGCTTGATCAACCGTTGTTACAGTTACACCCGGAATGTTTCTTGCAGCTAAAGCTACAGTTTTATTCATTTCAGGTAATAATACCATAACTTTTCCTGCAAGGGATAAGTTATTGAACACCTCAACCATACCTTTAGTTTTTGGTGTTTCTAAATTCAAGTTATCTAATACAAATAAGCTGTTATCAGTAACTTTTAATGTTAACGCTGATTTAAGCGCTAAACGTCTTACTTTACGATTTACTTTTAATGTATAGTCACGTGGCGTTGGTCCGAATACAACTCCTCCACCAACCCATTGTGGTGAGCGGATAGAACCTTGACGAGCACGTCCCGTACCTTTTTGTCTCCATGGCTTTCTTCCTCCACCACGAACTTCACTACGGTTTTTAACTTTGTGCGTTCCTTGACGCATTGCAGCACGTTGTGCTTTAACAACATCATATAACGCTTGTTGACTTGGCTCGATTCCAAATATTGTATCGATTAAGTTGATTTCACCAACATTTTCTCCACCTTGATTTAACAATGCTACTTTTGGCATTTCAAATCCTCCTTTCAAGTACTATTCTACAGACTCATCTGAGCTGTTTTTTTGTGCAACGTATTGATTAGGATCTAGCGGTTCAATTGCTGATGCTTTCACACCGCGTTTGACGACAACTAAACCTTTTTTAGGTCCTGGAACGTTTCCTTTTACAAGTAATAAGTTTCTTTCAGCATCAACTTTAACAACTTCTAAATTTTGAATTGTTACAGTTTCAGCTCCCATATGTCCAGGTAATTTCTTACCAGGTCTTACATGGTTAGGATCGATTGATCCCATTGAACCAGGGCGACGATGATATCTCGACCCGTGGGCCATTGGTCCACGTGATTGATTATGTCTCTTAATCGCACCTTGGAATCCTTTACCTTTTGAAGTACCGGTAACATCAATTGTTTCACCGTCTTCGAATATATTAACTCTGATCTCCTGACCTACTTCGAAATTGCTCATTTCTTTTCCTGCAATTTCACGAATGTAGCGCTTAGGGTTTGAGTTAGATTTTGCGAAATGTCCTTGTTCAGCTTTATTCGCAAGATTTTGACGCTTGTCTTTGAAGCCTAATTGTAAAGCTTCGTAACCATCGTTCTCAATGGTTTTCTTTTGTAGAACAACGTTAGGTTCACAACTTACGATTGTAACAGGGATTAAATGTCCGTCCTCATTAAATACTTGAGTCATTCCTACTTTTGTTCCTAAGATACCTTTGGCCATGAGTACACCTCCTAAATTATTTTAAAATGATATCGACACCAGATGGTAAGTCTAAATGCATTAAACTGTCAATTGTTTGTGGGGTTGGTTCTAAGATGTCAATTAGACGTTTATGCGTGCGTCGTTCGAACTGTTCACGAGATTTTTTGTTAACATGTACTGAACGCAAAATTGTGAACACCTCTTTTTCTGTTGGTAATGGAATTGGACCAGAAATTTTTGAACCAGTCTTTTTCGCAGTATCAACGATTTTCTTTGCCGATTGATCGAGTAATCTGTGATCATACGATTTTAATCGGATTCTAATTTTTTGATTTGCCATTGAAATCCTCCTTTCGCCTATAATTAATTTATAGACTTGCTCCATGGAAATTTCTTCACACATATAGACAACGCCTATCCGTGTGTCAACAACCTCCCACTTCACAGCCTGACTCCGGCGAGAGTCTTTAGCATATTAACAAAAAAAAAGACTGATTGCAAGTCTTTTTATTTATTTTTTTTAATGTTTATTTCTTACACGCGCGCGTCATTATTTAATAACCATATATAGTCACGA
>Ga0194138_10000076_pt1 | contig 47286 bp, 49 predicted proteins | sample TARM_MetaG_T2_14_FD_134022 | JGI IMG/M metagenome (GOLD analysis project Ga0194138, IMG submission 134022) | Freshwater microbial communities from Pennsylvania, USA, analyzing microbe dynamics in response to fracking - TARM_MetaG_T2_14 (version 2) | ecosystem: Environmental > Aquatic >...
AACATTTCCTTAGATCTATTTGAAGAAAAACTGAATCGTTATGAACAGCTTTTATTTGGCTAGTGACGTAAAGAATATATATCGGAAAGGTGGAGCAAAGTATGGCGGGAATTAAATTTGAGATTGAAAAGAAATACGGAGTGATTTCCACATCCCCCAAGGGGTGGAACAAAGAGTTAAACCTGGTAAGCTGGAACGATCGTCCGGGAAAGTTTGATATTCGGGACTGGGATCCGGATAATGAAAAAATGGGAAAAGGAATAACCCTTACGAAGGAAGAGCTTCGTGAACTTCGAGATTTACTGAACGAAATGGAATTATAAAATAAGAAGAGGCTACTTAGAATCAGGTTTATGGTATTAACGCTGTGTTTCAACCAGTTAAATTCCTGAATCCTACAGTTAAGACAGTGTTTCAATCAGCAGTTTTTTCAGTGCCTTAGTAAAGAAGAGATCGTCTTGGTCTTTTCTTTTTTTGATTTTAGGACCCTTTAAGTTTTGCATTCGATCCTTTCGACTGTTGTGTCGGGACTGAAGTAAAAAATCGATATTGTCTTCGTTGATGATTTTTCCGTTTTGATCGATACAGTGTCCTTTCTTAGATAGTACCATAGCACACAGTCCGTTATCCTGAGTAATGACAATATCACCGGGGCTCATATGGGTAAGAATATAAAAATCTGCGGCATCATTGGATATTTCCACGGTGATGATCGTGGCGTAATCACTTTCTAAATAAACCCCATGGTTTTTCACCAGGGTGACGGGTATTTCATAGTCCTTGGCAATAGCAATCGTTTCCTTTACTACAGGACAGCCGTCGGCATCAATCCAGATGCGAAGGTTGCTTTCACTTTGAGGCATAAATAGGGCTCCTTTCCGGTTAAAAGATTTATATCAGTATATCATGGATAAGCGGTTTTAAAAAACCGATGACTAAGGTGGAATAAAACAAAGTCCTCCGTGCTGACGAATGAAATTACTAAATAAAACCATTGATTTAAAATAAAACCATGGAGAAAAATGTCGAATTATGATAAAATAGCGAAAAGTCTATTAACGATAACACGAAGGCCGAAAGATCGACTTAAATCGTGTAAAATCCTAGGAGGTATAAACATTGAACAAAGAAGAAAAGCTACATAGTCTCGCCCAGACCGCAGAAATATTTCAGGAAATTGTCTCTATTGATATTGGCATTGCCGTAACGGATCGGGAATCCTATTTGGTTTATCATTCGGGAAAAACCATTGATTTTAAATTAAATGCAGGCGACAGCTTGCCGAAGGAAACGGCAGCCTATCGATGTATGGAGGAAAAACGAAAAATCATCACCCATAAAAGTAAAGAGGAATCTCCTTGGGATATTCCTTATTTAGCCATTGCCTTTCCCATTTTGGATGAAGACAATCAGGCTATCGGTTCCGTGGTAACCATCGAAAGTGTTGAATTCCAAGAGTTTATCTCTTCTACCGCCGGAACCTTAGGAGCATCTTCCGAGGAACTTACCGCCTCTTTGGAAGATCTTCGGCTACGAACGGAAAGGATATTAAAAGTAGGAGATCAGTTATTCTCCACGTCTAAAGAGATGTTAGATCAGGCCAAGGAAACGGATAAAATTTTAAGTATTATCCAGGAAATTGCCAAACAGAGTAATCTCCTTGGACTGAATGCTTCCATTGAAAGTGCCAGAGCCGGAGAAGCGGGCAAAGGATTTGCCGTTGTGGCGGAAGAAATTCGAAAGTTATCCACCAACAGTTCTCAGTCGGGAGTATTGATTGCAGAAAAGCTGGAAGGTATGAAAAAAGCAATATTCGATGTGCAAAATCACTTAGAGCAAATGAGCGGTGATGTGGACCAGCAGTATACGGTTATTAAAGAAATCGGCTCCGCCAGTGGGGAACTAGCAGTACTTGCCCAGGAGCTGTCGGATTACTCGGAGAAATATACAAAGGGATAAGAAGTAAAATCAAACATTAAATATAAGCATAAATTAAAAAATAATGTAGGGATCTAAACAAAAACAACCCCGGACCTGGTTCCGGGTTTTTTTATGCCCTTCTAGGTTCTTTTTTAGAAAGTGACAAATGTCATATCCAGTGGTGACAGAGCACACTATCTTAACTCTCGGTTACAGCGTAAAATAAAGGTAACCTATAAAAAGACGAAGGAGGATAAGTTTATGACTGTACAAATTCAAGATTTGGTTAAACGCTACGGAGAAGATCTTGCTATAGATCATTTAAGCTTAAAAATAGTACCGGGAGAAATTTTCGGATTGCTGGGCCCCAACGGAGCGGGAAAGACCACACTGATCAATAGTATGTTAGGTCTTACCAAGGTGCAGGGGGGAGAAATTCAATTATTCGAGAAGAATCTTAACATCTACTATGACCAAATTAAAAAAGATGTGGGTGTGGTACCTCAGGAACTGGCCATCTATGAAGATTTAACCGCCTATGAAAACGTAGACTTATTTGCCGGGCTTTACGGACTGAAAGGGAAGGACAAAAAAGAAAAAGTGGAGGAAGCCTTAGCGTTCGTGGGACTGTTGGAGCGAAAAAAACAGTTTCCGAAAAAATTCTCCGGAGGAATGAAACGGCGTTTAAATATTGCCATGGCAATTGTACATCAGCCAAAACTGGTAATAATGGACGAACCCACCGTGGGAATTGACCCCCAGTCCCGAAATCAGATATTAGAGTCCGTACGAATTTTAAATCAACGGGGCATTACCATCATCTACACCAGTCATTACATGGAAGAAGTGGAAGGGATCGCTTCAAATATCGGTATCATGGATAAGGGGCGAATTATTGCTCTGGGAACCAACAAGGAGTTAAAAGAACTGATCGACTTTGAAGAACGGGGCAGCTTTACCGTAGAGAAACCGGGACCTGAATTGCAGGAAGCAATTGAGAAAATCCCGACGGTAAATAACATCTCCCTTTCGGAAGATCATCTTTCAGTCTGGTGGAAAAAAGGGGATTCACCCATCGGAGAAATTGTAAAAATCATTACCGACCAGGGATACACCCTCAGAGGAGTGACGGTAAAAGAGCCGAACTTGGAACAGGTATTTTTAACTCTAACGGGAAAAAGCCTACGTGACGATTAAAGAGGAGGGAGAAAAATGAAGCTTGGAAATATTGCAAAAGTTACTTTTTTACGACGAATTCGGGATAAGCAAGAATTACTGACCAGCATTTTTTTGCCTCTTTTACTAATAATTATTTTAGGTACCGCTCTTCAGGGAAATTTTAGTGCCGGTCAATTAGGGGATATTCCCGTGGCCTACTTTAGTGAAGATTCAGGTCCTGGGGGAGAAGCCTTCGAAGACTTTTTAGAAGAGGAAGAAATTGAGCAGTGGCTTAGAATTGTTCCGGTTGATTCCTTTGATCAGGGATTAGACCTTGTGGATCAACGGGAAACTCTCTCATTTATATACCTGCCCGAGGATTATTCAGAAAGCATTTCCCGGGGAGAAAAAGGAACCATTGAAATTCGCGATGCAGGGCTCTCCGAGTTACTGCCTTCGATCGTGAACAATATTGTTCGTAGCTACACTCAGGGTGGAAATCTAATGATGGCCCTGCTTGCCATGGAGGATACTTCTCTTAATGAGATGGAAGGAGATTCTTCGGATTCTATTTCAGGGGTTATGGGGGAAGGGGCGGAAGGAAATCCTAGGGATTCTTTTATTACCCGAAATACATTGGATGGTCGGGAAGAGCAAATTACCGGTCTGGATTACTACGCCGTCACCATGCTTGTGATGTTTATCATGTGGGGAATTTTTTCCGGAGCCCAAAGTCTTACGGAGGATCTTTTTACCCCGATGAAAACCAGAATTTACACGGCCCCTATCGGAAAGATTAATTACTTTTTAGGAAAGAGTATCGGGGTCTTCGGAACCTTTATCCTTCAGATTCTCATTATTATATTCTTTACCAAATGGGTTTATGGAGTACAGTGGGGAGAAAGTTTATGGCCGATTTTCGCTATTAGTGTCATGTTATCCTTTGTGGCCATTAGCATCGGTATAGCCATTGGATTGTTGGCACCCTCGGAAAATGCATCGGCTACGATCATCAATGGATTTGTGGTCATATCCACCTTTGTGGCGGGAGGATTTTTCCCCTTAGAAATAGAAAGTACCCTATTTAGAGTCCTACGAAATCTCAGCCCGAATTATCATGCCCAACAGGGAATATTTAATGTGGTTTACGGAGGATCCGGTGGGGTCATTGGGGAATCCATCCTTCGTTTGTTGGCCATTAGTCTCGTAATTTTAGTCATCGGTTTTTATCAGGGAAGGAGGAAAGTCCGTGAAGATTTTTAACAGCAATATTAAAAGAATTTTACGGGATAAAGCAAGTTTGATTACTATGATTTTGGTTCCCGTGGTATTTATCTCACTCTATTTTGTAGCGAATACCTCGGGAGGGGTAGGTATTCGGGTTGGAATCCATGATGGAGATGGGACTGCCCTGACGGAAAGAATTTATGAGAACCTGGAAGCGCATTTTACCCTTCGGGATGTACCGGTGGAAGAAATGCAAGGCATGTTACTGGCCGGGGATCTGGACTATGCTGTTCATTTTCCTTCCGGGTATACGGAAAGAACAATTTTAGGCGAGGGTCCCGGGGTGGAAGGCTATGAAAGTATGGATAATCAGCGGTATCAGCCTTTTATTTTATACTTTGAAAACTATCTTTCAGGGATCCACACCTTAGCTAGAGAAGCCGGCGGAGAGGAAGCTCTTTTTTATCGGGGGTTTGAGAGTTATGATCAGGGGAACTTTGAAATCAACTACGAAACCACCGGAGTGACCCCGACGCATAACGCAGGAGCAATGGGATTTTTAGTCATGGGGATCTTGTTTTTCTCCATTCGTTCCACCACTCTGATTTTAAAGGATAGAAAAACAAAAATCTTTCAGCGGATTTTAACCAGTCCTCTTTCCATTAAGCAGTACATGTTTGAAAATATTTTAAGCTTCGCCCTGTTAATACTAATCCAGATTGCCCTTATTTTAGCCATCGTTGCAGGGGTTTTCCGGGTGCCCATGGGACCGTCGTTGATCAATTTATTCGTGATTCTGTTTCTTTTCGGGCTCAGCAGCATATCCCTGGGGATATCCATGGTTTCTTTGGGAAAGGATCAACATAAAATGACCACCTTAACGACTCTGATGGTCACACCCATGCTGATGCTGGGTGGTGTTTTCTGGCCCATAGAAATTATGCCTGAAACATTACAGAATATCGGTATGTTTATTCCGGTAACCTGGGCAATGAAAGCCATTGATGGAGTACTCTTCGGAAGCGGACTGGGAGATTTGTGGTTGGAAGTATTGATTCTTGCAGGGTTTTCTGTTCTATTTTTCTTACTTGGTTCTTGGAAGCGAGAAGATGTAGCCCAATAGGGGGTAAAAATGATATAATGTTGAAAAAGAAAAAGCCTGGATCCTCAGGCTTTTTCCAAGAACTGAGGGGTTAACATGAAAGAACTCGGCAAAGGTTTTAAAATCGGATATCTGTTTATTCTTCTGGGTTTGATGGTAACCACGGAATCCGTGGAAAACCCTGTGCCCTTACTGATGATCGGATTTTTTTTGCTTCAGCTGGTTTATGAGAAATATCTAGCCCATAAAGGTTTGTTGGCGCTTCAGTTACTTCTACTCCTCTATGGGGTATCGATTGCTTCTTATATGGTTTTATTGTTTCCTCTTTGGGTATATGATATGGTGCAACTAAAACAACCTTGGGGACTCCTAATTCCTGTGGTTTTGGGTATTTACTTGGAGGATCTGGAAGGTTTTTGGATTTTGCTGTTACTGATCAGCATAACCGCCTTTGCTTCCTATGGAATATCCACATTGATGGAAAAAGAGCAGGGACTGCAAGGATCCTTTGATGAAGAACGAAGGCTTCGCTATCAACTGGAAAAGCAAAAGAGGGATTTGATTCGATCCAACAAGAAGGTGCAGGCTCTGACGGAAGCTGCAGAGCGGAACCGTATTGCCGGTGAAATCCATGATAATGTCGGCCATGAAATTGCCGGAGTATTAATGCAATTGGAAGTGGGAGAAAAACTGTTGGAGAAGGATCCTGCCTTGTCGAAAAAATCCATTATCCAAGCCAGAGAAAAATTAGCCAATACCTTGATACTGCTTCGAAATACGGTACATAATTTAAGGCCGAAGGAAAAAAGCGGTTTGCAGTATCTAAAGGAAATCATTCGAGATTTTGAATACGGGAGCATTCATTTTGAACATTTCGGAGATTTCAACCGGGTATCCAGTTTGCAATATGAAGTTCTTGGAAGCAATTTAAAGGAAGCCTTGACCAATATTCAAAAGTATTCCCGGGCAGAGAACATCATCATAAAAATAGAAGTAATGGAAAAACTGGTACGAATGTATATTAAAGATGACGGGATCGGATGTAAAACCCTTTCCTTCAATCGTGGAATGGGTTTAAAAGGTATGAAGGAACGGGTGGAGAATTTGGGAGGCCATCTTTCCGTAGATGGGAAAGATGGTTTTCTGGTAGTAACGATCCTACCTATTGAGAAAACTTCTTAAGTAAAAATTTCTTAAATAGAGATCCATGAGATAAGTAATGACTCGTATAAGCAGAGGAGGAGAAAAATGATCCGGGTACTGTTAGTGGATGATGATAGTTTAATACTTGAAAGCTTGAAAATTCTTTTGGAATTACAGGGGGACCTGGAAGTAGTGGAAATCTGTAAAAATGGGCAAGAGGCCTTGGATGTGTTGAAAAAGAAAAGTGTGGACGTGGTGCTAATGGATATTCGGATGCCGATTATGGATGGAGTTCAGGCGACGAAAGTCATCAAGGAAATCCACGGCAATATGAAGATTATCCTGTTAACCACATTTAAAGAAGATGAATATATCAAAGAGGCCATCGGCTACGGGGCGGAAGGTTATATATTAAAGAGTCAGTCCTCTGACAGCATAATTGAAAGTATTCGGTCGGTATTTAAAGGAAATACCGTATATCAAAAAGAGGTAATGACGTCTCTTACGGACTATATGAAAAAAACACCGGAACCTTTACCCATGGAGGTAGAATTGACCCTTCGAGAAATGGAAATTCTGCAGGGGATCGGAGAAGGAAAATCTAACCGGGAGATATCCGAGGAGCTTTTTTTAGGAGAAGGCACCGTTCGAAATTATATAACCAAACTACTGGATAAACTGGATTTGAGGGATCGTACTCAACTGGCCATATATTATTTAAATCATCGAAAATAAAGGTAATGGGGAGGACATCATGAAAAAGACGATACAGATTTTTATGACAATCGTAGGTACATTTACGGCATACTTGGGGGCAAATATTATTGCAGGATTGCTTTTGGGTGTGTATTATGGTGGGCTTTACGGTGAAGAGGGCAGTCTTGAAGGATTCGATTACTTTTTCTCACAAAACACCAATATCTTACTGATTGTAGCAAGTTTCATAGCCTTGGCAATTTTTTGGGTGGCATATAAAGTTCGGAGGAAAAGCATTTTTCGGGCGTTGAATGTTAGAAGAATAACAATTTCAGCAATCCCCCAAAGTATCTTTATCGGAAGTTTTTTCTCCTTATTTCTGTTTTCCTTAATATCCCTAACCAATGTTTACCGTCTATTTCCCAGTCATGGAGAGGTTATGGAATCCATAATTCCTGCCGAGGGAAATTTTCTGTTGATTTTTTTATCCATTGCTATTGTGGTACCGGTATTTGAAGAAGTAATGCATCGGGGGATTATTTATCAACAGTTAAAAAAAGGTCTGCCCCTACCCCTTGCAGTTATAACCCAGGCTTTAATCTTTGCAATATTTCATTTAAATTGGTTGCAGGGGATGTATGCTTTTCTAGGGGGAATCGTCCTGGCTTTACTATTTGAATACACCAGATCCTTATGGGCTCCGATATTAATGCATATGGGGTGGAATGCAACATCCCTTTTTATTCCCTCGATTTCTTCCCAGTGGGCTTTAGGAGGAATTTTGGTCCTTTCTCTGGGAATGTTGATATTTTTGATCAAAAAATTAAAAGAAAATAGGGTTGTGGAAATTGAATACAAGGAATCCTATGACAGTGGAAGTATGCAATCATAGCTTGTAGATTTTTAATAATAATCAATGTAGAGGGTATTTTTACACTTTGTAGGTTAATTACAGATTAAATATATTGTGTCAGGAGGATATTTTATGGAAAATGCACTGTCTATAAACAATGTTACCAAAGCCTTTGGCGGAGTGGAAGTAGTTAAGAATATATCCTTTGATGTAAAAAAAGGGGATATCATGGGGACTTTAGGTCCAAATGGAGCGGGAAAGTCCACCCTTATTCGAAACATCATGGGAATGATTTATCCCGATAAAGGGGAAGTAAGTTTTAATCTCGGAGGCAAAAAAGAACGACTGCCCTTGGGCAAAATCGGATATTTGCCGGAAGAACGGGGGCTTTATAAAGACGTTTCCATTCAGGATATCATTTTTTATCTTGCGGGACTGAAGGGTTACCCGAAGGGAAAAGCCAAAGTTCGTTTATCTGAGTATCTAGAAAAATTTGATCTCGGAGGAATGGAAAAACGAAAAATTGAAGAGCTTTCCAAGGGCATGGCGCAAAAAGTCCAGTTTATCGGAGCGGTTATCCACGAACCGGAGTTTTTGATCCTTGATGAACCCTTTTCAGGACTGGACCCCGTAAGTCAGGATCTTTTTCGGGAGGAAATTCGAAGCCTTTCCCATGGGGGGGTCAGTATTTTGCTATCATCCCATCAAATGAACTTGGTTGAAGCCCTATGCAACCGGATTTTTTTAATAAACAAAGGAGAGAAAGTCATCTACGGGACCCTGGATGAAGTAAAAAAACAGTTTGCAGATTTTAAGTGCACGATATACGGGAATAATTCGAAAGAATCCTTTGAGACTCTTTCTGGCGTAGAACGAGTGGAGGCGGAAGAAGGAAAAGCGGTAATCTATTTGACGAAGAATACCACACCTCAAGACTTTTTTTTGCAACTACCGGGGGAAACTCAAATTAAAGAGCTTCATATGGACCGTATATCCCTTCACGATATTTTTGTAAACATTGCCAAAGGAGGGATAAACCATGGGACAAACCTTTAAAGTGGCTCTTTGGGAGCTGAAAAAGAACTTAACCAATAAAACCTTTTTAATATCCATGGCCTTAACCCCCTTAATTATGATTTTATTTGGAGCCTTACCTACAGTATTGGAATCCTTAGAGAGAAATCAGATGGATTATATTTATGTAGTGGATGAAATCGGTATCTTCGAAAACCTTGAGGAAAATGTGGATCAGGATCAGTATCAGCTGGAGCTTTATACCGGAGATATGAATGCATTAGAAGAAATAACCATTGAAGAGGATCGGACCTCTTTCATTGTCATTGATGAAGAGGGATATCAAAATCATCATTTCACACTGTACTCCGGTGACGATGCAATGATTCCCGAGACAGGTTTTCAAAATGCCTTAAATCAAACCCTGCAGGAACGTAAACTGGAAGAAGTGGAAATTGACCGGGATCTGGCGACGTATATTACAACGGATTTTTTCATACAACAGGCCTCACTACTGGAAGAGGATCTGGATTTTCTAAATCGGCTGATTCCCGGAGTCTTTGCGGGATTGATTTTGATTTCCGTGTTTATTTCGGGAACCATGACTTTCCAAAGTGCCACTCAGGAGAAGAGAGATAAGATGACAGAGGTGTTGTTATCCTCCGTAAGTGCTCGGGACTTAATGCAGGGAAAAATAATCGGATATTTTTTCTTAGGGCTAATCCAAGTGGGTGTGTGGTCTATTGTAGGACTATTGGTGGCAACATATTATTTTGATGTGCCGGTTATGGAATATTTATTTGTAGCGGAGCTGCCTCTAATGCTTCTGTATGCACTGGTAGGTTACTTGATGTTTTCAGCGGTGTTTGTGAGTATGGGAGCCACAATTAATGATATTTACTCTGCAGGCAATTTTCAAGGAGTACTATTTATTATTCCCATGTTACCCATATTTTTCATCGGTGCCATCATACAAAACCCCCATGGAATTGTAGCTAAGGTAGGTTCCTATTTCCCTTTATCTACACCGGGTGTAATGCTCTTTCGGTTGGTGATTGCCTCAAGGGTGCCGCCGATGGAAATAGTTCTGACTTTAGTGATTTTAATAATTACTACGATTTTAATTATGCGCTTGGCCGGTAAAATTTTCAAAACCGCATTATTGATGTACGGAAAAAATGCCACACCGGCGGAAATATACCGATGGATTCGGCAAAAATAATAAAGATCAGGAGGGATTAAGGATGGATCGGAAATGGTTGGGTTTGTTACTGATTATATTGGGAGGGATCTTTCTTTTAAGCAACTTAGGCTACTACCCCGGAGAGCTCACATTGGCTATTGTAGGAGTCTTGTTACTATTACTATACTATCGGTCCGGAGAGTCAGTCCTGCGAAGAAGTCAGGGGCTTATGATTGCCGGAGCCATTGTTACCATGGTTGGATTATTTGCAGCCATTGAACAGAATTTCCCTTTGGGAGATCGAGATGGCTATCTGTTTTTTATTTTTCTCGGAATTGCATTCCTATTGGTATTTTTAGTGCATACCAGGCATTTAAAAAATCTCCCTTCCGGGAAAAGACGCTGGCCTCTTTATCCCACCGCAGCTCTTTGGGGATTCAGTCTCTTTGTATTTATGGTACAGGTATTGGATTCGGAGCTGATGAGACTGATTTTAAACAACCTGTTTCCCATCGGTTTAATTGTGGTGGGGCTGTTCATCATTCTGAAAGCCTTTCGAAAGGGGAAGTGAATTCTTAAATGCAAAGTGATTCTATAAGTAAATGATATGCAAAATAGACAAAAGATCTCCCGGCCAAGTTAAAACATGGCTGGGAGATCTTTTGTGATTTGCTACTCCGTGATTTCTCGAAAAATCAGTAAGGCTTCCATCATACGGGGAAAGCCAACACTTGGAGCGAGTAGCAATAAAGTGTGCTGAATTTCCTCAGCACTACATCCTGCGGCGATTCCTTTTTTAATGTGGGTTTTAAGGGCGTAGGGGTAGCCTTCCGTAGCGGAAACGGATATTTTAATAAGCCACCGGGTTTTTTCATCTAAGGGTCCTCCCTCTTCATGAATTTTCTTTCCGTAGTTTTGGTAGGCCTCATAGATGTCAGGGTGATGCTTTTGAAAATAACTGAAATTTTCTTGGATTTTGTCCATAATCTTTCTCCTTTCTACAATCCTCGGATAATACATGTATACTCAAAAAAATGATATTTACGCAAATTATTGGGAATCAATTAAATGGAGAGTCTTTAACTAAGGAGAAAGGGGCGATGAGAAAATGAAATTTGGTATTCGAAAACCCAGTATGAAAAAAAGAGTATCCGCAAGGATCAGTCCGAAAAGGCAAATTGTCCACCGGGCAGGGATTAAAATGCCCAGGGGAAAGGGCTGGGTCCGGAACCCGAAAAAATATGCTTACAATAAAGTGTACCGAAGAACTTCTTTTGATATTTTTAAGCTGTTAAAGAAACTTTTTAAATAGAGGTGTTCAACAGAAAAATTTTCAATTGTTTTTTTTCAATAAAGATGTAAAGAAGCTGGAGGGAGTGAAAAAATGTGAAGATGAATATTGCTGATTCCGCCTGTATCCGAGGATCCATGGACTTCGGGAAAGAGGTCTATATTGCCCAGGGGACCGTGGTTAGAGGTGAAGAGGGGGCGGAAAGTCTCTGTCTCGGAAATCAGACCTGGGCATTGGAAAATTCCGTATTGGTAGGCTCAAAGGAAATGCCAACTATTGTAGGGAGCAAAACCGTGTTCGGCCATGGATGTATGGTGCTAAACAGTACGATCGGAGACCTTTGCGAAGTGGGCAATGGAACGATCTTTATGCCGGGTTCAAAAGTGGGGAATTCCTGTATTTTTGGAGAAGGAACCTTAGTTACGGCAGGCATGGAAATACCGGAAAACTCCGTAGTTGTGGGGCGGCCCGCAAGGGTTATTCGAAGGCTCACAGCAGAGGATGAAAATCGAATTAAGTCGATGCGGGGTGGAGATATCAGCCTCGCTCCCTTTGAAGGGACACGGATCGAAGAGCCTATAAAGGAGGAAAAGCACATGAGAAACACCTATGAAATTCAAGGGAAACGACCGGTCATAGGAAAAAATAGTTATCTAGCCCCGGGAGCGGAACTAAACGGGGACGTAATTATTGGGGAGCATACATTTATCGGGGACGGAGTAAGAATTATCGGAAACTCCCACGGACCGGTTCGGATCGGAAATCACGTACAGATTCTAGAGAATACCGTGCTCCATTTGCTCCCGGACAACGAGTTGATCATCGAAGATGGAGTATTTATCGGCCCCGGGTCAATTATCCATGGAACCACCCTTAAGGAAGGAACCATTGTGGAATCCGGCAGCAATGTCTGTGACTACAGTGAGTTAGGGAAGAACTGTCTGGTTAAAGCGGGAACCTTGGTAAAACAGCGAAGTAAATTTGAGGACGCTTCCATCATTGAAGGCTTTCCGGGGAAAAAAATCGGGAAGCTTGAAAAACAGCAGCCCCATCCAGCCTGGGCTTATCCAAAACTTTGATACTATGCGGGAAGAATGACGGGGTAAGGTTTTTATAATTAACATATGTATCAAGGACTTTTTGGATATAGAAAAAACATTATAAAAAAATTAATAAATATGCATTGACACCTAACCGGGTTTTCTATATACTATTTTCAACCAATCATTCGTTTTTAAGTAGTTAAAAAAATTTATAAAACAGCTACGTTGAAGGAAAATAGTAGGGAAAAATGTTGCTAAGCGAGTAGGGAAATAGTGAGAGCCCTAAGAACCTCTTTTTTTCGAACCCGTTCTGAAGTAGAACCCGGTGAAATACCGTTAACAATGCAAGGTGGACCGATGTTCGGTCAACTAGGGTGGTACCGCGAGCAACTCTCGTCCCTTTTGGGATGGGAGTTTTTTATATTTATTTATAAATACTGATATTTATAATAGCAGATAGGAAATAAACAGTTATAGTCGATTGAAAGGAGAATAATAGGATTGGGAACAGGATAAAAGTAATGAGATACTGATTGATAAAGAGCAAAGGTAAAATAAAAATGATAAAAAAGAAAGGATGGTCGAGATGAAAAGCTATGATCAACAATTACTAAAGATGGTAAGAGAACTAAAAGAAGAGGCGAAAGCCCTAGGAAGTCTAAAAGGAGAAGAAAAAAATAGGGCTTTGTATTCCGTGATTGAAGCCTTGGAGGCGGATGAGGAAAAAATTTTACAAGCAAACCGGCAAGATTTACAGAAGGCTCGAGAAGCGGGAGTCAGGGAAAGCCTGGTGGATCGACTGGCCTTAGATTCATCACGGCTGTCGGGAATAAAAGAGGCCCTAAGAGAAGTGATCGCTTTGAAAGATCCGGTTTGGACCAGCGCAAAAACCTGGACCTTGGAAAACGGTCTGACCCTTTCAAAGATGACGGTACCCTTAGGCGTGGTGGGAATCATTTATGAATCCCGTCCGAATGTTACTGTGGACGCCTTTGCTCTCGGCTTTAAAAGCGGAAACGGGGTCCTTCTTCGGGGAAGCTCCAGCGCATTGAACTCCAATCGTGCTTTGGTGGCAGCGATTCATAAGGGACTAAAAAAAGCAGGGATTTCACCGAAGGTCCTGGGATTTATCGATGATGATCGTCGAGAGCTGGTATTGGAAATGCTTCATATGAAGGGAGAAATTGATTTAATCATTCCCCGAGGTGGAAAGGGTCTGATCGATTTTGTCGTGGATAATGCTAAGGTCCCCACGGTGGAGACCGGTGTTGGAAATTGTCATTTGTATGTGGACTCCGACGGAGACTTAGCAATGGCAATGGAAATTCTGAAGAATGGAAAAATCCAGCGGCCGGGAGTATGTAATGCCTTAGAGACCCTACTGGTACATGAATCTATGGCGGAGGATTTCATCAAAAAACTTCCTAAAGCCTTACAAGGAGTCACCCTTCGCGGCTGCCCATCGACGGATAAGATTATATCCGTGGAAAAAGCCACGGAACAGGACTGGAAGGAAGAGTATTTGGACTTAATATTAGCGGTTCGAGTGGTAAAGGATTTAAGTGAAGCCATAAAGCATATTGATCAATACGGAACCGGTCACTCGGAAGCCATTGTGACAAAAAATTATAATCACGCCATAGAATTTCAACGAAAAGTGGATGCTGCGGCGGTTTATGTGAACGCCTCCACACGATTTACCGACGGAGGGGCCTTCGGCTTTGGAGGAGAAATGGGAATCAGCACCCAAAAGGTCCACGCTCGGGGTCCGATGGGATTAGAAGAGCTGGTTACTACCAAATATATTGCCCAGGGAGAAGGTCAGATTCGCTAATGAAACCCGGTAGGGTAAATGCGTAAAGATCCTTACTTGTACATGATTGTATTCGTTAAGAGCCATTGGAAAGAAGGGAAAATTATGATTCAGGAATTAATCAGAAGCAGCAGAAAAATAGTAATAAAAATCGGTAGCAATACCTTGGCAAATGATGACGGAACCATTTGCAGGGAATTTTTAAAAAACTTAGGAGAGGATATTCATCAACTGATGTCCGAAGGAAAACAGGTTGTGATTGTATCTTCGGGAGCGAGAATCGCTGGCGTATCCACCATTGGAAAGTGGATGCGAAAAGAGGATATCATTTATAAACAGGCACTTTGCGCCATTGGTCAGGTGGAGTTGATGGATGCTTATCGGAGAGTATTTGAAAAGTATGGTATCCACATCGGACAAATTCTATATACCCGAGAGGACTTTTTGGAAGGGTCCCGTTCTCTTAACATTCGAAACACCCTATTTACTCTGGCAGAAGAGGGTGTTATACCCATTATTAACGAAAATGATAGCGTTTGCGTAGACGAAATAAAAATAGGAGATAATGATACCCTAGCGGCATACACTGCAAATATTTGGAATGCTGATCTTTTAATTATGTTAAGTGATATTGATGGAATTTATTCGAAAAACCCTAAAACCTGTGAAGATGCGAAACTGATAGAACTTGTAGAAAATATTGATGATCTCCTACGTAATATTGAGATTGGTTGTGGAAGTGATTTCGGCACCGGAGGCATAGAGACAAAAATTGAAGCGGCCAGCAAAGTAGGGGCATATAAAATCCCTATGATTTTAAGTAATGGAAAGGTACCACATATCATCGGAAAAATGAAAAAAGGGGAAGGAAAAGGAACCTTATTTAACTTAGGAGGAGAATAATATGGAGGTAAAAATACTAAAAAAGAAGAAAATTGGTTGGATCGGCGGGGGAAATATGGCTTATGCCATGGTATCCGGAATTCTCCAAGTGGATCCGGGAATTCATAAAAACCTGATGGTCAGTGATCCGAATGAAGAAAAAAGACAGTCTTTTGAGTCAGATTTTAAAGTAAAGGCAACCTCAAGCAATAAAACCGTAATTGAGCACTCCGATATTCTCATATTAGCGGTAAAACCTCATAAATGTGGAGACGTATTGGATGAGATTAAAGTCATGGAAAAAGATAACCTTTTGGTGGTATCCATTGCTGCAGGGGTGACTATGGAGTATTTACAAGACCATCTGGGGCCGAAGGCGAAAATTGTTCGAACGATGCCGAATACACCGGTTCAGGTACAGGCGGGGATGACACTGATTACTCCGAATGCGAATGTGGAACCGAAGGAGTTAAAGGAAGTACGGGCAATATTTGAAAGTATCGGGAAGGTGGATGAGATTGATGAGAAGTTTTTGGACGCTGTGGCGGCAATCAGTGCCAGTGGGCCTGCCTATGTATATATGTTTATTGAAGCCTTAGGTGACGGCGGAGTACTGAAAGGACTACCCAGAAAACAATCCTACGAAATTGCAGCCCAGGCCGTTCTTGGAGCGGCAAAAATGATTCTGGAAACCGGAAAACATCCCGGAGATTTAAAAGATATGGTGTGTTCTCCCGGAGGTATGACCATTGAGGGCGTGTATGCTTTAGAGCGGAATCATTTTCGAGCATCGATCATTGAAGCGGTGGAAATATGTACGGATAAGTCAAAGAAACTGGTCAAAGGTTAGAACTTGGATCGTATATTCAAAAAAAGAAATATTATATGATAAAATTATATAAATCTCTTGATTATCAGAAAAAAAAGTGGTATATTTATCTAGGAGTTGTTAATAAAGACAAACTATTAACAAACAAAGAATAGTACTGGTAACATTAACAAACTTAAGGAGGAAGATTAATGAAGAAAATTTTAATTTTATTAATGGTTTTAGCAATGTCTTTATTTCTATTTATCGGTTGTGGTAACGGAGACGACGCAGATGAGGAAAATGGAGACAACGGCGAAGCGGTAGAAGGCGAAGAAGAGCAAGAGGAAGAAGAACAAGATGAAGAAGAGCAAGACGAAGAAGAAGAAGAAGCGACGGAAGGTTCTATTGCTTTAGTAGGACTAGGCCATGATATTTCCATCGCAAAATCAAAAGGTTCTGCAGATGGCGAAACTGCACAAGCTCAAGCAGATGTAACTGCTGCTGCAGTTGGTTTTGATGAAGATGGAACAATTGTAAGTGTATACATCGACGTAGCTCAAACTCGAGTTGCTTTTGATGAAGAAATGCAAGTAACTTCTGACATGGATGAGTACCCACCAACTAAGAAAGAGCGTGGAGATGACTATGGCATGGCAGGAGTTTCCGGAATTGGAGCTGAGTGGGATGAGCAAATGGCTTCTTTCGAAGAGTGGATGATTGGTCAAAACGTTGAAGATGTATTAGCTATGGATTTAGAAGATGGCGTTCCTACAGATGAAGACTTACAGTCTTCAGTGACCATCGGTGTAGACGGTTACCTTGCAGCTGTTGAACAAGCTTGGAACGAAGCTGAAGCGGCTGAAGGTGCTACAAAAGTTGGTTTAGGTGTAGAAACTCATATTGAAAAGTCTCGAAGTGCTTCTGATGAGGATCCTGCACAAGCACAAGTAGATACTTATTTATCTGCAACTGCTTTTGATGCTGATGATAATGTAGTAACTACTATCATTGATACTGCTCAAGTACGGGTAGCTTACGATGAAGAAGGTCAAGTAGCTTCTGATCTTGAAGCAGAAGTACAAACCAAAAAAGAGCGTGGCGATGATTATGGTATGGTTGGACGTTCTGAAATCGGAAAAGAGTGGTACGAGCAGGTTGAAGCTCTTGAAGAGTGGATGGCCGGTCAAAATGTTGATGATGCAATGGCATTAGAGTTAAACGAAGATAATGTTCCAACTCCAGAAGATTTACAGTCTTCCGTAACTATTGATGTATCAGGATATTTAGCTGTAGTACAAAATTCTTTTGATAACGCTAGATAATTAGCTTATCGATTAAATAACTAACACAATATGAAGCATCACTTAATTATTAAAGAAATTTTTCTTTAAATGAGTCTTAGACGCCCTTAACTATTAAGGGCGTCTAAACTTATTGTATTGACTATAATAACTGATAAGGTGATTTTATGAGAAAAATCTTTAAATTTATGTTGATCAATGTACTGCTGCTGACTCTTTCTCTAGGACTTCTCGGTTGCGAAGATGAAACGGAGTATCATCGATTTAGCTATCGATACTTTGATACTTTCGATACGGTTACCGATGTGGTAGGTTATGCGGAAACCGAAGAAGAATTTGATGAACATGCAGAGTATATTGAAACTCGAATGCAAGAACTCCATAAAATTTTCGACCGGTTTCGGGATTATGAAGGGATCAATAACATTAAAACCATCAACGACAACGCAGGAGAGACTCCTGTGGAGGTACCCCCGGAAATCCTGGATTTGATTCAGTTCTCCAAGGATTGGTATGAACCAACTCAAGGGAAAATGAATATTACCATTGGTCCCGTCAGTAGCATCTGGTCAAGATACCGGGACGATGCGGACTATGATCCGGAAAATGCGGAAATACCACCAATGGAAGAATTAGAGGCTGCAGCAGAACACGTGGATATTAATAAAATAGTATTGGATCATGAGAATAATACGGTTTTTCTTGAAGATCCGGATATGATTTTAGACGTTGGAGCGGTGGCTAAAGGATATGCAGTGGAAATCGTTGCTAAAGAGGTTATTGAACGGGGATTTACCTCCGGAATTATTAGCGTAGGAGGAAACGTCCGTACTTTTGGTAAACCTTTAGACGGAGTCCGTGACCGATGGGGTGTGGGAGTTAGGGATCCCCATGGACCTGCCTTCGGTGGGGATTCTGTTGATACGGTATTCTTAAACGATGCTTCCGTGGTATCCAGTGGAGACTATCAACGATATTATATTGTTGATGGCGAAGTCATGCATCACTTGATTGATCCGGATACGTTAATGCCCGGAAATCACTATAGTGCGGTTACGGTTATTACCCAGGACTCCGGTCTTGCGGATTACCTGTCCACAGCAGTATTTCTACTACCTTTTGACGAAAGTCTGGCCTTGGTAGAGTCCCTTGAAGATGTGGATGCCTTATGGGTCATGAAGGATGGGGAAGTGCTCTTTAGTGACGGCCTGGAGGATAAACTCCGAAGCCAGGGAGCATCCGGATCCGATAATTAAATTAGACAAGAAATAGATGGATGGGCCCTCAGAATGTAGATCGTATTCTCATTTTGGGGGTCTTTTTATGATATCCAAGAAAGCTTTTCTTAGGCGTAAAGGCTATTGAAGGAAGGTAGAATTGATTGACAGATAAAGGGGGAAAGAGTAAAATTAGAACATATTAAACCTCGAAAAATGTTTTTTTTCAGAAGAGCAGGATAAACCAAAACTAAAATAAAGGGGTGGAAAAAATGGAGTATATCATTATTATAGGTTTTTTTGCAGTGATTATTTTACTTTTTGTAGGAAAATATAATCGTTTAGTTACATTAAGAAATCGAGGGAAAAATGCCTGGTCTCAAATTGATGTCCGGCTACAGCAACGAAATGATTTGATTCCCAACCTGGTCAATACGGTTAAGGGTTACGCAAAACATGAGTCTCAGACCTTAGAGCGGGTAATTCAGGCAAGAAATCAATTAATGGCGGCTCAAGGGGAAGAAAATGTGAAAGAGGCGGCAAAAGCGGAGAATCATCTGCAGTCCACATTAAAATCTTTATTTGCCCTTCGGGAAAGTTATCCTGATTTAAAAGCCAACACGAACTTTTTGGATCTTCAGGAAAAACTCAAGGGTATGGAAGATAAACTGGCCTCCGTGCGGCAGTATTATTCCGATAGTGTTACCCGATACAACACCGAGATTGAAAAATTCCCTGCAAACTTAATTGCTTCCATGCTTGGATTTGAACCTATGGAATTATTTGAGGTGGAAAACGAAGAAGTGCGGAAAGCTCCGAAAGTGGAGTTCGAATAGGTGAATGTAAGGAGAAAAAACCATGGATATAAATCAAAGAGTTGATATGTTTGACGCGGTGGAATCCAACAAACGAAAAACCTGGCTTCTACTGATAATTTTTTCCGCATTTGTTTTTATGGTTGGTTATGCCGCGGGTTATCTTCTGGGAAGTGGTGTTTTTGGTCTGATCATTGCAGGGGTGATTCTTGGAATCCAATTAATCATCCTATTTACCAAGGGCGATGAACTGATTTTAAAAATGAACAATGCAAAGGAACTTCCCCGGGATGATACAAACTATATTTATAATCTTGTAGAGTCTGTCAGCCTTGCTGCGGGTATGAGTAAACCGCCGAAGGTCTATATTATTGAAGATGACTCGTTAAATGCCTTTGCTACAGGACGAAAGCCGGAAAAATCAGCGATTGCCCTAACCCGGGGAATAATAAATAAGCTGGATCGGGAAGAACTGGAAGGGGTTATCGCCCATGAGATTAGCCATGTGGTAAACTATGATATTTTAATCTCCACCACAGCCATCATATTGGTAGGTGTTGTTTCCCTGTTGGCGGGATTCCTACGTCGAAGACTGTTTTGGTCTTCTATGAGAGGTGGCGGGAGAGGGCAAAGCCGAGGAAGAGGGAATAATAACTCTCAGGCAATCATTATGCTAGGTTCTATAGTGGTTATTATTTTAGCCCCCTTATTTGCCCAGATTTTAAACTTTGCAATATCCAGAAAAAGAGAGTATCTTGCCGATGCCAACGGAGCTATTCTCACCAGAAATCCGAAAGCTTTAGCGGGAGCTCTTAGAAAGATCTCAGGAGATACCGAAGTTTTTCGATCTGCCAATGAGGCAACGGAAAATCTATACATTTCAAAACCATTAAAAAAAGATACCGATGTTTCGAAAAAACAACGAAGAAATCAAAGAAGCAATCTATTCTCCACTCATCCTCCGATAACGGACCGGATAAAGCGATTGGAATCTATGTAAAACCTATCCTCAGGGATGGGTTTTATTACATAAATCATGGAGATGAAATAGAATAGGTATTAGAAAGTGTAATGGATTTAGCAGATTTTTAACAAGAAACTTATTGTGAGGTGTAGGAATGAAACGGTGTGACTGGTGTATTGGAAACGAAATTTACGAAAAATATCACGATCAGGAATGGGGAGTGCCCGTCTATGACGATGGAATCCATTTTGAGTTTTTAGTATTGGAATCCGCCCAAGCAGGACTGAACTGGTTGACAGTCCTTAAGAAAAGAGAAAACTATCGAAGTTGTTATGAGAATTTCGATGTGGAAAAAGTGGCGAATTTTTCCCAGGGAAAAATTGAAGAGCTGTTACAAAATCCGGGAATCATCAGAAATCGTAAAAAGGTGGAGGCTTCAGTCAATAATGCAAAGAGATTTTTGGAAATACAAAAGGAGTTCGGATCTTTTAGTGGCTACATCTGGAGCTTTGTAGACCATAAACCGGTTATTAATCATTGGGAAAAAGAAGAAGATGTTCCTGCCACCACTGCATTCTCCGATGCCTTGGCGAAGGACATGAAGAAGCGGGGCTTTAAATTTGTAGGCTCTACCATTCTTTATGCCCATATGCAGGCTACGGGACTGGTCAATGACCATATAACCGAATGTTTTCGCCATCAACAGGTGAATGGGGAAAAAATTGAAGCGTTTCCCCCAATCGTGAGTAAAACCAGTAAGGTCTTGATCTTAGGCTCCATGCCCGGGGTAAAATCCTTGGGAAAACAACAGTATTATGGTAATCCTCGAAATCAATTTTGGAAACTGCTAGCGAAAAATTTCGAAATAGAGGAACCGGAAGACTATGAAGAAAAAATTAACATGATCAAAAAACATGAGCTTGCTTTATGGGACGTAATCAAACACTGTAAGCGAAAGGGCAGTTTGGATACCGATATCAAAGAGGAATCAGTGAATGAGTTAAGGGATTTGCTGCAAAATCACGGATCGATTGAAAAGGTGTTTTTTAACGGGGGAAAAGCCTATGAACTTTTTAAAAAACATATTGGTTTTGAAGGCTTTACTCAAGAATTCATAAAGCTTCCCTCATCCAGTCCCGCAAATACGGTGTCCTTTGAGAAGAAATTGCAGGAATGGAAAAAAATTAAGGCATAAAGGAGCAAAAGTATGGGGAACCGAACCTTAGAAAACAAACGGGACTATTTACTGAATAATGATAATCTCTATATTAATGCTCTATACCTTGCTTGGCCTATTGTACTGCAGTCCCTGCTTCAGGTAACCATCGGGACCATTGACATCAAAATGGTGGGGAGCTTGGGGGTAAATGCCATTGCAGCCGTAGGAGCCGGCAGAAATGTGGTAATGGTTATTATGGTGATTGTCATTGCCATATCCACAGGAACCACCGCCATGGTATCCAGGTACGTGGGAAGAAACGATGAAGAGAATGCATCCGTTACCGCGGGGCAGTCTTTCTACCTTAGTATTATGGCATCCCTGTTTATGATCCCACTGGGGCTTCTTACGAATGAATGGATACTTGGACTTTTAGGAGTAGGGGATGAAGTTTTAGCTCTGGCAAAGGATTATATGCTGATCTTTTTTATTTCCGTACCTTTTTTCCTTTTAAATTTTATTGGGCGGGCCATATTTCAAGGAGCGGGAGATACAAAAACGCCCTTGGTGATCGACATTATTATGAATCTTTCCAATGTGGCGTTAAATTACGGGTTTATATTCGGATTCTGGATTTTTCCTGAAATGGGAGTCATGGGAGCGGCTATAGGAACGGCCCTTTCTCGGCTTATCGGAACAACCTTGGGATGGTCTGCACTGCTCAGTGGAAAGTTTATTATAAAAGTCAGACTTAAGCATATGTTAAAGCCCCAGTGGCAGCGATCAAAAAGAATCGTTGATATCGGTTTTCCCGCAGCCCTGCAAGGGGTCACAAGAAACGTCACGACTTTTATTTTGTTTGCAGTTTTGGCAAGAACCGTTCATGGGGATGCAGCGATTCCCGCCTTTGTCATCGGTACAAACTTAAGTCAATATGCATTGATGCCCGGACTTGCTGTGGGCACCGCCGCCGCAACACTATCGGGAATGAATATCGGAGCTAACAAAACGAAACGGGCGGAGGAAAGCGGAAAAAGCTGTGTTATAGTAGGTGCCGGATTTATGATGTTCTTTGCCCTTATTTTTGTGATTTTTGCAGAACCTTTAATCAGATTCTTTTTAGATGAGCCGAACCCGGAGGTTTTAAGAATCGGGAAAAACTTCTTATACATCATTGCACTTTCAGAACCTTTTCATGCGGCAACTATTATTTTATCCAGAACCATGCAAGGGGCAGGGTACACAAAAAAACCTTTCTATGTCACCTTGATTTCCTGGTTGTTTATCCGGGTAAGCTTTGCAATACTATTTGCCTTTGTTTTGAATTTACAATCCACCGGGGTATGGCTGGCGATCAACCTTTCTACAGTAATATCCGCAATGATGGCGTACTATCTGTTTAAGCTCGGGAAGTGGAAACATGTGGAGCTACATCCTAAGGAGTCGCTACAACGAAGTTAATAAGCACGGATTATTCGGAGAACCACTCAAAAAAATAAGATTTGACCGTTTTTCTAGGGATTAAGACTGTGAGAAAGAGGAAATTATGATATAATATAAAAAATCTTTCTTTACATAAAAATCGAACTTAAGGAGGAAATGAAATGACAGAAAGACAATACGTAATATTTACATTAGAACAGGAGCAGTACGGGGTGGATATTATGCACGTAAAAGAAATTAGTGAATTCAAGAAATGCAATAAAATCCCTCATACCCCAAGCTTTATAGAAGGAATTATCAATTACCGTGGAGCGGTTACTCCCATCATTAACTTAAGAAAGAAATTCCAACTGTCTGAAGGGGAAATTGACAGCCAAACCCGAATTATCATCATCAATTTGAAGGATAAGCAGGTAGGATTTTTAGTGGACGAAGCCTCTCAAGTGCTGACCATTGATCAGGAAATGGTGGATCCGGCTCCGAAAATTGTTACGGATATCCAAGAGGAATTTATTGAAGGTATTGCAAAGCTGGAGGATCGAATGGTAATCTTGCTGGACCTGGAAAATGTGCTGAATGAAAAAGAAAAGGAAACCGTAATGGAAATCCAATAAGCTGTAGGAAAGTGCCTTCGTGGTCTCAAATATGCTTTGAGTCTATGGGGGCTTTTTACCATTCAATGAGAATCCGTGTTTATAGGATAAGTAGATTCCAAGAGGAGGAAATAATTATGGAAATCAAAGGATTATCCCAGTGTAGAGAATTTGAGCCTCAAGTGACTCGATGGTTATGGGAAGAGTGGGGAAATGAAAAGAATTTCAAACGTTATGAAATGATTATTCAAAACAGTATGGATCCTGACAACCTGCCTCAAACCTTTGTAGCTATAGAAAACGGGAAAGCCGTAGCTACCATAGGACTTTGGCGATGTGATTTGATGAGTCGCCAGGATTTGTTTCCCTGGCTGGCATCCCTCTACGTGGATCCTGCCTATCGAAATCAGGGGATCGGAAAAAAGCTACAGAAATATATAATAAACTATTGCAAAGACAAGAGCTATAATAGCATCTATTTGTATACGGATTTGGTAGATTACTATGAAACCATGGGATGGAACCTTATAGATTACGGGTGGACTGAGGATATGGAAAAGGTCAAAATTTATCAATATAACTTATAGTAAGGAGATTATTTAATGGCAGATGTTTATATAACCAAAAGTATTTTACACATTTTAGACGGTCAGGTAGGTCTTCCGGTTTTATCAGAGCGGGAACATCCCAAAAGTACAGAGACGGAGTTTTTCTTAGGTGAACACCTTAAGCGGTTATTGGAGGACCCGGAGGTTAAGGAATGCGTTTTTCTGGAGGACCGGGAAAATCCCATTAAAAAGATTATTCGAAACTACCAACAGGATAGGGATACGTTCCTCTCCATGAGTAAGGAGTTGGCCCAAAGTCTATATGGGTATATGACAAAAAATCCGGAGGTTCCCTCCTCCGACTTGGCAGTGGTAGCCTTTCACCAAAATGACCGGGAGTATTTAGGAGTACTGAAGTTTAATTACAAACAGACCTTCACCCATGAAGTGAATCATCAGGAGGATGGGAACATTAACTCCATTATTCAATATCAGCGGACGATTGCAAATATTAACCAACGGATTGAAGAAGGATTTATTGTAGATCTTGAGGATCTGAAAATTTCACTGAAGGAAAAAAAAGTAAAAATCAATGATGAAAAAGTCTTCTATTTATCCCAAAAATTTCTCTTGTGTAAGGGCAAACCTTCCGATAAAGAGAAAATGGCGATCATCAACAAAACCAATAAAGAGGTATTAAAAAAGCACTATGACAATGATTTTAAAAAGACTACGGACTTGAAAAAAGCCATGGTGGAAAACCTAACGGAATCCGATGAGCTGGAAATTGAAGAAATCAGTGAGAAGGTTTTTCGGGATAATCCCGAAGCTCAAAAGGATTACCGGGAATCCATTGAAAAAAGAGGATTGACGGAGCCTAGAGTAAAACTGGCACCCAAAACTTCGGAAAAAGTGTTGAAAAAGCAAAAGATCATCACCGAAGAGGGCATCGAACTCCATGTCCCCGTAGAGTATCTGGATGATCGGAAAGTGAAATTTTTAAATAACGGAGACGGAACTATAAAGATTGAAATTAATGATATTACGTCAATTTTAAATAAATAAACCTTTGGAAAACCAAGGTCGAACATTAGAATTCCAGAGAGGATGTGAATTAAAATGAATGAGGAATACTATGCAAAAGCTTTTCGAGGTTTTTTCTATAAGGGCCTGGCTCATTTTTCAGGGTTAATCCTAGGGATGTATTTTATTATGATGGCCATTACCGGTGGCTCTTTTCATTTTTCTTTTATCTCCATCGCCGTATTTTCCTACGGAATTATATATTTGATGGGTCATAAGGTGCGAAGAAGAACGATAAAAATCTATGGGAAACAACAATTCCTCCAAGACTTAAAGGATGCGGTATCCTTTTTACATTATGATATTATTGAAGAGAGCGACGATTTAGTGATTATCAAGCCTCAATGGCATGAACGTGCTTATACCGCAAAATTATTTATTGAACTAAAAGAGGATGAAGTAAAATTTATCGGGGTTACCCAACACGTTTATAAAATAATGGAGGCCTATGAAGAGCAACTTGAAAGAAGGGAACGAAAAGGTCAATGACGGTAAAAATTAATATCCGATGGGCTTTTGTAATCGGCTTTTTATTTATTGCCAGTGTGATTACAGCCATGATCCTACAGTATTCTTTATTGTGGGGGATTTATGGAACGATAACTATTGCTTTGGTGGTACTCCATGGTTCGGGTATACATATTAAACGAAGTCTTAAGTGGGTATTGGAAGGGATTTTAGACGCTAAGGAAGTTTACGGATTAATCATCCTAATCGGGCTTAATGTCTCCATGTGGATCGCTTCGGGAATAGTTCCCACTTTAATCTATTTTGGATTCGATATCATATACGGCGTGAACTTTTTGCCTGTGGCCTTTGTAATCAGCGGCATTTTGGCTTTTTTTCTTGGAACCGGCCTTGGGACGATCAGTACCATTGGTATTGTTCTGTTTACCTTAGGGGTCAGTATCAATATTCCCGCAGGTCTTTTGCTGGGGACCTTGGTTTCCGGCGCCTATATAGCTGATCGTATGTCCCCGATTTCCGCCCTGGCAAATTTTACAATGAAGGTATTGGGGATATCCTTTCGGGCTTATTTCGTAAAGATGTTAAGAATTATGGTCCCCACAGCAATACTTTCTTTGGTCGCATATTTTTTGATCGGACTGAATTATCAGGGAGAAATTCAACCGGAGGATGTGTTGTATTATCAAAACCTTCTTAAAGAGCTATTCGCTATATCTCCCTTGCTGTTGCTGATTCCTGTCGGAGTATTATGGTTGAGCTTTAAAAAAATATCTTCCAGTTTTGTATTGCTGTTTGGAATATCTCTGGGTTTTGTTGCAGCGATGGGACTTCAGAATATAACCCTGGTTCAAGGGGTTAATTATCTGCTCTTTGGATTTCAATCACCGGTCAACAATGCTTTTGTCCGCACCTTGGAAATCGGAGGAGCCCTACAAATGATGGAAGTGGTATTGGTGGTTATGGGGGGGATTGCCATCAGCAAAATCTATGAAGGCTGTGGCTGGATTGCTCCGATTATCAATCGAGTTAAGAGCGGGAGTCGAAGGGAGCTTATCTTAAAAACCGGTTTGTTGTCCGTGGGCCTGAATGCTCTGACTTGTGACCAGACCGTGGGAATATTAATCCCCGGAAAACATTTAGGGGAAGTTTATAATCAGCACGGAATGACCAAGGAAGAGCTAGGGGTTGTCATTGCCAATAGCGGTACGGCTTTAGCTCCTTTAATGCCCTGGAATGTTAATGCCATAATTATCTATACGATAACCGGTGTGTCAGCTATATCTTACGGGAAATTCGCATTTCTAAACTGGCTGGCCTTTCCCATGGTGTTGTTTTTAACCGGGGTAATTTGTCGAAAAATATCGAATTTTAAGCCCTTCCCCTATAAAAAATAAATATTTCATGGTATACTTTATTATTATATTCATTCAACGAGACTTGATAAAGGAGTTTTACTATGGAAATAAACCATACCATCATCACAAAAGAGGATTATCAAAAACATACCGTTACCCCCGAGGGGACCGCGGAAATAATCAATAAATACAAGGATGCGTTAATGGAAGTGAACATATACATCTTAAAAAAAGGGGGAAATTTTCATCTTAAGCCCCCGAAAAATCCGGGAGGAATGAAGTCTTATTTTATTGAAAAGGGCCTGTTATACAGTATGGAAACCAAAGGTTATCATAGGGTGGGAAGCATGATCATTTTAAATTCTCAAAATGAGTTATTCAATGTCAGTGCAGAGGAAGATACACATTTATTAGTACATTCCCTACAGGATGAATCCTACGAATCAACGGAAAAAGATTTCAACTACATTTATAACATTCTTGTGCAGATACAACAAAAGGATGCTTATACCCATGATCATTCCGTAAGAGTATATGAGCTTATCCGTAAAATTGCAGAGGCTTTGAATTATACAGGCACTGCCCTTCAAAATCTGTTGTGGGCGGCTAAGTACCACGATATCGGGAAGGTCTTTATCCCTGATAAAATATTGAATAAACCCAAGGCTCTAACAAGAGACGAGTTTGAAACCATGCGCTCTCATACTGTAAAGGGCAAGGACTTAATACTGGAATACTTTAATCAGGAAACCTACGAAATTATTATTCAGCATCATGAACGCATTGACGGAAGTGGTTATCCAAAAGGGTTAAGAAAAGAAGAAATATGTCGGGAAGCTAAGGTTCTAGCTATCTGCGACAGTTTTGACGCGATGACCACGGACAGGGTATATAAAAAGGGTAAAAACACTGAAGAAGCCATAAAAGAACTTTGGTCTTTACGAAATGTGAAATACGATGAGGAACTGCTAAAGCTCTTTATAAAAACTCTTAGTAACGAGTAGATCAGTGCTCTTATAAAACGCTTTTAATCTCTGTTGATTTTCAGTATAATGCTAGATAGAAGAAAGTTTAGGAATCTATGTTAGGAGGATTATAAATGGGAAAAGAAGAATTTGATAATACAGTAGAAAAAGAACAGTCCAGTTTTCTTCAACGAATTGTGGAAAAGGATTTGGAAGAAGGGGTATACAGTCGCCAGGTATGCACCCGATTTCCTCCGGAACCAAATGGATATTTGCATATTGGAAGTGCCTATGCCATTAATATCAGCTATAATATTGCGAAAAAGTTCGGTGGAAAATTCAATCTCCGATTTGATGATACCAATCCATTAAAAGAAGATAAGGAATACGTGGATGCTATTATTGAAGATATGAAGTGGGCGGGATTTGATCCCGAGGATCGGATATTTTACGGGTCCGATTATTTTCAAAAGCTTTATGACTACGCTGTTCAGCTTATTGAAAAAGGAAAGGCCTATGTATGCGATCTTTCCCCGGATGAAATTCGACAGTACCGAGGGACCCTTACGGAAACCGGAAAAAACAGTCCTTATCGGGAACGAAGTGTGGAGGAAAACCTGGATCTTTTTAAGCGCATGAAAGCCGGAGCGTTTAAAACCGGAGAAAAGGTTTTACGGGCAAAAATTGATATGAAGTCTCCCAATATTAATTTGAGGGATCCCATAATCTTTAGGATTTTACATGAAGATCATTATCGACAAGGTAATCAGTGGTGCATCTATCCCATGTATGATTATGCCCATCCGCTTCAAGACGCCATTGAAGGGGTAACCCATTCACTATGTTCCATCGAATTTAAAGACCATCGTCCCTTGTATAACTGGACGTTAGAAGAACTTGAGCTGGTAGAACCTCCTAAACAGCGGGAATTCGGTCGTATGAACCTGACCGGAGTGGTGACCAGCAAACGTTACTTAAGGGAACTAGTAGGAGAAGGTTATGTGGATGGCTGGGATGATCCGAGACTTCCTACCCTTAGAGGTATGCGAAGAAGGGGATATACTCCGGAAAGCATCAAGCATTTTCTAGGAGAAATAGGTATTTCGAAAGATGAGAGCACTGTGGACGTATCGATGCTGGAACATAGTGTACGGGAAGATTTACGGGATCGTGCCCCATCCATGATGGCGGTACTGAACCCTTTAAAGGTGATAATTAAAAATTATCCTGAAGAGGAAACGGAACTCCTGGAAGTACAAAATCATCCTAAGGATCCGGCTATGGGTACTAGAAATATCACCTTTTCCCGGGAAATATATATTGAAAAAGATGACTTTATGGAAAACCCGGTAAAGGGGTTTAAGCGATTCGCTCCGGAACATGAAGTGCGTTTACGGGGAGCTTATTTTATCAAACTGGTAGAGATCATTAAGGATGAAGCGGGAATTATTAAAGAGCTTCACTGCACCTATGATCCCGAGACGAAAAGCGGATCCGGATTTACTGACAGAAAACCGAAAGCAACCATCCACTGGGTGGATGGGAAAAACTGCAAAAATGCGGAAGCCCGACTTTATGAAAAACTTATTGAGGATGAAGAACTGCTAAAAGATAAGACCTTAAGCTGGGAGGAAAGAATCAATCCTGAGTCTCTAAAAATACTGAAGGACATCAAAATTGAAAAGGTCTTGGGAGAGGCTAAGAAGGAAGAAAAATTCCAGTTTATTCGACAAGGATTCTATACCGTGGATAACAAACATACTACGGAGGACAAGTTGATTTTCAATCGAATTGTTCCCTTAAAGGATTCCTGGAAAAAAGGGAAAAAATAACATTGCTTTTTATTCCCGTTCATATTAAGATAGATGAGAAGAGAATTTCATAGTGATTTTTTTGGGTTGTAGAACGTACATGAAAAGGGAAGCAGGTGTAATACCTGCGCGGTCCTCGCCGCCGTAATGCATGAAAGCGATATTTAGTGAGCCACTGGGAAACCGGGAAGGCAAATATCGTAGATGCTAAGCCGGAAGACCTGCCGAAAAAAATACCAACACACTTCACGAGGGATTGAAGGGAGGGAGATCTGTATAAAATGCAGGAAATCCATGGGCGATCAAGCGATTTTACCATGGTTCATCAGTCTACCCCTTTCAACTTCGGTTGAAAGGGGATTTTTTTATTTCAAAAACAGGAGGTTTGGACATGAACAAGAAAATTTTATCGATTATCGGCGTTATTGCAGCAGTGATTATTTTAGGGGCATTATACAATACTTACTTAGCACCAAGTGGCGTTGAAGGAGAAAAGGAAGTCACTTTGCAGGTGATTGTTGAAAAGGAAGATATTGACGAAGAATTTACGTTTCAGACCGACCATGAATTTTTAGGAGAGCTTATGGAAGAGGAAGAAGAAGCTTTGGAATTAACTTATGATGAACACAGTGCTTTGGGCATGATGGTTACCGGAATGTTAGGTTATGAGGTGGACGGAACTTCGGAGTATTTCCACATTATAGTTAACGATGAAGATGCGGAGTACGGCGCATCCAGCATTCCTTTAATGGACGGGGATGAATATGTCTTAGAATTAAGAGATTTTTCCGACTATGGCGGGAATGAAGAAGAATCTGAAGAGTCTGAGGCAAAAGAAGTAAATTTGACAATAACCATTGATAAGGAAGACATTGATGAGATATTCACCTTCCAAACGGAACAAGAATACTTATCTGAAGTTCTCGAAGAAGAATCCGAGAATTTGGAGTTGGAATATGAAAATACGGATTTTGGTATGTCCATCTCGGAAATTTTAGGCTATGAAGTCGATGGAAGCACAGAATACCTCCATATTTTAATTAATGGAGAAGATGCGGAAACCGGAGTTTCCGGAATTGAACTGATGGACGGCGATGAATATCAATTGGAACTTCGAAATTTTGCTCCAATGGAAGACGAGGAGGAAGAAGGAGCAGTAATCGATGGAAAAGAAGTAACTCTTATCGTCACCATTGACACAGAAGATATTTCAGAGGAATTTACCTTTCAAACAGAACAGGAATATGTATCAGGACTAATTGAAGAGGAAGCGGAAGTATTGGAAGTGGAATATGAAAATACGGATTTCGGTATGTCGATATCAGAGATTCTAGGATATCAAATGGACGGGGATGGAGAATACCTCCATATTTTAGTGAATGAAGAAGATGCAGAGACCGGGCTTTCCGGGATTGCAATAAAGGATGGAGATATATATGAACTCCAACGTCGAGACTTTTAATGGCATGAAAGTTCAGGATTTAGTACTAATCAGTATTCTTAGCGCATCCATAACCGCAGGGAAACTGGCCCTCAGTTTCGTACCGAATGTGGAAGTGGTTAGTTTGCTATTTATTCTATACACTGTAGCTCTTGGGGTAAAGAAAACTTGGTTGATTTCTATTATATTTGCAACTACAGAAATATTCATCTACGGGTTTTCCACCTGGGTCATGGGGTATTATATTGTTTGGCCGATTCTGATTTTAGCCACGGGATTTTTAAAGGACAGGGTTAAAAGTGAATACGGATTTGCCATGATTTCAGGGGTTTTCGGTTTGTCCTTCGGCTTTTTCTTTGCCTTATTTGAATCCCTGTTCTATGGGATTGCTTATGGAATGGCCTACTGGGCACGGGGCATACCCTTGGATATTCTCCATGGAGCATCGAACTATATAATAGCGATTATTCTTTTTAATCCTTTATTAAAAGTATTTAGCTCACAGCTTAAACAATATTATATTCGCTAAGAAGTTATAAGGGCAGCAGGGAGACCTGCTGCCTTTCATTTTTTTTTCTTAAGGAGATATCTCCTTCGATTGAGATAATTGGAATCGGGTATAGGAATAGAAAGTAGTGGCATAAAGGAGGGGATACATGTGGATACAAAGGAATTTTATATTCAAGGGTACCAGGGAAAAAGGATTTTTTGCAAAAGGTGGATTAACCTTAGCAATAACGAGCCTAAGGGAGTAATTCAAATTGCCCACGGTATGGCGGAACATATTAATCGCTATGATGATTTCGCCAGATTTATGGTTCAAAAAGGGTATGTGGTTTTTGGAAATGATCATCGGGGGCATGGGAAAACCGTGGATAAAAACGAGGTGTCCGGTCATTTATCAGATAAGAATGGATGGGAACGAACGGTAAGGGATATGAATTATCTACGGGAGGAAATCGAAAAGCAATACCCAAAAGAACCGGTGGTTATGCTGGGGCATAGTATGGGTTCCTTTTTAGCCAGGGACTATGCCCAGGAATTCGGAGATAATCTGCAAGGGTTAATTTTAAGTGGTACCGCCGGAAAGTTAGGAGTCATAGGTCATCTTGGTTTATGGCTTGCAAAGTTGGAAAAACTAATAAGAGGCGGGAAGAGAAAAAGCCCCATGTTAGATCAATTGATTTTTGGAAAGTATAATAAAAAATTTGAACCGACGAAAACCTCCTTTGACTGGTTGAGCTCCAATGAATGGGAAGTAAGAGCCTATGTGGAGGATCCCCTTTGTGGGAATATCATGACTACAGGTTTTTATGTGGATTTGATGGAAGGGGTAAGAAAAATTCATCAGTCCAAGAACATGGAAAAAATGCCGAAGGATTTGCCAGTACTGTTGTTTTCCGGAGAACTTGACCCTGTTAGCAATGAAGGGGAAGGGGTCCGGGTAGTTCGAAAAATATTTGAAGACCATGGCGTTAAGGAACTGAAGGTCAAATTATACGCCGAAGGAAGACATGAAATGCTTCATGAAAACAATAAAGAAGAAGTTTATCAGGATATTTTGGATTGGCTTAAAGAAAAAATAGGAGAACATTCAGTAAAAAAAGATTCGAAAGTGAAGTTTTAGGGAGGTGATAATGTGATCAGGAAATTTAGTAAAATTATTAACATCTTAGCCATAGTTTTGGTGCTAGCGGTGAATTATTTAGCCAACGCACTGCCCATAAATGGTGTTACTTCCGGTGAAGTATCCGATCGGTTCGGAGTGTATTTTACACCGGCAGGATATGTTTTTTCCATTTGGGGATTAATTTATATCGGTCTTATCGTATTTGGAATTTACCAGTTGTTACCCCGTTCCCGGAGGAGTAGAAATATTGAGGATATCAGTCCCTGGTTCGTCCTATCCTGTGTATTAAACAGTGCATGGATCATTGCTTGGCATAACTTATATATCGGTGTTTCTCTAGGAATCATTGTGTTACTTCTTCTTAATCTAGCCGTGATTTATGGTAAATTACATCAAAGAAAGCAGGGGGTCCCCCGGGAGGAAAATGTTTTTGTGAAAGCCCCTTTTTCCATTTATTTAGCTTGGGTGTCTGTGGCAACCATTGCGAATATTTTTATTTTCTTTGATTATATGAATTGGAACGATTGGTTGTTTAGGGAATTGATTTGGACTGGATTGTTAATTGGTATCGGAACGATACTGGCATTAATTTTTGTAAAGTATTACAGGGATCTGCTGTTTGCAGCAGTATTTGTATGGGCATTTGTGGGAATCAGTGTTCAAAACAATAGTGCTACCTTAGTTTTACAAATACTTCCCTTAGTTGCTGCGGCAATCATTGTCATTGGAAGCGGATTTATCAAGTTTTACCGGAAAAGATCCCGGTATTAAGGAAATATCGATCAACGTTTTATTTGGAGATACTGTTAAAAAGGCACCCATCTTCCACGGGCTGGAGGATGGGTGTCTTTTTCAAATAAATCAAAAAAATATTGTAAAGGAATGTTATGGTTCTACAATTATTCAGTGCTCACGAATATAGGTGCGGGCTTCCCCAATCATATATAATGAGCCCACGAGAACGATCACTTCTTCATCCTTGGTAATTTCAAAAGCCCGATCGATGGCTTTCGGAATCCGTGGTTCCATATAGAGGGGTTTCTTATAGGTAAGGAGTTTTTCTTGTAAATATTCAGGGTCCGCAGCTCTGGGACCAAAGGGTTTGGTCAAAACGAATCGGGCTCCGAGAGGTGCAATTTCCTGAAGAAAACTATCAATATCCTTATCTAAGAGCATACCGATTACAAAAGTGATGGAAGCCTTGGGTAAATGCTTTCCCAAAGTTTCCACTAAGGCTTGAGCCGCCTGGGTATTATGGGCTCCATCGATAATGGTTAAGGGCTTTTCTCTTAAAATCTCAAAGCGTCCCGGCCACCGGGTGTTGAAGAAGCCCTCTTTAATATCTTCCGTACTAAAAGTGACGATTCCCCGGGATTTTAAGTGTTCCAAGGCAGTTAATGCCGTAATGCTGTTATGGATTTGGTAGGAGCCCAAAAGACTGATCTTTAGTGAAGAATAGGTTTCTGCCCCGAGAGTTACGGAAAAACGCTGTTCTTTAAGGGAGCTTTCCTCTAATTCCAAAGAGGAAAAAACCACAGGAATCATAGGAGCATTCTTCTGTCGGGCAACTTCTACGATGGTTTTTAACGCCTCTTCTTCCTGAGGGTAGACGATTACCGGAATATCTTCTTTGATAATTCCCGCCTTCTCATAGGCAATTTTGTCTAAGGTATCACCAAGGTACTCGGTATGGTCATATCCGATGTTCGTGATAATGGACAGTATAGGATCATCCACCGCATTAGTGGCATCAAATCGTCCCCCAAGGCCCACTTCAAGGACTAAAAAATCTATGGACTGACGATGAAAATAATCAAGAGCAATCGCGGTAACCACTTCAAACTCCGAAGGATGGTGCTTACCTTCTTTGACCATTTCTTCGATTTTTTCCTTAACGATTTCGGTGGAGCGGATTAAGTGATCCTCTGAGATTTTAACTCCGTTAATCTGCATCCGTTCCCTAAAGGTTTCTAGGTAGGGGGACGTAAAAAGGCCCACTCGATAGCCGGCGGCACTGAGCCCGCCATGAATAAAAGAAGAGACGGAACCTTTTCCGTTAGTACCGGCAATATGAATGATTTTTAGCTGTTTTTCAGGATTGCCTAAGCGCTTAAGCAGATCCCGAATATTGGTTAATCCTATTTTTTTACCGAATTTGTATGTGCCATGAATATAATTCAAGGCGTCCTGATAGTTCATGTGCAATTCCTCCATTACAGGTTCCGTTATTTTTAGCAAATATGGAAAAGTTTAATTTGACTTGGGTTTTCACAGGTTACGGCTATCGAATAAGTTTGGATAGTTCTTTGAATTTCGGATGGGTGGACTCCTTTAACAAATCAAATAATACGGTTTCTGTATTGGTAATTACCGCACCCATTTCCCGTATTAGAGATAATCCGTTTTGATAGTTTGCTTCACTTCTGGAAGAAACTGCATCGGATACTACATATACCTGGTAACCTTTTTGAAGCAATGCCCGCACCGTTTGAAAAACACAAACGTGAGTTTCGATTCCTGTTACAAGAATTTTTTGTCTAGGTGCACTGGATAGTTTTTCTACAACTTCCGTTGTGCAAGCACTAAAGGACATTTTTTCTATGGGAGAAAAATCTTCAAATAATGAAGATAAGGGCTCTACCGTATGTCCGATTCCCTTGGGATATTGTTCCGTCACAATGGTGGGTAACTCTAAGGCCGTAGCAATTTTAATTAGTATTCCCGCGTTTTTAACCGTATCTTCAGAACGGTACATAGCCGGGACCAACTTTTCTTGAAAATCAATAACTAACAGGGATGTATCATTGGGGGAAAGGGTAAATTTATTCATAAAATGCCTCCTTTTAGTTTTTATATAAGATTTATTATCATCATAATTGTAGCATGAGGCTAAAGCCAAAGCAAACAGAAATTTTAGACTTATGGAGTTACCTTGGAAATGTTTAGAATAGCAAAAATAGGATAAAAAATAGTATAAGAGACTTCACAAAACAAATAGACAGTCGTCTACAGATATTCAAATGTTAAAGATTCGGTGCTTGCAGATCCGTACCGGTGATGAATAACAAAGGAGGTTGTAAAATGAGTAAATTATCAGAACAAAAATGTATACCTTGTAGTGTAGGAACGCCCCCTATGGAAAAAGAGGAGATTCAAAAGTACGAAAAAGAATTGAAGGATGACTGGAAAGTAGTGGATAATCATCATTTGGAAAAGCACTTGAAGTTCAAGAATTTTAAAGAGGCTCTGGATTTTACCAATAAGGTGGGGGAAATTGCAGAACAGGAAGGACATCACCCGGATATTTTCCTTACTTGGGGAAAAGTACAGCTCACAGTATTAACCCATAAAATTGACGGATTAAGCGAAAGTGATTTTGTATTTGCTGCTAAAGTGGATGAAATTGATCTGCCGTAATAAAAAAGGGTTGATGCTTGTAAAGAGAGATTCCGATCCTTCTTTTTTAAGGAGGGAAAACCATGTCGGCTTATGATCTTTTTATGGAACCCCTGGAAAGAAAAGGTCTCAGAAAGCTCAGAAAAAAACTGGTGTCTAAGGCAACCGGGAAAGTCTTGGAGATTGGCGCAGGCACCGGGTTAAACCTACCCTATTATGATCTTGAAAAAGTATCTTCCCTGGTAATGATTGATCGTGATTTAAATCGCAAGGAACTGAAAAAAAAGATCGAAGACTATGAAGGCTTGAACCTTTCTTTAAAGGAAGAAAATGTGATGAGCTTATCCTTTGCAGCGGAAAGCTTTGATACAGTGGTATTTACCTTGGTGTTTTGCACCGTAGCTGATGTTGAAAAAGGATTAGAAGAAATCAAGCGGGTAATGAAAAAGGATGGGAAGATAATTTTTATCGAACATGTCCGTCCAAAAACAGAACCTCTGGGAAAGACTTTTGATGCTTTCACCCCCCTGTGGAAAAAACTGGCCAGTGGTTGTCATTTAAATCGAGAAACTGAAGAGAGTTTACAGGCTCTGGGTTTTGAGCTTAGCTTAGAGAATAAAATCATGAAAAAAATATTTTTGGGAGGTAGGGGAAGCATAAAAAAAACTGCTCGGTAAGAGCGGTTTTTTTATACCTTCATTTTTGAAAAAGTCCTTAGTAAACAGAATCTTTATAACAGAATAAAGGCCAGTAAAGATGCAAAACTTCCAATGAGAATAACCAAAGAAGCAGCGTAAGAGAATTTCCAGATACTGTATCGGGAGTAGTGTCTTAATACCGGAGTCAGGAGTCCGAAAGCAAAACCGCTAAAGAGTCCACCTAAATGGGCTGCATTATTGATCGACGGCACCGTAAATCCTAAAAACACATTAATTAAAATCATTGGCAGCAAGGTGGTGCCGGTTATGGACTTCAGTAAACTGGGGGTATCCTTTCGAAAGCCGGTACCGAAAAGCAAGCCGATCAGTCCGAATATCGCTCCGGAAGCACCGACGGAAATGGTCTCGGGATTAACAACAAGCGTAGTGATACCCGCTATAATTCCTGTACTCACATAAATAGTAAGAAACTTGTAGGAACCGTAAACTTTTTCCGCCAAATTACCGAAGATATAAAGAATATACATATTGAAAAAAATGTGTAACATGCCTCCGTGGATAAACATGGAGGTAATCAAACGAAACCACTGTCCCTCTTCGATCATTAACGGTCCGAAATGGGCACCGAAGACCAGCAGCCAGCGAATGTCACCAAACACATTCATGCCACCAATCAAAAACATTATTAAAAAGACTAAGATATTGATGAAGATCAAGTAGTTAGTAAAGGTATTTTTAAATTTCATTTTGTAGACTCCCTTCCTGGGTAGGCTCTGTAATTTATTGATTATTCTATGCAGTATTTTTGGAAATGATTTGTACAACAAGATTTAGTTTAACATGTAGCGATCCAAAATACAAAGTCGCATTCACCTTTAATGTATATACCCAAATATTGAAAAAATCCAATAGAAAAATAAAAAGCCCCTTCGCCGATGTATGACGGCGACAGGGGCGAAAAAAACTCCTACATGGACTACTTCGGATCCTTCAGGTCCTTTGGAGCCTCTACCAAAGCCTCATCCTGTACGGCGGAGGTAATGGCTTCGTTCAGAAGGTGACTTTCTTCTACCGATTCCAATTGTTTGCGGACGGTTTCTTCCACATCGTATTCCTGCGCTAGGCCTGCTCTGAGTGAATAAACAATGAGTAGCAAAATCACTGCAAAGGGAAGCCCTGTGGCAATGGAAGCAGTTTGTAACGTGGTCAGGCCTCCACCGATTAAAAGAGTGGCGGCAACAACTCCCTCCATAATCGCCCAAAATACTCTTTGGGGTACCGGAGAGTCGAGTTTCCCTCCGGAGGTTAAGTGATCCACTACTAAAGAACCGGAGTCCGAGGAAGTAACGAAAAACACCGTTACGAGAATTATACCCACAATGGATAAAAAGCCGGTAAAAGGTAGGTTTTCAACCATAGCGAATAACGCAATGGCTTCATCAATGGCTACAGCGGAAGCGATATCCGCTATGCTGTTAGTCTGCATAAATAGAGCGGTGTTTCCAAATACTGCCATCCATAAAAAGGACAGTAGTGTGGGAAATAACATAACACCGAGAATAAATTCTCTGACGGTTCTTCCTTTGGAAATTCGAGCAATAAACATTCCCACGAAAGGAGACCAAGAAATCCACCAAGCCCAATAGAAGATGGTCCATCCACCCTGCCAGTTGGTGTCTTTAAAAGTTTCCGTCCATAAACTCATTTGGGGGAGGCTGGTAATATAATGTCCCAGGTTTTGGGTAAATCCACTTAGGATGTATACCGTAGGACCTAAAAACAATATAAGAAGCATAAAAATCCCGGCAAGGCCCATATTCAGTTCACTTAAACGCTTAACACCGCCATCCAGGCCGGCTACGACGGAAAGTGTAGCAAATCCTGTAATAATGGCGATCAGAATTACCTGCGTTGAGGTAGCAATTTCAAAATCAAAGAGAAAGTTCAGTCCCGCATTGATTTGTTGCACGCCAAGTCCTAAAGAGGTTGCAAGTCCGGTTAAGGTTGCCAATACGGAAAGGACGTCGATTAAGTTTCCCCAAAAACCATAAATTCGATTTCCTAATATAGGGTAGAAAATGGAACGGATGGTTAAAGGAAGACCTCGATTGAAGGCAAAAAAGGCTAAACCAAGCCCCACAATGGAGTAAATAGCCCAGGGGTGAATTCCCCAATGGAAAAAGGTTGTGGTCATAGCCGCTTCAGCGGCTCCCGGATCTCCCGCAGCAATATTAAACATCGGAGAGGGTTCTCCGAAGTGTGAGATCGGCTCGGCAATACTCCAAAACAGTAGGCCGATACCCATTCCTGCACTAAGGAGCATCGCATACCAACCGGGTTTACTGAACTCCGGTTGAGCATCGGCGCCGCCAATCTTAATATTGCTGAATCTTCCGAAGGCAAAATACAAAGCGGCGACAATAAATATATTGGCCGTAAGGATGAAAAACCAACCTGCCTGAGTGGTAATAGAACCCAGGACGTTGTTAAAAAGCAGGGCTGCTTGGTCCTGAAACATCAATGTTAAAAAAATAAATACGATTAGTACACAGGAGGAAATAAAAGTTACCTGGGGATGAAGGTCGAAACCGTAGCCGGTCCAATTGTCCTCTCCCGGCTCTTTTTTTCCCGCATCATTGAAAAGAGAAGCCGTAGGTCGGATTTGCAAACCTTTAAAGGGAGGACGCTCCTTAATGGCTTTTTTGCGGGCTTCAACTTCTGCCTGCTTCAGTTTTTTAGCTAAGGCCCGTTTGGAAGCAATTTCTTTTTCTCGCTTTTCATTCAAAATTTTCACATCACACTCCAATCTATAGATTATTTAAATCAATTCAAAAATAATAAATGTGATCGCTCCATAGAATTTGTCATCAAAAACGCATTATACCATAAGTAAAAGTTCTGTTGCAAACCCCATTTTACCCTTGGGGATTATATATTGTATACCCTTTATGCTATAATTAAACAGAATTGATTAATAGAACGGATTCTATATAAAAAAACGGAAATGGAGAATTACTATGAGAAAAATACTCTTTGTTATTAATCCCGCTGCGGGAAAGGGCAGAGGCATAAAAGAAATCCCCCGAATTCAAGAGCGGTTTGAAGAATTCGATTATGAAATAATAATATCTAAGGAAGCCAATGGCATTACAAAGATGGTTCGGGAAGAACTGGAAAAAAACTATACCGACATTATTGCCGTGGGTGGGGACGGAACGCTGGGTGAGGTGATCAACGGGGTAATGGAAAAGGACATTACCGTGGGTGTTCTTCCCCTTGGTTCGGGTAACGACTTTATTAAAACCCTAGGTCTTTCCGAAGACTTTGAAGAACGCATAGTAGCTATTGAAAAGGGTTCAACGAAAGAACTGTACGTACCCTCTGTAAACAATCATTATTTTATTAATGTGTTAGGCTGGGGGGTGGATGCGGAAATCATTAAAGAAAAGAATAAAAATATTATTCGAGAGGGAAGACTGAACTATTTATTCAGCACATTCAAAATGTTGCTGGTCTATAAGCCTAAGGAAGTAACCTTCACTATAGATGAAAAAGTATATACCAAAGAAGTATATTTAGTGGCAGTGGGAAATGGCCAGTACGTAGGCAATGGTATGAAAATTTGTCCCGGTGGTAATCCGGAAGAGAAAGAGTTGGAAATCTGTGTAGTAGAGAAAATGCCTCTAAGAACCTTGCTTCGTCATTTCCCGAAGATTTTCAAAGGAACCCACGGTTCCGTCTCAGGAATAGACATTTTAAAGGGAGACAGAATATTCGTTCAGTTTCCGGAAGCCACCATGGTTCAGGAAGACGGAACGCTTCGCCAGGTTGATGCTCTGGATTTAAGAAAAGAGAAAAAAATTCGAATGATTATTTAATTGTATTATATGAGGAGGGTTATTTATGTTAAATATCGGTTGTCATATTTCCATTGCCAAGGGTTTTTTTCATGCAGGGAAAGAAGCCCGAGGCATTGGTGCCAATACTTTTCAATTTTTCACAAGAAATCCCCGAGGAGGCAAAGCAAAAGCTTTGGATTCCAAAGAACTTCAAAAATTACAGCAGCTAATGAAAGAAGAAAATTTTGCACGAATTTTTGCCCATGGTTCCTATACCATGAATCTTGCATCTAATAAAAAGGAGACCCGGGATTTTGCTAAGAATATTTTGAAAGACGATTTAAATCGAGTTGAGGAGATTACCAACTGTTATTATATTTTTCATCCCGGATCCCACGTAAAGCAGGGTATTGATCAGGGGATCGAATACATCATAGAAGCTTTAAATGAAGTCATCGATAAAAACCAATCCACACCGATATTATTGGAAGGAATGTCGGGTAAAGGTACGGAAATCGGAGGGCATATCCAAGAGCTTGAACGGATAATTGCCGGTGTAGAGCATTCGGATAGGATGGGAATCTGTTTAGATACCTGTCATTTATATTCCGCAGGATACGATATTGTGACCGGGTTGGAGGAAGTATTGAAGGAAATCGATCAGACCATAGGATTGGATCGTTTAAAGGCCATACATCTAAATGATAGCAAAACTCCTTTTCATTCCAACAAGGATCGACATGAGGTCTTAGGCCAGGGCACCATCGGATGGGAAGCAATTGAGAAAATGATCCGTCACCCGAAACTTCGAAATCTCCCCTTTAATTTGGAAACGCCTAATGATTTATCAGGATATGAAGCGGAAATAAAAAAGTTGAGAAAAATGTGGTTAAAAGATTATTAAAATACGCTAAAAGTTTCTTTGTGTACCAAAAAAGAAAAAAGTCATCGATTGGTTAGATGTTAATAGAGGATGTGTAGAAATTGGAAGAGAAAAAAGTGTCGAATCCTATAAAAAAGTGGCTAAAACATGATTATGCCCCTATGGTAATAGCTGGAGCGACCATCCTGTTGGTAATGATTGCAGTATATCTGTTTTTTGCCCAAGGAGATGGGCAACAGCCCCAAATAGAGGAAGGTCCAACCATGGCTTATAGCCAAAGTATTGCAATAAGCAGCAGTGGCCCTGGAGGTCAGGGGCGTGTTCGCATGAGTTTTTATCTAAAAACCGATGAAGCTTATGAGGATGTCATGACCTCAAAGGAACATGTAATTCGGGATCTGACCATTGAAACACTTCTCGCCTGGGACGAAGATGCTTTAGGTACCCGGGGAGGGATGGAGACCTTTAAGACAGAGTTGCAAAAACTTATCTTAGAGGAAACCGGTATCCCGGTGGAGGGTATTTATTTTCATGAATTTATTCTCAATTAAAAACTCATTGTTATTATAGATTTCTTCGATTAAGGAGGCGGTAGGTTCCAAGAGAAGCCCCATACCCAAGGGCGAAAGTTAAAATCGTTGGAAGGATTACCAATAATGGATGGCTAAGAGCCTCGCCCGATACTCCACCGATAGTGTAGGCTGCCATATAAAAAGTAAGGGGAAGCTGGACTGCGGGGAAAAACGCAGCAGAAAACATAATACCCTGTTTTCCCTTATATCCCTTGAAAAATAACAGGGAAAAAATATCGGTTAAAATTCCTCCGAAAAAAGCAATGAAAAACATGCCGATAAAAAAACCGCTTAATAAGATGCCTATTAGGAGTCCTAATAAGGAAGAAATACCGAATTTCGGTATTTTTTTTGCGAGTAGGGTTAATCCTCCCGCGTAAATCGGAGAGACAATAATGGCTTTATAAGCGGGAAGAGGCATAAACTGCATTAAGGGGATTAAAATATAGCCTAAGACAAATATCGTTGATACGGTTAATGCAATCAGTAGTAGATCCTTAAGCTGAAGATCCAGTAATTTCATAAGACACCTCTTTCCTTAATTTTCAAAATTTGCTTAGATGTTCATTATATAATGAAAATTTTAAACCATCAAGAAGTTTTCAAAGTGTGAGTTACGTCACGGAACATAAGTGGGAAATCCCTTATGATGGGTTTAAGCAAGAAATACTACATTAAAGGAGAGATTAGACAATGAGTAATGAAATGTTTTGTCATCAATGTCAAGAAGCTGCAGGAAACATTGGTTGCAGTGCTAAAGCAGGAGCCTGTGGTAAGCCCAGCGACGTTTCCAATCTTCAGGATTTATTAATTTATACGTTAAAAGGGGTAGCGGAGCTAAACCTTCAAGCTAGAAAAGCAGGACTTAATAGAGATAAAACCGATCGTCTGATGATGGACGGATTATTTTCAACCATTACCAATGCAAACTTTGATGGAGAAGCCATTAAAGATCGTATTGAGAAAGCTCTTTCAGAAAGAGAAGAATTAAAGAGCCTATTACAAAAAGAAGGTAAATTGGAAAACAAAAGTTATAAAGGCTTTGTAACCTGGACAGGAGAAAGAAACAACTTCGAAGCAAAATCCGAAGAAAAAGAAGTGGGAATTCTTGCAACCGAGAATGAAGATGTTCGTAGCCTACGATCCTTAGTAATCTTCGGTCTTAAAGGTATGGCCGCTTATGGTGAACATGCATTGAATTTAAATATGCACAAAGCAGAAATTTCTCAGTTTATTGAGCGAGCCTTAGTTTCAACAGAAGATGATACCCTCAGTGCCGATGACCTGGTAGCCTTAGTTCTGGAAACCGGTAAATACGGAGTAGACGTAATGGCCCTTCTCGATGAAGCCCATACTTCCACCTATGGAAATCCGGAAATTACCGAAGTGGAAATCGGTGTTCGAAACAACCCCGGAATCTTGGTAAGTGGACATGATTTAAAAGATTTTGAAGAACTATTGGAACAGACGGCAGGAACCGGAGTAGATGTATATACGCATTCTGAGATGCTGCCCGCAAACTACTACCCTGCATTTAAAAAGTACGATCATTTCGTAGGGAACTACGGTAATGCCTGGTGGAAACAAAAAGAAGAGTTTGAGAGCTTCAACGGGCCGGTACTGTTTACTACCAATTGTATAGTACCTCCAAAAGCAAGCTACAGCGACCGGGTTTATACCACCGGAGCTTCGGGATATCCGGGATTCAAACACATTCCTAATCGAGTGGAAGGCGGGAAAAAAGATTTTTCCGTAGTAATCGAGCATGCGAAAAAGACGCAAGCACCAACAGGAATTGAAGAAGGTAAGATTGTTGGTGGATTTGCCCACAACCAAGTAATCGAGTTAGCGGATAAAGTAGTAGACGCAGTAAAATCCGGAGCAATCAAGCAGTTCTTCGTAATGGCAGGTTGCGATGGAAGAATGAAATCCAGGGATTATTACACGGATTTTGCTCAGGAACTACCGAAGGATACTGTAATTTTAACTGCCGGTTGTGCAAAATATCGATATAACAAACTGAACCTTGGAGATATCGGTGGGATTCCACGAGTATTGGATGCCGGGCAGTGTAATGACTCTTACTCACTAGCGGTAATTGCCATGAAGTTAAAAGAAGTATTCGAATTAAACGATATCAATGATTTACCAATCTCCTATAATATTGCTTGGTATGAACAAAAAGCGGTAATCGTTCTATTAGCCCTTCTGCACCTGGGTGTAAAGAACATTAAACTAGGACCGACCTTACCGGCTTTCCTTTCACCGAATGTTGCCAACGTATTAGTGGAAACCTTTGGGATTAACGGAATTCAAACCGTGGAAAAAGATATGGAGCAGTTCCTGGGATAATTAAATCCTTCAGAGGATAGTTCATCTTTGAAAACGGCATTGGATCACACGTATATAAAAACAAAAAGAAGCGAAAAGACTCCAGTCTTTTCGCTTCTTTTTCGTTGTACTTACAATAACTTTTGGAATCGGGAAAAGAGAATACTACATTAAGAGTTTTCTATGTAATGATTTGTATCATTGAGTTAACGCAAATAAATCAGTCGGGAAAATACACTGTGTAAAATTTAGGGGTTGGGGTATATGAAAATTAAGTATGAATAATTATCAGAAGGAGAGTGAAACATGAAAATTAAAAGTATTTATGTACCGAAGGAAGACCTTAACTTGGTAAAAAGCACGGATACAATTAAGGATGTTTTAAAACAGTTTGAAGAGACGGGGATTTTTTCTTTGCCTGTGGTTAAGGGAGATGAATTGATAGGAACTATTTATAAGGAAAAGCTTTATCGGGTGTTAGTGGGTCAAGAGGATCAAAGAGCTTATGAAAATCAAGAAATTGATTCGTCATTAATTGTAAAATCGGAACGTTTTACTACACTGGAGGCTCCTGTGGAATTGGCAGCAAAGGAATTTGTGGATAATCAACTGACCTTTATTCCTGTACAAAAAGAAGACGGTACTTTTGCGGGTATTGTAACCCATAAAGCTGTTTTTAAGTACTTAGTGGGTTTATTCGGTATCACCGATGATAAAATTGTGGTCTATATTGAGAATATGTCAGGACAATTGGCCAGAGTATTGGAAGTATTTAAAAAATTAAATGTGAACATTAAAAAAATTGTGGCTGAGGATGCCAAGGTGTTAAATCTGTATCGTTTGATTATTCAGCCGGAGAAGGATCTTGATAAAGTCCGTCAAGCATTAAAAAAGGAAGGATTTAGAATCGAAGAATAGAAAATAAGATCTATAGGATCGACAAGAATATAAAAGAGCAACCGACCTTACTTTTAAGAAGGTCGGTTGCTCTTTACCATTAAAGTAAATGACTTTACTTAAAAATCCGAGAATTATTAAGTGGTCGGATATTAAAATGGAATACTTAGGTTAGTCCTTGGATAAATACTACTAAAATAGCAATTGGTGCAACAAATTTAATTAAGAAACTCCATACCCCTGCAAGTTTAAATGTAAGGGTTCCTTCATTTGTCGCTTCCTTGATGGCATTTTCAATTCCCCAAACCCATCCGAGGAAAATACATAGGAAGAATCCTCCGATAGGGAGTAAAAGATTACTGGCAAAGAAATCGATGGAATCCATTATATTCAAATCCCGAATTAATGTAATATGGCTTAGAGCTCCCATCCCTAAGGAAGAGGGAAGACCCACAAAAAAGACCAAAGCCCCCATAAGTAAAGCAGCAGCCTTTCGATTCATATTAAACTTATCCACTACAAAGGATACGGAAGCCTCTAAAAGAGAAATTGAGGAAGTCAGTGCCGCAAATAAAACCAGTAGGAAGAACAAGCCTCCAAATACGATTCCCATAGGCATTTCCGAGAATACTGCAGGAAGCGTAATAAACAGTAGTCCTGCACCGGTATCCGGTTCAAAGCCTAAGGCAAATACTGCAGGCAATACGGTAAGTCCCGCAATTAAAGCGATTAAGGTATCCAATAAAGGAATATAAAAGGAATTCAGTGGAAGATTTTCGTTTTTTGAAAGATAACTTCCGTAAGTAATAATTACTCCCATACCGAGACTTAATGAGAAAAATACCTGCCCTAGAGCGGAAAGAATCACGTCTCCCGTAATAGCTGAAAAATTAGGCTCTAAGAAAAAGCGAACTCCTTCCATGGCTCCGTCTAAGGTTAAAGATCGAACCATTACAATCATCATCATAATAAATAGTCCGGGCATTAAAATTTTACTGTACTTTTCGATACCACCACTAATACCACCCATAACGATACCGAGGGTTAAGAAAGCAAAAATACCGTGAAATAATACGGGCTCAAAATTACTTCCTACAAAGCCCATAAAAATGCCTTCGTAGGCATCAGCTTCTAAGCCACTCAGGCCTCCTGTGACGGTTTGAACCAAATAATTAATGATCCATCCACCGATTACACTGTAAAAAGATAAAATCAAAAAGGAAGCAAGTACACCGATTCCTCCGACCCAAGCCCATTTTGATCGGATCTTCTTGTATGCCCCGATGGCATTTAGTTGTGTATGTCGACCGATGACTAGTTCAGCCAACATTAATGTAAAACCTACTAATAATAAAATTGCAAAATACACGATCAAAAATGCTCCGCCGCCGTTTCGGCCGGCTTCTACCGGGAATCGCCATAAGTTACCAAGACCCACGGCGGATCCTGCAGCGGCTAAAATAAAGCCGATCTTAGAATTCCATTGTCCTCTTTCCTGTTTTTCCAAAGATGCCAATTGTAAAACCTCCTTAAATTTTTAGAATATTGGTACAAGTATTTGAAAATGCCCAACGAAATCTATTTTATATTCTTCAGAATATTTTTGCAAGTGTTAAATATTAAACAAAGTCTGGGACAATGATAAAAAGCTGAAAAACCGTAAAAACCGTAAAAATCCTTGGGAAACAGTAAAGATCAGTAGTTTCCTAGGTACTTTGGGCTAAATAAATAAAGGATTTAATTTTTCTGTTTGAACCTATCATGATATATAGTATAATGT